>Ga0116169_1000450_pt1 | contig 43158 bp, 37 predicted proteins | sample AD_UKC130_MetaG_FD_89796 | JGI IMG/M metagenome (GOLD analysis project Ga0116169, IMG submission 89796) | Active sludge microbial communities of municipal wastewater-treating anaerobic digesters from Canada - AD_UKC130_MetaG | ecosystem: Engineered > Bioreactor > Anaerobic > Digestate | place...
CCTGCACCACCTGCCCGATCTGTGGAAGGCGGTTGCGCTGCACCGCGTCCACGAAGTGCTCAAGCCTGGCGGGCGTTTCCTCCTGCGCGACGTGGTGTTCTCGTGGGAGGGTGGGAACCACGCGGCGGCCTTCGACGGGTTCGTCAATGGTCTGCCCACCAGCATGCGGACCGAGGCGGCTCGGCACATCGCCAAGGAATACAGCACGCTCGATTGGATCATGCACGGCCTGCTCGAACGGGCCGGATTCAACGTGCTGCGGGCCGAACGCACACAGGCGAGTTTCGTGCACTATCTCTGTGAAAAGGCCGACTGATCGCCGCCGGTGGCGATGCGTTGTGGTGCAGGGATCTTGCCTGCACTTGCGCGCTGGAAGCGCATCACAACACGCCCAGAATTGGTCCGTTCGCAACTGAACAGTCGCAAGCGGCGGGTCAGAGACGCACCTCGGCAATCAGGCCGCGGTCGCGGTAGTCCTGCCAGGACGGGGCGACGATGCGACCGGGGTCCTGTCCGAACTTGTCGTACGCCATATTGAGATACGCCAGCGACGCCGGGTCGCGACCGAGCAGGTTCTGCAGGCACCACGAATCGCATGCCAATTGATCGACACTCGCAACCACGCAGGGCCGCTCGGCGATCCCGCCGATCTTGATGTCTTCCAGCCGTCCGCCCGTGGGACCGCTGGACATCATCACCCGCGTGCCGTCCACCACCACGAGCGTCGGGCTCATCATGAAGCCCAGGTCGCTGATGATGTCGTGGATGGCCTGGTGGAACTGGTTGCGCCGCCCGCCCAGCAGACCGTACCAGTTCTTCATGCTCATGGAGGCGTAGCAAAGGTTGTGATCCTTGATGGGCGGCACGCCGATGACCTTGTCGGCTCGCTCGAGCGGCTTGAAGAAGATGGGCCACGTGCCCAGTGCTTCGTTGCGGGAAGGGTTGGGCGTGCCGGGCCGCACCTGCACCGGCGCATCATGGGCGTTGGAGTGGATCATCACCTCGGCCCCGGCCTCCTCGGCGGCCTGGCGGATGCGGCTCTTGGCGAAACAGGCGGCCGGACTCTCGATAGGGTTGTCGGCCACGATCACCTTGCGGGCCCCGGCTTCGTAACACAGCTTCACCACCGCTCGCACGACATCGGGGTTGGTCGTGGCGCCGAGTTCCGGCCCGCGGTCGAAGCCGACGTTGGGCTTCACGCAGACGACGTCGCCCTTGTCGATGAATCGCTTCATGCCTCGCTCGGCGTCCAGTCCGAGCACGGCCCGGCGAACCATCTCTTCCACACGGTTCATGTCGCCGAACGCCACTGCGATGCGCGGCGCCGAGGCGGGGTAGTCCGCCTTGATCTTGGCGAAGTAATTCTTGAGTGTGATCGCCGGCGGCGGCTGCAGCCCGGCGTCGCCCTGAGGATCGTGCAGCCAATAAGCCCCGGCGGCGGCGAGCCCCGCGACAGCCACCGTCTGACCGCCCCGGATGAGCAAATCGCGACGGGAATATGCAGGCGAGACGCCGCGAGCAGCTTCCGAACGCGACTCCCCTGCCGATCCACCAGGCTCGTTCGAACGGATATCGGGTTTTGCGTTGCCGGATTCAGTATTCGCCACTTTCACCGCCCTCGCTGGATTCCTCACCGCCGGAGTATCCGCCTTCCCCGTATGAACCGGAGGCATCCTCGCCGGCGTCCTGCTCTTCGTCCGATTCCATCTTCACGGCAGCCGCCGCTTCCGGATCGCCCGGGTCGTCGGCCGACAGCGTGTCGAACAGCGCCCTCGCCCGGCTCTGCACAAGCTGTTGATCCTCTCCATCATAGGCCCCGCCGAAGTACGGGCCCTTGTGGAAGGCGGCGCCGAACTTGCTTGGACGCCCCGGCATGGGTGTCTCGTACACGAACAGATCGCCGCCTGCGAGACTCTCCCGGGCGACTACCTTGTCGTACCGGGCGGTCGAATCGGCGAACCGGTCGAACATCGACTTGGCCGCCGCGGCGTCGACCGCTCGAGTGACATATATCTGCAACTTCTTGCCGTCGATCTCGTACCGGGCCGAATAGAGCCGCTGCAGGAATTCGTAGCCCAGCGCGTTGGTGGCCTGGTAGCTGAATGTATACGGCACGCGGCCCTCGGCAGGCAGCACGGTCTCAGCCCAGAACGGCTCGCCCGCATCAGCGATGGTCTCGGCGATGGCGGCGGCGATCCGCTTGGAGTTGTTCAACTCCGGTTCCCCGCCCTCGGCCGGGCCGAGCACGTTCACGTAATACTGCCCCTTCCAGAAGAACACGCTGGTACCGGAGACGTAGCCGTCCCGCCCCACCTCGATCGCCGCCGCCGACGGCACGCGTTCGCTCATGTAGATGCCCATGGCGTTGGCCGGAGCAGCCATGTCATACACGTACACGTCGTAGCTCTGCTGGGCCTCAGGATCGGCATACTGGCCGAACTTCAGATCGACCACGAAGAACGCACGGAAGGCCGATTCCTTCCCGTTGATCTTCTCGTACAGGTTCTCGGCATAGCGTTCGATGCGAGCCGGCGCGACCAGGCTGGTGCCCGGCACCTCGGCGAACCGGGCGGCGCCGCTCGTTCGAGTCCCGCCCACGGGGTCTGAGCTCTTCTCGGCGACGGCGGTCACCGCCGGCTCCTCGGGGAACGGCCCGTAAGCCAGTTGCAGCCCCGCCAGCGAACGAGCCAACGCTTCAACGTTCGCCCCCTGCCCTGCGGCCGCCTCGATCTCGGTGTAGTACCGGCCGGACCAGAAACCGGCCCGCCCGTCGGCCTGCCAACCGCCTCGCCCGGCAGACAACGGTCGGCTCCCTTCGGGGCGGCGAGCATCGCACGCCTTGGCCGCCGCCACCACATCGCCCAGGTCGGCGATAGTCGCGGTGCCCGTTTCATACGCCCGGGTGTAAATCCAGCGACCGTTCAAGCCCTTGACCGCCTCCACCAGCGCGGCGTCCACGCCGGCTTCACGGGCGGCGCCGGCATCGGCATCGCGCCGCAGTGCAAACGCTTTCGCGCCGGTCGGACTCGAAAGCTCGGAGCCCGGCGCTGCCGGCAGGAGGCTTTCTGCCACCCGCAGTTCCCGAGGCGGCGCGGGCGGCGGGAGGTTTTCCGGAGCGGCGACGAACAACGGCTTCTCCGAGATGCCGAACCAGCCCTTAGCCCTTTTCAATACAGGACTTGCGTTCACGATCCCGTTGAGCAGTCCTCCGGTCAGGAGGAAGACGCCGACGATGAGCAACGCCAGCGCCAGCACAAAGGCCCCGACCCGCTTCTCGGTCGGCTTGGGCTTACCGCGCATGTACGGTCGTGAGAAGAACGTGGGCATGGACGACCCCGGAAAGTACCCGCCAGTCGTTTCTGCGTCCCCCCGCGGCGGGGAAGACCACGGCCAATCTTATCCGCCCTCCGCCGCTGGGGTCAAAAACGGCGTGTTTAGCGGACGCAGGCGATTCGAGTGAATGAACGGGGCCGATCTGGGCGAAATATAAGCGTGAGCACAACGGCGGACGACAACCCGCCGCGACGGGCGAACCGGTCCAGTTCAAAGGGGGACGTTTCGATGTGGATTTTGCGGGCAGGCTTCATCGCGTTGGCAATCGCCGCCGTCGGCGGATGCGGCGTCCAGGGCCATTGGACGCTCGCGAAGGTCCAACCGGCCATCGGCAACGAAGGCTTCACCATCGCTCGGGCCAGCTTCTATCCCAACGACAGTTTCGAAGCCTTGGCGGTCCGGGACGGCCAGACCATCAAAGCCAAGGGAACCTACGACTACTGCTGGTGCCGCGAGGAACTCGTCCTGAACATGGGCGACGAGACCCGGGTCTACAAGGCCTCGCGCAAATCCTGCACCCGGCTCGAGATCACGGAAACGACGCCCGAGGGTGAGAAGATCACCGCGGTCATGAAGCAGGTCGAATACGCCGACCGGAACGCCGACTGCCGACGAAAAGCATCCTGCTGCTGCCCTTGATGCGTTCCTCACCACGCGGTCGCCCCGCACAACAAACATCGCTTGCGGCCTTGCGAAATTGCTGCAACGGTGACGCTCACATCCGCCGCGTCCGGTCCCGGGTGCTCGCATCCTCGCCGCATCTCGACACGCCTCGCGGGAATTTGACACTCCCCTTGTTCCCGGATAAGAGATAAACGTCGAGAGTGTCGGAGCTTGTCGCCGCGCGGGGTAAGAGGCCCGGCTCGTCCCGGACCAGGATTCGTGATCGCGATGTTGACGTCAAGCCTGGCCCTGTTGGGCCGATTCACCTTCGTCCAGCTTTCCGCGCTGGGAGAGTTCGCGGTGTTCGTAGCCCAAACGGTGGCCCGAACTCCCCCGGCGCTGGTACGCCGGCGCGATCTGAGCCGCCTTGTGCCGCAGGGCTACACGATCGGTGCTTTGAGCGTACCGGTCATCCTGGTCACCGGAACCTTCGTGGGCATGGTGCTGGCCGTGCAAGCCATCGAGCAGTTCAAGGCCGTCGGGCTGGCCAGTCGCATGGGTGTGATCGTCAGCTTGTCGGTCGTGCGCGAACTGGGGCCGGTGTTGGCAGGCGTCATGCTGGCCGGCCGTGTCGGCGGAGCGCTGACCGCCGAGCTGGGCACCATGAACGTCACCGAACAGTTGGACGCGCTGCGATCCATGGGAGCCGACCCCATGCGCGTGCTGGTCGTCCCGCGTTTCGTGGCCTGCGTCGTGCTCACCCCCATCCTGACGCTGTATTGCGATCTCATGGGCGTGCTGGGCGGATGGTTCATCAGCGTGCCGGTTTTCGGCGTGTCCAACCAGGATTACTGGGGGTTCACCAAGTCAGCTCTCGAAACGTGGGACGTGGGCAGCGGCTTGTTCAAGAGCGTGCTGTTCGGGGCCACCATTGGGCTGATCTCCTGCTACAAGGGGTTCCATTGCCGCCCGGGTGCCCAGGGGGTGGGTCAGGCGTGCACCGAATCGTTCGTGAGCGGGTTCGTGGTCATCCTCATCCTCGACTTCTTTGCCGCCCTGCTGCTTAAAAACATCTACGAGTCGATTTGGGGCTTTAAAATGGTCTTTTAGGCCTTCGCCTTCGGTCCCGCGCGAGAGAATCCGTGTCCCAGACGAGCCAACCGATTGTCGAACTGCGAGCGGTCGAAAAGAGCTTCGGCCCGCTCCACGTGCTGCGCGGCGTGGATCTGGCCCTGGAGCGCGGCAAAGCGACGGTGATCATCGGTGAGTCCGGAACCGGCAAGAGCGTGCTGCTCAAGACCATGCTGGGGCTGATTCGGCCCGATGCGGGCCAGGTGTTCGTGGACGGCCAGCGAATCGACAACATGCGCGAGCGCGATCTGGTCAAGATTCGCCGGCGGTTCGGATACCTGTTCCAGATGGGAGCGTTGTTCGACTCGCTGACCGCGGGCGAAAACGTCGCCTTCCCGCTGGCCGAGCACACCAAGAACTCGAAAGAGCGAATCAACCAGATCGTCGCCGAAAAACTCGCCTTGGTGGGACTCGACGGCATCCAGCACAAGCGCCCGGCCGAACTGTCCGGCGGGCAGCGAAAGCGAGTGGCTCTGGCCCGGGCCATCGCTTTGGATCCCGACATCGTGCTCTACGATGAGCCGACGACCGGACTCGATCCCATTCGTTCGGACTCCATCAACGATTTGATCATCAAACTCAAGAACGAGCTGTCCATCACCAGCGTGGTGGTCACGCACGACATGACCAGTGCGTTCAAAGTGGCCGACCGCATTCTCATGCTCCACCGCGGGCACTTCATCGCGGACGGCACACCGGACGAGATTCGCAACAGCGAGGACCTGCGGGTTCGACGCTTCATCACCGGAGATGCCGACGCCGGCAGCGACGAGCAACCGGTTCAGGAGACGTTGCTATGACCGATCAAAGTCGCAACGCAGTCATCGGAGTCTTCACGCTCGGCGGATTGTTCTGCCTGGGCGCGCTGATCATGCTGTTCGGCGAAACGCGCGGACTCTTTCAGCAGGAGTATCCGATCCGGGCCAAGTTCGCCACCGACAAACCCCCGAACATTCGCCAGGGCACGGAAGTGACCATCGCCGGCGTGCCCGTGGGCAGCGTGGGCAAGATCGAACTGGTGGATGTGGACGCCCCCGGGCGAGGCCTGTACGCCAGCCTGTGGGTGTCGCACAAATATGGCGTGCCGCGAGGCTCCGTGGCTCGCGTGGTCATGCCGCTCATGGGCCAGCCGCGGATCGATATCCAGCCCCCCACCGGCGTGGTGGATCCCCAGCACTTGCCCCGCGACGGCACGGGCGAGATTCGCGGCGAGGTCGTCAACCCGCTCGAAAGCGTCATCGATCCCAAACTCATGGGAACGCTCGACAAGACGCTGGAGCAGATCGGCCAACTCGCCGCCGCGTTGACGCCGGCGGCCGATGCCTTCACCGATCTGCTCGAGCGGCGTCCGATCGACCAGGTCGAAAGTCCCGAGGCTGCCATCCAAGGCGTAACGGCCAATCTTTCCACCGCGATCCAGCGGCTCTACAACGTGCTGACCCACTTTGACACCGTGCTGGGCGACCCGGCGGTGCAAAGCAACGTCAAGCTGGCGGTGGACAACTTCCGCGTGGCCAGCGAGGGCGTGAAAGCGGCCGTGGAGGATCTCAAGCTGTTCAGCGAACAAGCCCGCTCGGTTGCGGCGGCTGCCCGCGGCACGATGGACAAGGTGGACCAGACGGTGGTCATGACCCACCAGCACATCGACGCGCTGGGCCGCAAGCTGACCACCGACGCCGACAAGCTGTCGCGGCTGCTGGACTACTTCCTGGCCGTCGGTCAGCAACTCGCCGAGGGCGAGGGCGCGGCCGGAATGTTCCTGCGAGACACCAAGCTCTACGACGAACTCCTGTTGACGTTCCAGCGAATGAGCCAGGTGGCGGCCGAGATGCAGACGCTGATCAAGCAGTGGCAGACGCAGGGCGTGGGACTCAAGCTGAGATAAGCCCGCGGGCGGCCCCCGCGGAAACCTGGTGAGGCGTCGCTGCATCCGCCGGCCCGGCGGGACGGTAAGTACGGTAAGAGGCACGCTTGTGGCGCCGGCCGCTCGCGGTTACCTTTGAGACCGCGCCCCGGAGGCGCCCCAAGACGGACGGCATGCCCGGCCCGGTCTGGGCCAGACGAGGCAGAATTCATCATTGCAGGAGAAGAACATGAGCAGAATGACCCGTCGTACGTTCATCGGGACCGGCTCGGCCGCTCTCGCCGCCGCCGCTTCCTTGCGGACCATGGTTTCGGCCCGTGCCGCCGGCGCCAACGAGAAGCTCAACGTCGCCCTGATCGGGTGCGGCGGGATGGGCCGCTACAAGCTGGGCAACTTCTGCGACTCCAAGCAGTGCAACGTCGTGGCGGTCTGCGACGTCGACGACAAGCAGATGAACGAGGCGGTCGCCCTGGTGCAGGCCAAGCTCGGTACGAAGCCCGAGAAAATCAAGGACTTCCGAAAAGTCCTGGAGCGCAAGGACGTGGACGCGGTGATCATCGCCACGCCCGACCACTGGCACGCCATCCCCATGATCCTGGCCTGCCAGGCCGGCAAGGACGTCTATTGCGAGAAGCCTTGTTGCCACAACATTCGCGAAGGTCAGGCCATGCTGGCGGCAGCCCAGAAGTACAACCGCGTGGTGCAGGTCGGCACGCACCAGCGCAGTATGCCGCACATCCAGGCCGCTCGTGAGTTCGTCCAGGCGGGCAAGCTCGGCCTGATCAGCATGACCAACACGTACACCTACGGCAATAACTACCCGACCAACCTGGGCAACGATCCCGACGGTCCGGTGCCCGAAGGCGTCGATTACGACACCTGGCTCGGGCCGGCACCGAAGCGGCCGTTCAATCGCCGGCGGTTCCACAGCACATGGCGCTGGTACTTCGATTACGGCTGCGGCATGGTCGGCGACTGGAACGTGCACCTGCAGGACATCATCATGTGGAGCCTCGGCGTGCAGGCCCCGACCGCGGTTTCGACCTCGGGCGGTCATCTGCTGCTCGAAGACGATCGCGACACGCCCGACGTCATGCAGGCCGTCTACGAGTTCGGCCCGGTTCCCAAGCTGGCCCCCAAGGGCTTCGTGCAGACCTACACCATGCGCAAGACCAGCGGCAAGCCCTGGAGCTGCGGCGGCTACGGCATGGACCTGCACGGGACCAACGGCTACATGCATATGGAACGCGGCGTGTGGCGGCTCGAAGCCGATCGCGAGGATTGGGACAAGGCCGCCATGGGCCAGGACAGCCCGTTCCGCATCGAAGGCTTCAAGAAAGAGGCGCCCGGCGCGGATGGTGAAGCCCACCTGGCTCACGTGTTGGATTTCATCCAGTGCGTGCGAACCCGCAAGGCTCCCATCGCCAACATCGAGTCGCATTATCACAGCGTGGTGAGCTGCCACTTAGCGAACGTCTCGCTGATGGTCGGCCGCAAGATCTTCTGGGATCACAACCGCGTGCTCTGCTTCAAGGACCGCGAGTTGACGCAGCAAGACACCGAGGCCAACAACTACCTGGGCCGCGAGTACCGCAAGGGCTTCGAGCTGCCTAAGGTCTGATCGGTAGAACGAGCGCATTACCAGCCGCGACCGTGAGCAGGCGGGTGACTTTGACCAAAACGTCACCGCCGGCTCGCGGTCGCGGTGTATTAAGAGCTCGAAGCTATAAGCTGTAGGCTATAAACCAGACTCTTGACAGCTGACAGCTGATAGCTCTGTCTCATTGATATCCGTAGTTGGTCCAGCCGCCGCGGGGGGGGCGCCGCGGCTCCGGCCGGCTCGGCGCGGCTTGATCAGTTTTGGCGGGCGGCGAGGCGACGGCAGCCGAGTCCGCCGCCACCAGCGTCGCTGGATCGGTGTCCTGCAGTTCATGCCCGTTGAAGAACGTTCGCAAATCCATGTTGTTAGCATGGATGATTGCCCGCAGGCGATTGGCGTCCGCCAGCGATTCGCGATTGGCTGTGAAAAAGCTCTCGATCTTCCGCCACCCCGGCAGGACCACGCAGTGCTCCCGGTATGTCGTCGCCGGTCCCTGCTGGAGGATGACGGTCAGCATGTGGTTGTCGCCGTAGGCTCGCTCATCCACGTCTTTGTCGCCCACGCCGACGAGCAGGTTGGGGAACTCCCGCTTGAAATCGGCGAGCATGGCCCGCTTGTACTCCTCCTGCTTCCAGCACGCTTCGAACCGCGATGCGTGCAGAATAGGCCCGGGGGGAAAGCCGTGCACCTCGAGCCACACCCGCGTCTTCTCGTGCAGCCAGCGGGGCCGGGCGCTCAGGTAGACGATTCCGTAGTGAGCCGCCATCGCTTGCACGGCCGTCGGCGAGTACTCGATGTGAGGAGACTCGTAGTCCAGGTCGGTCAGGAAGAGAGAGCCGTAGTCAGTAGCCGAGATGGTCTCATCCACGTCGATAGCCACGGCCGTTCGGCTGGGGTCCCACTGGAAAATGCGCCCCTGCGCACGCAGGTTCTCCTGACCGATGGTGGCCCGGACCACGTAACTCGACGCCGGCTCGGGCACCTCGCCGCGGATCGAGGCCATGCCGTCGGCGTCGGTCTTCGCGACGCCGATCCGCTTGCCATTGACGATGAACTCGACGTCCGCGCCGGCGACGCCCGTCTTGCCGAACCGGCGGTCGATGGACATCACGAAGCGGGCTGACTGCCCGGGCGCCATCACCACGTCGTCAGCCGTGATGATGGGCATGCCGCAACCGCTGATCGCGAGAAGGATGGTCGGCAACAGCAGGCCGGTACTCCTGACGCCCCGCATTCGGTTCCAACCTCCCGGTAAAATCCTTTCAGTCCTTCGGATGAGCGGCCTACCACGCCACGACTGCCGCATCACTCACTCATGCAAGGATATCCGCGCCGGCACGACGGGAGACCGGAACCCATCCCGATCCCTCGATCAATGAGAAAATTAGCGGACGTACGGATGCGTCCCTGGGGAATATGACGGATCGGCGCATACTCAGCCGGATGCCGCACGGTCGCACATTCGGCACATTTGGCGCAAAACCGACTCAACCGTTACACTCAACGTGGGGATTGCCCTGACGATTCCATCGCATCGACTCCTTTCGGAGAGGATGCGCCTGCTCAGACGTTCGTGGAGACTGTAATTGATCTGGACAACAAGGAAGTTCGCAATCCTGCTGGGGATCGCCCTGACGGTCGTGCTCTGGCCGTCAATCTTCGGCGGCAAAGTCCTTCTGCCGCTGGACATCATGACGCACTGCCCGCCGTTCTCGCCCGCCGACGACGCCCCCATTCACAATGAGCTCATCGGCGACATGCTGCTCGAGAATTTCGCCTGGAAGACGTTCCAGCGCGAGTGCGTGTATCGGGGCGAGTGGCCGCTGTGGACGCCCTACAGCTTCTGCGGCCATCCGATCTACACCACAGGCCAGACGTCGACGTTCTACCCGTTTAATGCCATTTTTTTGACCCTACCGATTCCTCAGGCCTACGTGGTCTTCACCTGGTTGCACCTGTTCGCCGGCGGTCTTTTTGCCTACGGCTTCTTCCGCCGCGTAGGCGTGGGCGATTTCGGCGCCTCGGTGGGCGGATTGCTCTTTGCGATGTGCGCGTATTTCGCCGTGCGGTTCATCTGGCCCATGCTCCTGGGTTCGGCGATCTGGCTGCCGCTGATGCTGTGGTGGATCGACGTGATGGCCGAGCCGCGGGCCAAACGGAGCCTCATTGCGGGCATTCCCGCAGGAGCCCTGCTGTTCGCCATGCCCATCCTGTCGGGCTTCTTTGAAATCGCCTTCTATGTCTTCGCGGCATGCGGCCTGTACACGCTCGTGCTGGGTGCACGGCTCTTGCGTCGCGAGAGCCTCCGCGCCGGCGCGGTATTCTTCGGGAAAGTCGGCGCGGTCACGGTCATGGCCGCCGTGCTGTCGGCCCCGCAGCTTCTGCCCTTCTTCGAGGTCATGGACCGCAACGTCCGGTCCGGTGAGTTGAGCTACCAGGACGCCATCAAGAACGGCTTGGAATGGCAGGAAAGCCTGACCTTCATCAGCCCCGACGCTTTGGGCAACCCGAGTCGACATCGGCGGTTGGATATCGAAAGCCGCGAGTGCAAGCCGATTCGGACTCCCAGCGGGCAGGACTTCCACTACTTCGGCCCGAAGAACTACGTCGAGTCCACCAACTATCTGGGCTTGTTGCCGCTGGCTTTCGCCGCCCTCGGTGTGGTCGCGCCCGGCCGACGACGTCTGTACTTCTGGATACTGCTCATCGTCAGCCTGGCCCTGGCATTCGCGACGCCGCTGTACTGGGTCTTTTACCACTTCGTGCCGGGCACCGACCAAGTGCGCACGCCTTTCCGCTGGACCATGCTGACCATGTTCGCCTGCGCATACCTGGCGGCGATCGGCGCGGATTATTGGCGTGCCCGTCTGTCCGCGCCCGTGCAGCGACTCACACAGGTCATCGCCGCAGGAAAAGCGGCGGCCATGCTGATTGTGGCAGTCATCGTGCTGGCCTTGTTCTTCTATCCGCAGGTCCCGGCGGGTCTGGCTCAGCGAATCATCTGTGCCGAGCCGCGAGCCGCCGCTACATTCGCCGATCCGATGGAATTGGCGGGTCTGCTGTGGCTCAACGCCGCACGGCTGGCGGTGTTCACAGCCATCACGGTGCTCATCGTCTCGCTGGCATATTGGCGGTCTTGGGGCCCCCGGGCCGTCGGTGTGTTCTCCACGCTCGCACTGTTGTTCATCGCCTTCGATTTGGGCCAGGCCACGTACCGGTTCAACACCCACGCCGACCCCGGCCTCCTCGAGCAGGTGCCGCCCATCGTCCGGTACTTGAGCGAGGAGTCAGACAAAGACATCTTCCGCATGGGCCGTTTCGGCTGGCAACGCATGTTCAGCCCCAATCTGCCCACCTTGTTCGGCATCCAGGATTACGGCGGCTATGACTCGATCATCCTCACGGATTACGCCCGTTATTTGGAAGCCATCGAGCCGCTGAAGCAGTTGCCCTACAACATCATCTCCACCTGCGAGCAGAAGTCCTCGCTGGATTCGCCGCTGTATCGGCTGTTGGGCATCCGCTACCTGATCTCCGTCAAGCCGCTGGATCATCCCGATTACGAACCGGTGGACATCCCGGGCACTCTTCGGCTCAGTCGCGTCAAGCCGGACCGGGAGGTGCCTCGGGCGTACTTGGTGGCGGCGGTCCAGGCCGTGCGCGACCTCGATGACGCGATCGAAAGCTTGAAGTCCGGCCGGCTCGACGGCATACAGACCGCGGCCGTCGAATGCAGCCCCGAGCACGCTTCGCAACTGGTCGCCCCGGACGCCGACGAACCCGGCCGGGCGGGGATTGCCGAGTATCGCGCCACTCGCGTTCGCGTCCAGACCTCGGCGACTGGCCGACAACTGCTCGTGCTGGGTGACATGTACTACCCGGGATGGCGGGCCTATGTGGATGGGCAACCCGCGGATATAATCAGAACCAACGGCATCTTCCGCGGGGTCTCGGTTCCGGCCGGCGAACACACCGTGGAGTTCCGCTTCGAGCCCGCCCCTTTGCGGCTCGGCTTTGGGATGGCGCTCGCATGCCTGGCGGGCTTGGTAATCCTCCAAGCCTTCCTGTGGAGCCAGCGCCTGCGAGGACGGCGGCCCGCCGCACCGGCTGGCCTGAACTGATGAGTACCACTGTCGCGATCGTCATTCCCGCGTACAACGAAGCTCGCCGAATCACCACCTCGCTCGCCGAAGTAAACCGCTTTAGTTCGGAGTATTCCCGCGTGGTGGAAGTGATCGTCGTGGATGACGGCTCATCCGACGACACGGCGGCCCGCGTGGAAGCTGCAGCGAAGGAGGCCGACCACAACGGCGGCCCCCGCCTCCAATTGGTTCGTCACCCCTCCAACCGCGGCAAGGGCGCAGCGGTGAGAACCGGATTTCAGCAGGCCACCGCCGAGATCGTGTTGTTCAGCGATGCCGACCTGTCCGCTCCCATCGATGAGGTCCCGCGACTCGTCGAGCCGATCGCCGCCGGCGAGTGCGACATCACCATAGGCTCGAGAGCGCTCGATCCTTCGTTCGTCCAACTGCAGCAGAGCCTGCTGCGCCGCAACGCGGGCCGAGTCTTCAATCTGATGGTTCGGCTGTCCACCGGCCTGCCGCTGCAGGACACGCAATGCGGGTTCAAGGCATTCCGCCGAACGGCCGCTCAGCCCATCTTCGATGCGCAGCGAATTGACGGCTTCGCGTTCGACGTCGAACTGCTGTACCTGGCACGCCGTGCGGGTTTGCGCATCCGCGAACTGCCCGTCCACTGGAGCCATGCCGAAGGAAGCAAGGTCTCCATGTCCGTCCACACTTGGCAGATGGCGCGGGATCTGTTGCGAATCCGCTGGAACGACTGGCGTGGCCGTTATGGGACCCTCCTCGAGCCGGCCCCCACGAACCGCGACGTCACGCCTTCCCCCGTCGGCGAAGATATGCATATCTGAAGGCTTTTAAGCGTGTCCCAGCTATACGGGCGCGTTACAATGGTCTCCACGCACACGCACTCTCGTGTGCGCGGGAGGAAGAGGTGGACAGCAGGCTCAGCGCCATCGTTGTGATCGTTGCGGCAGTGGCCGTCGCCGCGCGTGCGCAGACCTGCCTGCGACCCGCCGCCGAGTGCCCAGCCCCCGGAACGCTGCATTGCGGAGGCGAATGGGACTTCGAAGCCGGCTTCTACTTTGTGCGTCATCACCTGGCCGGTCGCTGTGCCGGGCCGCCCGGCGGCGGCAACGTCTTCTGCGTGCCGGGTGACAAGCAGGCCCAGGTAGCCGTCGGCTGGACCCATTGGGCCGCCTTTCCCGACTGGCCGACGCCGGGCTACTGGGGAACCGTCGCCTTCAACGAGAACAAGAACTGCGAGAACGTCTACCGCGGGAACCGTTCGCAGGAACTGACGCTGACCTGCGCGAACGGCGTGGGTGTGATCTACAAACAGGCCACGGTTCCGGCAAATCATCGCATCCGCGTCGAGGCGTATATGAAGTTCACGCCCAACGGACCGGCCCCGGACGTCGAACATGCACTAGGCCTGGATCCGTGGGGCGGAACGGACCCCACATCGCCCGGCATCGTCTGGACGCTCTGGCAACAGCAGACGCCATCACCACCGCAGCCCGGCGGTGTCTTCAATCAAGCCATCGCCGAGACGATCTCGCAAGGCACGCAGTTGACCGTGTTCATCCGGCAACGCGGCTTCGAGCCGGAGTGCCAAGGCCAAACGTTCATGATCGACCACGTTCGCGTCTTCGACCTGGGGCCGAACGGACCGGCAATCGAGGTCAACCCGACATCGCTGGTGGTCTCCACACCGGTGGAAAGCGACGCCCTGCCACAGACGCTCACGATTCGCAACGCGGGCACGCAAATACTCGACTACACGATCACCACCCAGCCGAACTGGCTCACCGTCTCCCCCGCCAGCGGTTCAGCAATCTCCGAGACCGACACCGTCGAGGTAACGTTCGATACCGATGCCCTGAGTTTCGGGCAGTACAGCGGAACCATCACGGTGTCCGCCGCCGGTGCGGTCAACTCGCCGCAGGTGGTGCCCGTTTCATTGACGATCATCAGCAAGCCGGCCGATCTGGACCTCGACGGGGACGTCGACCAGGTCGATTTTGGCCTGTTCCAGCGTTGCTATACGGGACAGGGGCTGCCACAGACCGACGGCACCTGCTTCGGCGCGGACCTCGACCAGGACGACGACGTGGACCAGGATGACTTCGCCCTTTTCGCCCGTTGCATCAGCGGGCCGGGGCGGCCATCCTCGCCCACGTGCCTGCGATAGGAACCGTCATGGGCCGCTCGCCATCGGTCCTGGGCTGCCGCGTAAACGCCGATGGGAGAACGAAACCGGAGGCCGCCGGCACCTTGTCTTCCCTCGCGGCGGCGCTTCCGCGAATCGGGCCGTCGTCGCACGGTGCGGGCCCTCGCCCGGGCATGGCTTTGGCGGGTCGGTGTGCTCCGTCGGGCCGGCATCAGTGATGAGCCATCCGCACGAGGTTCAGTGGTTCCGTCGATTTTCGTGGCATGCTATATTGATCGGAAACGATGACCATTCGTGATACGAAACACGGCTGGAAGATCGGTGGCGTGCGGCAGCGCGTGCCGCCCGGCTATTCGCTTCTCGAGTTGCTCGTCGTGATCGCCATCATGGCCCTCATGTTGGGATTGCTCGGCGGGACGCTCACCGCTGTGCGCGCATCGGCTCGCAGTTTCGAATGCAAGAACAAGCTCAAGACCGTGGCGTTCGAGTTCTTTCAGTTTGCTGACGATTTCAGCGCTTCGTATCGTCACCAACGACCACTGGGTGAACGGGCCGGATTCGACATCGACACCTTCCAGGAGAAACTGTACGGCGTCGATGAGTTCTGGGGCTCACTGCCGGCATCGCTGCGCCGATACGAGCCTTCGCGCCAGGTCCTCATGTGCCCGTCGGGTCCCCGCGTGCTCGAGCGGCGAGCCGCGCTGCCCTGCGAGGATTACCCGGTCGCGCCCGTAGAGAACGTGACGGTGGGATTCAACATGCGACTACGTGAGGCCAGCATCGTGACCCAAGATCGGACCGTTCTCAAACCGGTCCGCTTAAGCAGCCGGATCCTGCACCATCCGTCCGTACCGCTGGCGTTCGATGTCGATGGCGAACTGGCGGCCCAGCGGGAAGTGATGCCCTACTACTCAGCGCCGCCGGCGGACGATACGGGTCACTACAGCGGCGGCCTGTACTGGTTTCCTTCATCGCGGCACGGCAGCGTCAATGCCGCCTTCATCGGGGGCCACGTCCTGTCGTCCAAGCAGCCCGAGAATGCATCGAGCTGGAATTGGGAATACCAACCGCAGCCGGACTGAGGCGGCTTGCGGGTTGCGGCCGCCGAATGACAACCCTCGGCCGGCAACCTGGTCGCGAGAATCGGCGATCCGAAATCTGAAATCCGAACATCCGGGATTCGAGATGGCCTGAGCTCTGCTCTCATGGAACTGCGCAAGAAGTTCTTGATCGTCGCCCTGATTTATGTCACCGCGCTGGTGGCCAACCTGGTTCTCGCCAGTTGGTGCATCGTGGTGTATTTCGACTCGGCGTTCGCGGAGTTCGAGACCGACCTTGCTTTGGGATGGGATCTCGAAGCGTTGCGGGGCCTGGTGCGGCGTCAATCCATGCTACTCGACTCGGGGGGGGCGCCGGCGGAGGTGTCGCACGCATACGCCGAACTCGAGAAGCAACTGAAGTCCGGGTTGGCCCGCCTCGAGGACTCGCCGGTCTTCCCCGGCTCACATTGGCCGCTGATTCGCGAGGCGGCCCAAGCCAAAGAGGAGGCGGCTCGAAACCGTATCGACGCCCTCCAGGCCGGCGCGTCCGGCCCCATGCTCCCAAGGGACAGCAAAGCGTTCGTCAAACTGGACGAGACGCTGGGCGAGGTCATCCGCGAGTTGAACGTCCAGCGACAGATGAACGTGGTCCGAACCGCCTCTACGCAATCGCAAGTGGTTCTCATCCTGTTGTCCAGCACAATTCTGGGCGCGGGCCTGTGCTGGCTGGGTTGGCGATTCATGCACCATTGGGTCGTCCAGCCCGTCGCCAAGTTGCGGGAAGCGACCTGGCACATTGCCCAGGGCGACTTCGACTATCGCCTGCCGATCAACTCGAAAGACGAACTCGGCCGACTGGCCGGCGAGGTCAACCACATGTGCTCGACCATTCGCGACATGCAGCGTCGCCTGATCGAGCAGGAACGCCTGGCCGCGGCCGGCGAGATGTTCGCTCGCCTCGCCCACAACATTCGCAACCCGCTCGCGGGCATCCGCGCCCTGGCCGAGGCCACCATGCAGCAGCGATCCGAGTCCGAAGAAGTCGTGGAGTGCCAGCGGCGTATCATCAGGACCGTCGATCGCTTCGAGAAATGGCTGCGGGATACGCAGCAGTCGGTCTCGCCTTTGACGCTGAATCTCCAGCCGGTGGCCATCGCCGAGCCGGTCGAGAGCGTGGCCGCGGCATTGGGCCCGCTGTTCGACCGTCGCGGCGTGAGTCTCAACGTGCAGATCGAGCCCGACATGCCGCCGGTATTGATCGACTCGGCTCACTTCGAGCAGGGCCTGGCCGCGCTGGTCACCAATGCCGTTCAGGCCTCCGCGCCCGGTCAGCAGATTCGGATCGCCGCGTCGCCGGCGCCCTCGGGTGAGGACAAGTGGCAGATCGTGGTTGAAGACGCGGGCAGCGGCATTCCCCCGGAAATTCGCGACAAGATCTTTCTTCCCTGCTTCACCACCAAGCCAGACGGCAACGGACTGGGCTTGGCAATGGCCCACAAAATCGTCAAGATACATGGTGGAGAACTGACCTTCGAATCCGTGCCCGGACAAGGCACGCGATTCACGGCGACCTTCCCCGGGCTGGTCAGGAGCCGCGCTGAATGGCCGACATCCTCGTCATCGACGACGAAGAAAACCTGAGCTACTCCATCCGGCTCGCGCTGCAGAGGCAGAACCATCGCTGCCGCGTAGCTGACACCGTGCGCGGCGGCATCGACGAGTGCACCCGCCGAACGCCCGACCTGATTCTTATTGACATGCAGTTGCCCGACGGCCAGGGCATGGACCTGATGGTCTGGCTCCGCGAGCAGGGCATCGAGGTGCCCATCGTGGTCATCACCGCTTTCGGCACGGTGGACAACGCGGTCACGGCCATGAAGTACGGCGCCGCCGACTACCTCCAGAAGCCCGTGTCCATTGAGGAAGTCTGCCTGACCATCAACCGCTGCCTGGAACATCGGCAGATCCGCGAGCGTCTGAACTCCTACCAGGAGGCCCAACGGCGCGAGTCGGGGCACCTGCAGATCATCGGCGAGTCGCAGGTCATGCGGGACGTTCTCACGCTGGCTCGCAAGATCGCCGAGATCCCCGCCGGCACGGGCCCCGCCCTGACGTCGGTTTTGCTGCTCGGCGAAACCGGGACGGGTAAAGATCTCCTCGCCCGTTACATCCACCATCGCAGCGCCCGCGCCGACCGGCCGTTCGTGCACATCAACTGCACCGCCATCCCGCACGCGCTGTTTGAGTCCGAGCTGTTCGGTCACGACAAGGGCAGTTTCACCGACGCCAGGACGGACAAGAAGGGCCTGTTTGAGACCGCGCACGAAGGAACGCTGTTTCTCGACGAAATCGGCGACATGCCGCTGCCCGCGCAGGCCAAGTTGCTGACCTCCATCGAGAGCGGACGATTCCGCCGGTTAGGCTCCACCACCGAGCGCGCCTGTGACGTCCAGATCATCGCCGCCACCAACAACGACCTGCGGGCCAGAATCGATCGCGGCGAATTCCGCGAGGATCTGTTCTATCGGCTGAAGGTCTTCTGCGTCGAGCTGCCGCCGCTGCGAGACCGCGGCGACGATCTGTTCCTGCTGACCAACTACTTCCTCGAGCAGTTCAGCCGCAAGTTCCACAAGGACCTGCCCCGCCTGTCCGAGTCGGCCCGGGAGGCTATTCGCGCTTACCCATGGCCGGGCAATGTGCGGGAACTCGCCAACGTGCTGCAGCGAGCCGTCCTGCTCAATGACGGACCGACGCTGGACAGTGCCTGCCTGGGGCTCGGCCCGGCACCCGAGCGGCCGGCGGCGCCGGCTGGTTCCGGCCTCCAGTTCGACTTCTCCCGCGAGGATCTGACGCTCGCCACAGTGGAAAAGAAGCTGCTCGAAGCGGCCTTGGCGCACGCTCGAGGTAACATTTCCGAAGCCGCCCGGCTCCTCGGCGTCTCCCGCGGTTCTCTTCGCAACCGCCTGGAAAAGGCGGGAGTCCATATCCCCAACTGATCACGCCGGCTAAAATTTTGGCCACCTGGCACGATTTGGCCAGCTCTCCACCGGTCCGCCCTATCCGACCCACATTCCGATAAACTACGGGATTACAGGCGCTTACGGCCCTTTTTGTATTGTGCCGGCATTTGGCATCCTGATTGCTACAGATATGGCGGCTCTTTAGCCAAACTACAAAGGCCTTCCCATTAGCCAGACAAATGGCCCTGCTCTCCCGGGCAGGGCCTTTGTCTTTCTTGAGCTGTGAGCTGTGAGCTATGGGCTCTCAGCTATGAGCTACGGACGGTGGAGGGCTTTCCGAGAATCGACTCGAACCAGACTCCGGAGATGGGATTCGCTCGGAGATCGTGAAAAGTCGCCTGGCCCACAGCGCATAGCTCACAGCCTATAGCTCAGAGCTTCCACCCACCTGGAAGTGCGTTCCCCCACGGGTTATAGTTTGATCCTCCTGTCGCTGCGGACGGGACGTCGCCGTTGCACGACCGGATGAGGACTCGACATGAACCGACTGGAAGAGACGATGTCGTCGCTGGTGGCGTCCGGCGGCAAGGGGTTGCTGCCCTACGTAACGGCCGGTCTGCCCAATGTGGCGACCACCGAACGCATCCTGGCCGCGTTGGCCGACGCCGGTGCCACGGCCGTGGAGTTGGGGATCCCCTTCTCCGACCCGATCGCCGACGGGCCCGTCATCCAGTCGTCGTTCACTCGTGCCCTCGATCGCGGCGTCCGCGTGGCCGACATCCTGGCCGCCGTCGCCCGCTTCCGCCGCACGCATCAGATGCCCATCCTGGCGATGCTCTCGTACTCCATCGTGCACCGGCTGGGCGTGGAGCGTTTCTTGGCCCGAGCCGCCGAGGCCGGCGTGGATGGGCTGATCATCCCCGACTTGTCGCTGGAAGAAGCCCCGCCCGTGGCAGAGAAGGTCGCCCAGGCCGGGCTGTGCATGCCCATGCTGGTCTCACCGCTGTCCGGCCCCGACCGACGGCGGGCCATCGCCGCCCTGTCCACGGGGTTTGTCTACTACATGTCCGTCACCGGCATCACCGGTGAGCGCGCGGAGTTGCCGCCGGAACTGGTCGAGAACGTCCGCGATCTGCGGGCCGCCACCGGCCGGCCGGTGGTCGTGGGTTTCGGCATCAGCACGGCCGAGCACGTACGGCGTGTCTGCAGCGTGGCCGACGGTGCGATCATCGGCAGCGCCCTGGTCCGCCGCATCATGGAGGCCGAGGACGCCGGCGCCAGCCCCGATGCGATCGTCCAGACCGCCGCCGATGCCGTCCGCGACTGGATGACCGGCCTGCGAGCGTGAGGAGAAGGCTTGAGCCCTGAGACTCGAGACCTGAGCTCGAGATCACCAACACGTTTCCTCAGTGACATATATAGTGCACATCTATACTAATTCGCTCTGTGAAGTTGGTGAGCGTCCCCAGATCGAGCTGGCCTGTTCATCTTGTAAACTTGCAATCTGTGGATCATTTCCGTCGGTGAATGGAGCAATGGAAGGCAGAAAAGCCGCGGCGGGTCAGGAAGCGGGCGTGATCGCTACCTGACTCACCGCGGCTTGTGTGCTGGCTGACAGGGATTACTTGCTGCCGTAGATCCGCGTCCGGGGAGTCGGCGCCGGCTCCTGCGGGGCCATGGGCTGCGGCGAGGGGCTGGCCACTTCGGCCTGGCTGACCGCCGACGGCGCGGCCGCACCGCTTTTGGCCGTGGCGTTCTCGGCCGCCTTCAGCTCGTTCGCCCGCCTGAACGCATCCAACGCCAGATCCTGGCTTCCCGCCCGCTCGTACAGCTTGCCCATGCTGGCGTAGGCCCGGCTGTTGTTGGGGTCGATCGCCAGGGCGGTCTTGTAGGCACGCAATGCGTTGTCGAAGTCGGCCCGCTCGCGGTACTCGTCACCCAGATAGATGAAATGGTCGGCGATTCCGCGATTATTCTCGGCCTGCTTCTCGGCCACGGCGAGCGCGGCGTCAAACTTGCCTCGCGATTCGAGGGCTTCGTTCTTCGCCTGGATGGCCGCCATGTAGTTCGGCCAGGTCTTGATGGCCTGCGTGAAGTAGAGGATGGCGTTGTCCAGCGTTCGCTTGGCCGCAGGCAGATCGCCGGCCTGGAGCCGCCGCTCGGCCAGGGCCCGGTAGTTCAACCCCATGTAGTAGTTGGCTTCCGCGTCGTTCGGGTCCTTCCGCAGGGCGTACCGCAGCGTTGCCATCGACTCGGTGTACTGGCGAGCCCGGAACTGCTCGATACCCTCGGTGCGGATGTCCTTGACGGATTCGGCGCAGCCGCTCAGGAGCACTGCCACACAGGCGAAGACCAGACCGCAGACCACTCTCGGGATGGAAAAATCAGATTGTCGTGCGTGCATGACCTCAGCCTCCGTGCTAAGGAACTCGGGCGCTGGTGCCGGCGGTATCCTAGCTCACCCAATGTGGGGAATCAAGATATTCCGGGGTACAATCCAGCCCATGCCCGAGTCCCCGCAAACGTTCGTCGTACTGCTGCACGTCCTGCCGGACGGCAGCCGGCATTGGGATCTCGGCCTCGATCAAGGCGAGTCGCTGGCCACCTGGCAGATCCTGGATGACCCGGCCCGGCTGGCCCGCCGCGAGGTCGCAGCCCTTCCGCTCCGCCGCATCGCCGATCACCGGCGGGCCTACCTCGACTACGAGGGGCCGGTCTCCGGCAACCGCGGGTCCGTGACCCGCGTGGATCGCGGCGTCTATCACCTGCTCGCCCGGCAGCCGGACCGCTGGCGCGTCCGGATGGCCGGGTGCGTATTGATCGGCACGTTTGAGATCGTCTCTGGAGATGATTCGCAGGGCGAGGGCGTGCTTCAGCGCCTCGAATGACGGTATGGCAAGGGGCGAATCGTCAATGTCAGACTGCCCGGCTCGAGATCCAGTCCGATAACGCGGTACGGCCGCTCGGGCTCCCACCACACGCCTTCGTTGGGCAGCCAGGCCCCCTCGAAGATGCTTTTCAAATTGAACTTACGGTCGCCCTGACCTCCGAACGAGGCTGTGAGTTTTTGTTCCACGCCAGCGCGTCTGAGCAAATCCTCGAGCCACCCGAGAGGAACCGGCAGCGAGCCGGAACGTACGTCGGCAACTCGAACATGAAGGGCCTGTTCGTCGGCCCCTATCTCCAGCAGGACGCTGAGCACGGTCTGTATGGAACCGTTGTCGAACGTCGCCGCCAATCGAACGCCCTCGGGCTGGATGACGACGAACGGCTCCGCAATTTCCGGCGGCAGCCACTCGCGCGACAACGGCCACATCTCTTCGCGGGCGGCGATCCAGGCGTTGATCTGGTCCTGCGTAATCCGGATCTCGAATGGCTGGTTGGCGTTAACGATCCGTTCGCCAAGCTGGTCCTGGACGCGGGCGAGGTCATTGCGAACGGCCTGCACCCGCTCGGGCGGGACCTGGACAGGCTGGTACCACGCGGGCACGTGCTGGAAGAGCATCCACGAGACCAGCGTGAACGTGACGGCCGCCAGGGCGATTCCGGCGACGAGCCACTTCCACCACTTCCACCAGGCGTGTCGTTTCTTGCGGTCTTCCAAGCGCACCCTTTCGCCGCAGCCCCCCGCTCGCTCCGTCGCACCGGACCGCCACCCAGTATATCTCCCGTCGTGCCCCTTGTCCCCGGGGTCACACCCGGACCGGGTGCGGGTTTCGCTCACGAGCGACGGCCTCGGGGCGCAGGCATCCTGTCTTTGTGCATGCTGGAAGCGTGCACCACAATCCCGTGCGAACCCGAGGGCCGCACGCTAAGCTACAATTCCATCGGGTGGAGCGCACGGCAACGACACCCACCCGTTCGTGAGCAGACATCGAGCCTTGGCCCGCCAAGTACGGGCGTCAGGCGGATGCCGATCTACTGGGTTGTGATATGACACAGATCGGACGCATCATGATGGTGGCCGGGCTGGTCCTGGCCCTCGCTGGCGGAATCGTGTGGATCCTCGGCCGTATCGGATTTCGCGGACTGCCCGGCGATATTCGCTATGAGGGCGAGAACGTCCAGGTCTACTTTCCGATCGTGACCTGCATCCTGCTTTCGCTGATCCTCACCGGCCTGCTGTGGCTGTCGGCATTCCTCCGTGACTGGTGGCATCGCTGATGAACTGGGAGTTCGCCTGAAGATCTTCAGGTCCCGGCGATCTTGCCTTACAATACGGTCATGGATGACCGGCCCACTATCACGGAACCGATCCTCGGCGTCGTCGTTCCCGCGTACAACGAGGAAGCAACGATCGAGATTGTGCTGCGCAGACTGGACGCGCTCGATTGTGTCAAGGAGATTGTCGTCGTGGACGATTGCTCGCGGGACCGCACGCCGCAGATCGTCCAGGCGTTCGATTCTCCCCGCGTGCGTCTGATTCGCCAGTCCGTCAACGGCGGCAAGACCGCAGCCGTTCGGCGCGGCGTGGCCGAGATCACCGCCCCTGTGACCATCATTCAAGACGCCGACCTCGAATACGACCCGGAAGAGATTCCGATGGTGATCGATCCCATCGTCCGGGGCGTGGCCGACGTGGTATACGGCAGCCGATTCCTGGTTCGCCGGGCGTCCCGCGTGTTGTACTTCTATCACTATCTGGCCAATCGCGGCCTGACGTTTCTGTCCAACCTGTTCACCAACATCAACATGACAGACATCGAAACGTGCTACAAGGCCTTCCGCACGCCGCTCATCCAGAAGCTTCCGCTGACCAGCAAAGGTTTCGGCATGGAGGTGGAGATCACGGCCATGATCGCCAAGACGCGGGCCCGCGTGTACGAGGTGCCCATCTCGTATTACGGCCGCACGTACGAGGAAGGAAAGAAGATCTCCATCAAGGACGGCTTCGCCGCGTTGTGGTACATCTTCTACTACAACACGCTCCGCTCACGGACGGCCCCCTACCGCGCTTACGCCGCCGAGATAAATGATTGGCTCGCCCGCAACCGCTGCATCGGCCGGACCGGGTTTTGCGAAGTCGCCGCGAAGTAGAACGAACGACGCGTGACGCAAGCGCATGCCCGCGTCCAGCGAGCCGCTTGCCCTGGCGAACTCAGTTCGAACGGGTAAACGCCGTTCGACTCGTCTTCGCAGTTCGACTCATCTTCGGCGCGTCCGGCGCACATGCACGCACCAGTGGTCAGGCCCAGTTTGTGACGCTCCGCGTAGTCACCGATGAGCCGATCGATTCGGCTGGCCACGACACCGTGCTCGAATTTACCTGGGCTCATCCGTACGAGTTCTCTTTCGATCAACTCACACCGGCCGATATCGCCCATTGCGAGTAGTTCGTCGGCGGTCAGGATGGCCTGGTTGGTCGCCATGGCACTGATTATACCATCCATCCCGGGGCCGTCCGTTACACTACACCCGCCTGGCCGGTGGGGATCGGTCCGGAGATGTACTCCCGCGGGTCGGTAATGTGGCCGGTCAGAGCCGAGGCGGCCACGGTCAGCGGACTGGCCAGGAACACGCCGGCGTTGCGGTCGCCCATACGGCCGGGGAAGTTGCGGTTGGTCGTGCTGATGCAGTTCATGGGCGAGTTCAGCCGACCGAACGTGTCCTTGGGCCCGCCCAGGCAAGCCGCACACGACGCCGGGCCCATGGTGCAGCCGGCATCGACGAGCACGTCCCAGATGCTCTTCTCACCGTCGGCCTTGGGCTGCCCCTGCAGGTTGAGCCGCAGCATGTCCGCGTGAACCTCGGTCGAGCCGGGCACGACGAATGTGGGGACCTTCACCTGCCGGCCGTTGAGGATGGCCGCGGCGAAGATCATGTCCGTAATCTTCCCCCCCGTGCACGAGCCGATGTAGGCCCGGTCGATCTTCACGTCCCGGCAGTTGCGAGCGGTGTCCTTGTTGTCGGGCGAGTGCGGCTTGGCCACCAGCGGCTCGAGCTTGCTCAAGTCCCACTCGTACACGCTGTCGTACTCGCAACCGGGGTCGTCCTTGAACACTTCCCAGTCCGGCCGGTTCGAGCGGGCCTTCACGTAAGCGAGCGTCTTGTCGTCCACGTCGCAGATACCGTTCTTGCCGCCGGCCTCGATGGCCATGTTGGTCAGCGTCATGCGGTCTTCCAGCGTCAGGCTGGCGATGCCGTCACCCGCGAAGTACATGGCCTTGTAGGTCGCGCCGCTCACGCTGATCTCGCCGATGACGGCCAGGATGAGATCCTTGGCAGTCAGGTACGGCGGGATCTGGCCGTGGAACACGAACTTCATGGTCGGCGGGACCTTCAGCCAGAGCTTGCCCGTGCCCATGACGAAACCCGCGTCGGTATTGCCGATGCCGGTGGCGAACTGGCCGAAGGCCCCCGCGGTGCAGGTGTGGCTGTCCGTGCCCAGCAGCACCTCGCCCGGCCGCAGATGCCCCTCTTCCGGCAGGGCCTTGTGGCAAACGCCCTTGTACTTCGTCTGCGTGGGGTCCTTATAGGGATTGGGCATGCCCTCGCCCCGGATGAAGTCGGGGTCGTAGTAGTACTTGATGCCCTGCTCCTTGACGAAATCGCGCAGGATCTGGATGTTGCGATGGGCGTGGGTATCGGCGGTGAAGATGTAGTGGTCGGGGATGATGACCACCCGCTCGGGATCCCAGACCCGGGCATTGGGGCCGAACTGCTCCTTGAACACGCCGATCGTGCCCGGACCGCAGACGTCGTGCGTCATGAGCACGTCCACGTTCACCCAGACGTTGTCCCCGGCGGCAACCGAAGCCTTACCCGCCCGGCGGGCGAGCACCTTTTCCGTCATCGTCATGGCCATGGCAGGCAAATCCTTTCGTTCAGTTCAGCACCCTTCCCGGAGCCGTGCCGGCGAGCGGCAGATCGCAATAAACCGCCTCGCGTGGCTCGGCCGGGCGTCGAGTCGCTCGCCGTTTCCGCCCGCCCGGTTCTGCGAGGACGGCGGCAACCGGGGCTAATCCCGCTATTCTATCGAACCGCCCTGGCCTCAACAAATCGCCCACCACGAGCACCGCGAGCGGCGGGGTTTACCCCCGCCGACTCTTTTCGATGTGGAAATGCTCACCTCTCGAGAGATGTGGAAAGGGATGCCAATTGCTGGAGGAAAAGAGACCGCCGGGACACGCACGGCGGCTCGCTGGAGTCCCTGCGGCCGGATGTCGCGTCACGGCTGCTGGAACAGGACGTTGACGCCTTCCTTGCGGGCGGCCTCCGCCGCTTCGGGGAAGCACTTTGGGCAGCGGGTGTCCTTGCACAAATACAGGATGCGCTCGGTCCCGCAAACCTCGCATTTGGTGACGGGAAATGCCCACCCCTTGTTGCAACGCAGACAATGAACGATGGAATCCGAGGGCGCCCCTTTCGGCACGCGGTAGTTGCGATAGTCGGCCTTGATCTCCGCCAACGGGAAGACCGCCTTACAGTCTCTGCACACGTAGGGGTAATCGACGCGACTCGAGGGCGGCCCCATGAACCGCGAAACCACGGCCAGCACGCCGCCAGTGGCGACGACGACGATCGCGCCAAGAATCAGTATGCGTTTCATCCCGTTTGTCCATATTGTTTGATGATGCGACGGATGCCGGGCTGCAAATTGTATGCGCGAATGGCCTTTCCGAATTCACCGAGATCCGACTGCCACCAGAAGGCCAACCGAGTTCGGTTTGAGTGCCAATCATTGAGCATCCACATGCGACTTTCGTGAATCCAGGCGGCCGCCCCGTCTAACGTGAGAACATTCCCTCCTTCCGGCCAGCCGTCGCGGTTCGGGTGTGGCGGGATTTTCTCGTAGGCACGACGCACACCGCCGCCCCAATACCCGTCCACCATAATGTTCGCATCGGCGGCGAGCGCCCAGTGTCCCGGCGAATTCATATCCACCGGCGATCGTGCCTTGTAGACCGAGGTGCTGCTGGGAAAAGTGGTTCTCCATTCCTGCATGCCGCCGAAGTACTGGAAGCCGATGATCCATTGGTTGTAGCTGAGCTGGTCGTACACCATATAGCCTTGGCTGCGGAGTGACTCCGCCGTGTAGCCCTGAACGCTCGGGTCCGGGTTCCCCTCGTAGGCAAAGATGCCCTCGCGATTCGGGCATTCCCAGGTGATTTTGTCGAGCTTGTACTTCTTGGCCGCGCCCTGCCAATCGACGAGCAAGTGGTCCGGGTTAGTGCCCAGCTTGCTCGGCGTACTTCTCCGCGGACTGATGGCGATCTGCGTATCCGGGATCCCCGCACCGCTGGAGTGACACTGAATGATCTTGCCCTTGTTGTCGACCCCGTACGTGGTGACCGCCAGGCCGATGTTGTGCAGTCGCGACGCACAGACCGCCCGCCGTGACATTTCCTTGGCGCGGGCCAGTGAGGGCAGCAGGATGGAGATGAGCAGCGCGATGATCGCCACCACCACCAGGATCTCGATCAGCGTAAACGCCGATCGCCGGCTTCGTGCGTTGCCGTTCCTCGAGCCAGGCATGGTATCGCTCCTTCGTGACTGATCCGGCCGGACAGAGATCCCGCCAGCCGTCGAATTCGCCGTCGGCGCCTGGTCAGCCGCCCCGATCGGATCTCGGGGCGAATGGCCAGGGACTCGGCCCGTCTGCCGCCGCCGCATCGGGAGGAACGATCCTGTTCCGGTTCGACTGGTCACCGCCGGCATACAGATAGAACGGACGGCTTCTCGGGTACCGATCGCCTTTTGTTTGGATCTTCAGACCTGCACACACTCACGGACTTGCAGTTTCTTCAGCAGTAATTTACATCTCGATCCGTGCGGCGACAATGAGATTCTGCGTATGGCGACTGAGATCCTTTTCGATCGGCTGCCTGGGCGAGAAGAACCGTTGCCGCCGCACCGGCCAAGCCCGGTCGTGTAACGCGGCTGAGCCCATAAGCCCGAGAATCCAGAAGGGTTATGATCACATTCGCGAGCAAGACGTGGCGAGCAAGCCGAAAAAGATCTCAATCGCGGCGGCGATCTGAGGCCCCTGACCTCGGTCCATGAAGCGAACTCAAGCTGCGAAATATGAGACGCCGTTCAGCCCGCGGGTTTTGGGCCGTCGGCGACTCAATGCACGTGCTTGCGCTTCTTCTTCCCCGAGAGATACGACTCCATGATGCAGTCGGCCAGGTCCCCGCTGGCGCAGTAGAACGCGACGCCGCGCGTGACCTTGGTGAGTTGATCCACGAAACCGACCCAGTCCATGTAGGCGTAATCCTCGGTCAACGCGAACGTGGAAATGCGCACGCCCTGCCGCGTGATCTGAACCGCCTCCTTCAGCGTGGTGATCGTCGTGGACGCTTGCGGCGGATATAGCAGGTAGATGTAGTCGCCCTGCACGTGGGCGGTCGGCTCGCCGTCGGTGATGATGAAGATTTGTTTGTTGTCGCCGCCCCGCCGGGCCAGGATGCGCCGCGCGAGCATGAGTCCCATCTGCAGATTCGTGAAATGCTGCGGGGCCTGATCGATCTGCTCCATGGCCACGCGCATTCGGACCTGATAGTCGAAGATGGTCACCGGTTTGGGGCTGAGCAGCGGCAGCTTGTGATCGGGAATGACCGCGGCGCCGGAATAGAAGCCAACCACATCAACCGTGTCTTGCGGGAAACGCTGCGTGATCAGCGCGTGCATGGCCATCGCACACTTCTTGGCGTGGTAGAACCGGTGATAGCGAGCCATTGAGCCGGACATGTCCAGCAGGATGACGGTGCTGCAACTGGCCTGGTGCTCGGACTGGTGCAGTTCGAAGTCGCGTTCGGCGATCCGCAGAGGCACGCCCGGGCCGGTGCGTTTGATGGTGTTTCGCAGCGTGGCGTTCAGTTCCAATTCGCTGACCGGATCGCCGAACTCGTACGGCTTCGTGCCCTCGGTACGCTCGCCGAGTTGACCCCGGTCGCGAGTCTCGTGGCCGTCACGATGCCCCTTGCGAAGGTTGGCGAACACCTCCATGAGGGCCTTCTTCTGCATGGCGTCGACGGCTCGCGGCGTCAGCCGCCAGCGCGCCCCCACCTTCTCCAGCAGCCCGTCCTGCACGAGCCGGTCGAGGATCTCCGACTGCTCGGGATCCAGCTCCAATTGCCGCAGGGCGTCCAGGGCATGATCCCCGTACTCCAGCACGAACTCCATGAGCTGGTCGAACGCCTGAAGCCCCTGCTGGCCCTGGAATGGCTCGCCGTCGAATTCACTGTATCGAAACCGCATGCACGACCCCCGCGTGTCCGGGCACAAACACGTGGATTATAAGCCCCAGCCAGGCGAAAACGCCTCGAGCAAGAGCCGATAAGGATCCGCGCGCCGCTCGCAGGGCCGGCACGATGTTTGGCGGCGAGCGTGGAGCTTTTCGATCCAAGATTGTATAATTTTCAAAACTCGCCCCAGAACGCCCTTCGGATGAGGTCGGTGGCGATGAAGATCATTCTCGCTTTGCTCTGCATTCACGTGTTGGTCTGCTCAGCGGGAACGGAAACGCCGGCCTCCGATGCCACGTCACCGGCGGCCGAGCCGCCCAGCGTGGCCCGGCTCGCCTACGAAGCGCACGCAGAGGCGCCCGTGTCGCCGGACCTGATCGGCACGGCCGGCATCACCACTTCGTTCACGCCCCTGCAGCCTCGGATCCCGGGAACAGGCCCCTGTGCGACCATCTTCGGCTACCTGCCCTACTGGGAGAGCGCCGCCAACGTCCGATGGCAATTGCTCACACACGTGGCATGCTTCTCCGTGGGCGCCAATCCGAACGGCACCATCAGCAACCCGCACAACTGGCCTTGGACGGCTGTCATTAATACGGCACACGCAAACGGCGTCAAAGTGATCCTGGTGGCCACGCAATTCGACCCGAATTCGATCCTGACGTTGATCACCACGCCGGCCTACAAGAGCGCCTTCTTCGCCAATATCAAGGCTCAGATCCTGGCCGGTAACGCCGACGGCGTGAACATCGATTTCGAAGGTTCCGGGCCCTGGCGCAGCCACATCAACGGATTCATGGCCGAGCTGACCGCCTACCTGCACGCGGAGATTCCCGGCTGCGAAGTGACGTTCGCCGGACCGGCCGTCAACTGGAGCAACTCCTGGGATCTGGAGGGACTGGCGGCCAGTTGCGACGGCATCTTCATCATGGGCTATGCGTTCAGCGGTTCGGGCAGCGCCAACAGCGGGCCGCAAGCGCCGCTCACCGGCGGCAGCATCAACATCACCAACACGGTGACCGTGCAATACGGGGCGGTCACGCAAAAGCATCCTGAAAAGCTGATCCTGGGCGTGCCCTATTACGGCGGGCACTGGAAGACGACCACCGCCAACCCGCGATCCGCCGTGGTTTCCTACGTTGGTTCCACCCGGTTCCGCGACACGTACGAGGAGTCGATGCTCTACGGACGGCTATGGGATTCCGTTTCACAGACACCCTGGTATCGCTGGCATGACGGGACGGACTGGCACCAGGTGTGGGCTGACGACGCCGAGAGCCTCGGCCTCAAGTACGACCTCGCCCGCCAGCACCGGCTGGCCGGCGTGGGTATATGGGCGCTCAACTACGACGGCGCGCGGCCCGAGCTGTGGGACGAACTGGATCGGCAGTTCCGCACGGGTTGCCCGCGGCCGGCCGATCTGGACCACGACGGCGACGTGGACATGGAGGATTACGGCCTATTCCAACGTTGCCTGAGCGGCCGCAACGTAGTCCAGGCCAGCCCTGCTTGCGCCGGCACCCACCTCGACCTCGATACCGACGTGGACGAGAACGATCTCGCCTTGTTCCTACAATGTTTCACCGGGCCCGGCCAGAAAGCGGCTCCGGGTTGCACGACCGTGCCATGATGAGGCGGGCAGGATGCCCGCCCCCGGTTAATCCTTCTTCAACAGTGCGCCCTGCCCCGGCGCGAGCCAGCGGCCTTCGCCGGCCCAGCTTGTCAATTTACCCGTGTAGTTGTTCACCTGCCGGCACTCGCCCGGCTGCTTGAACTGGATGTCGGCATACATCGAGCGATGCAGGTCCTTGTTCACCAGCATGACGTAGACCTCGCCGTCCGGCCCTTCGAACTCACCCATGAGCAAATCGCCGCCGGAGACGTTCGCCACGTGCTTGCTGTCGGCCAGACCCGCGCAGCCATCAGGCACGCTGGGATGATGGAAGACGCCGACGCTGCGAAGCTTGACCAGCGTAGGGGCCAACGCATGGATCTGCAGGTTCGTGCGCCGCAGCATGTCCCAGGTGGCGGTCTTCTCGCCGAACTGATCGAGCGGCGCCAATCGGTAGTTGCCGTGCAGCGGCGTGGTGTACGTGAAGTAGCTGATGCCCCGCCCGCCGTATGCCAGCGTGGTGAACGCCTGGAAGCGGAAGCCCCCTTCGTACGGCTCGGCGTAGTGGAAGTGAGCGTTGGACAACACGATGTTCCAAAACGGCAGCTGATGAGCCAGTGACGCCTTGCGAACGGCCTCCAGATTCTGGAAGTACTGGCGGCGCAGCGAGCCGTCGTTCATGAGCGCGTAATGATCGTAGCTGACGAATGGGGGCTTGACTGTCGTGATGAACCGCTCGAGGTACTCGTCGTACGTGGCCGTGCCCAGTTGCTCCGCAGTGGCGTAATTGGGGAACAGATTGATGTAAGGCCGGGCAGCTGGATCGGCCTTGCGCAATGCATCCACGTACACCGCCAACGCCGGGAAGAGCGCGGCATTGGGTTCGTCGCGCAGGTAGTAGCCGTATATCGCCGGGTGCTTGCCCACTCGCTCGACCAGCGCCGAGACCTTCTTCTCCACCGCGACCGGGTCCTCGGCGGGCCCGTCGTTCACGTGGAGTCCCGACACGATGGCCTTCAGCCCGGCGGCCTGCACGGCGTCGAGCGCGTCGACCGGCACGAATCCCGCCAGGTTGAAGCCGCACTCGTAGATGCCCTTCAGCATCTCGGCGTCGTTGGGAATCCAACTCCAGGGCAGGATCGCGAAATCCTCCGGGGCCACGCGAGCCGGGGATGCGGCCGAGACAAGTTGGGGAAGAACCGCCAGCACGCACGCGCAACAGATTAATCGAGTTGTCATGTTGGTCCCCTGCTTAAAGAGTTGTACTTGACCGGGCCAGGTTGCCCCGGGCCGGAACGCCCAGGCCTGCGGGCACTGGCCGGCGAAATGCCTATCTTACCGGCACCCGCGAACGATCTGCACGAGCAGATCAGGCCTTCGTTCTGCCGCGTCAAGACGTCTACAGGATGACCCCGCTGAGGATCAGCGTGGCGAACGTGAAATAGATGATGATGCCCGTGACGTCCACGATGGTTGCCACGAACGGAGCGGACGAAACCGCGGGGTCCAATCCCAGTCGTTTCAGGATAATGGGCAGCATGGCCCCGGTGATCGTGCCGACCGTCACCACGCCGATGATGGCCCCAGCCACCGTCAAGCCGATCATGCCGTAGTTCGGCCCGTACAGTTTTTCCCGACCGGGCCACAGCACCACGCGGGCGAAGGCGATCACCGCCAGAATCAGCCCCAGACCGATGCCAGACACCAGCTCTCGGCCGAGCACCTTCAACCAGTCACGTAGGGTCAGCTCGCCCAGGGCCATGGCCCGGATGATGAGCGAGGTGGCCTGCGAGCCGCTGTTGCCCCCGCTGGCGATGATGAACGGCAGGAAGAAGACCAGCACTTCGGCCTGGGCGATTTCACTCTGGAAGAAGGTCATGGCGCTGGTGGTAAGCATGCCGCCGATGAGCAGAATGCACAGCCACAACCCGCGCTTGCGGATCATCTGCAGGACGCCCACCTCGAAGTACGGCGCATCGAGTACTTCCACCGCCGCCATCTTCTGAATGTCTTCCGTGGTCTCCTCTTCGGCGACGTCCATGATGTCATCGACGGTGACGATGCCGACGAGCAGGCTGGTCGAATCGACCACGGGCAACACCGTGCGATCCAGCTCGGTGAAGAGGCGCACGGCCTCTTCCTGGTCCTGCTTGGCCTCCAGGGCGAAGACCTGCCCGTCCATGAGCTCCGACAGGGGCGTGGCCGGGTCGGCCAGGACCAGTTCTCGCAGCCGGATGTCATCGACCAGCTTTCCCTGCTGGTCGACCACGAAGATGAGGTTGAGCGTTTCCTTGTCGTGGCCGACCTGGCGGATGTGCTCGAGGACCTGGCCCACCGTCCAGTTGGAGCGGACGGCGACGTAGTCGGGCGTCATGCGTCGGCCGACCGAGTCCTCCGGATAGCCCAGCAGCGTGGTGGCAATCCGGCGTTCCTCGGGGCTCAGCAGCGAGATGAGCCGCTGCGTGACCTGCCCGGGCAGTTCCTCGAGCAGGGCCGTGCGGTCGTCGGGGTCCATCTGGTTGAGGACCGCCGCCACATGCTCCTGGCCCAGCTCCTTGAGCAGCGGCTCCTGGGCTTCGAAGGGCATGTATTCGAAGACGTCGGCGGCGAATTCACGCGGGAGAATCCGGAAGACGATGGCCACGTCCTTGGGGTCCATGTCTTCGAAGATCTCGGCCACGCTGGGGGCGGGCAGCGCGGTGAGCGAGCGTCGCAGAGCGGTGAACTGCCGCTCTGTGATCATCTCGACCACATCGGGACCGACCAACTGACCCAGCACGCGTGAACCTCCGCATCTCGCCGTCCGGAGAAAGACCTCAGACCGTCATGCAAAGTTCGGTATCATACCCATCCCCCCGCCCCTCAGGTAGGCGCAACCCCCAGCTCGCGGCAAAAATCTTCCTGCCGGTCATTCCGATTGTATCCCCCACCAATCCTAGCGCGAGAAGGCGTATGCTACCCTGGCCTTGCGGGCGTGGAACTTTCTCGACGTGAAGACGGATCCGTGCAACGAAATAAACAGCCCGAAGCACATGGCCCCTCATTCAGGCTTCGTCATTCAGGCTTCCTTCGTCATTCGGATTTCGTCATTCGGATTACGCGTTCAGTCCAGCGTCCGGTGACCGAAGCTCATCGCCCCGGGGCTGGAACCGACGAGAATCTGCGGATGCAGGCGGGTCTTCCCGGCGAAGCATTCGCAAGCCTCGGCCAGCGCCTGATGAGCCTGAGGCGTGTCGGCCATGAGGACGGCCACGGTGCCGCCGCAGCCGGCGCCGGTGACCTTGGCTCCGTACAGCCCGCGGGCCGCTCCACGGTCGCGGATGAAGTTGACCAGCAGATCGGTCTCAATGCTGGCCATCCCGCAGCGCTGGCCGTAGCTCCAGTGCGAGGCGTACATGAGCTCGCCGGCTTCCACCAGCGCGTCGCGTTCCCCCGTACGGCGGGCCCGGGCCAGGCGCTCCATGAGCCGGTGCGTCCGATCGTTCTCGTAGATGTGGTGCTCGGTGCGCGACCGAACCTTGTAGATCCGGTCGGGATCGAGCAGGCCGTCCACATCGGCGGGAATCCCGAACCGCGCCGCGAAGTCCTTTCCCTTAATCTTCACGGGCAGCTCGTTACGGAATCGACGCACATACTCGTTGGGCGACACGTTGGCCAGGTACCCGCCGGTCGGATCACCGACGTCGCCGCTCTTTTTCACGATGCGATCGATGAGATAGCGTCCCAGCAGGCTGGACACACGATTGTCGGAATAGCGCTGGGCGTAGATGGGCAGCCGGCTGCCGATCTCCACACCGGCGAAGATGACCTCGTCAGGCAGCGGCAACTGACCGAGCACGTCGTCGGGCTGGCAGCGGATCTGCAGCAAGTGATCGGCCTCGCCCAGCAAGCAGGTCAGGTGATCGACGAGGCCAGGCTCGGCCCCCACCACCTCGACGTTCGCGGTGCGGCAGGCTTGCACGATACGACGAGCGTCGCACTCGACGCCCATCAACGTGGCGATGGCCTTGGCGGTGGCCACCTGAATGGCCGCCGAGGACGCCAAGCCCGCGCGGATGGGAATGTCGGACTGCACGACCAGCGTCACGCCGCCGGCCAGGTGCGGCACGTCGCCGGATTCGAGCATGCACAGCATCACGCCGGCGATGTGACGAGCCCACGGACAGGCGTCGAAGTGGCGCCCCAGCGCCGCCGGCATCAGAAACTGGCCGTCGGACTGATAAAACAGCGAAATAGGCCAGGAAAATCGGGCGGGTTCCCCCTCGGGTCGAGGGCTGGCGATCTCCACGTGAATGCGCTGATCGTCACGACGGCCCGCCGCCACGTAGGCGGCCCGCTCGATGGGCATCTGCAACACGAGGGCGCCGCTGTAGTCCGCCATGCCGCCCATGCAGTCCAATCGGCCCGGTGCACGCGTGACGATCGTGGCCGGCGGCTGGTCAGCCGGCCACAGACTCTCCACCACCTGCACAAACCGCTCAAACCCGGCGGCCACCCCGTTTTCAGTTCCCGTAATGCCCACCGTCTCCCTCACCCTTGTTGATCGGCCGGTCATCGCAGGCGCAGCTTCAGGCTCGCCTACGTGCCGGCCCGGAAACTCGGCCTGTGAAGATCCCATCCCCGCGCGGTCTGGCGCCGCACCGGGCGATCATCCCTTCCTCTCGCGAGATCCCGCGCCGGGAACCCGCGCCTCTTCATGCGGTCGCGCCGCCTCGGACGAGCGCGGCGTCGGTCAACTCTCCGGCCCGTCGGAAACCTGCCGCAGTACGCTTTCCTCGACGTAAATCGGCGTGTCTCCGGCGACCCCCAGCGCAATGGCGTCCGAGGGCCGGGCGTCCACTTCGTACAACCGCCCGTCTCGGCGAATCACCAGCTTGGCATAGAACGTATGGTCCCGCAGATCGTGAATCACGATCTTGTCGAGCTCGCCCTCCAACTCATGGATCACGTTGGCCAGCAACTCGTGCGTGAGCGGACGGGCCGTGGTGATGTTCTTCACCCGGCGGTCGATGGCGTAGGCCTCGGTCAGACCGATTACGATCGGGAACTGCCGGTTGCCATCCCGTTCACGCAAAATGATGATTTGCTCCTGGCTCGTTTCGCTGATGACGATGCGAGCCAGATCCATCCGCACTTCCATGTCTATGCTCCGCTCGGGTTGCGAGCCTACCCACGCCTGAGAATGGTGTCAAGCAACTCCCGGCCGGGCCCGGAAAACGGGGACCAAACGCACGGAGTGTTCGGCAGGAAAAGGGCTTGACACGCGACGACGTCTCGCGCCCCGGCACCGGCCAGCCACCTAACCGGCGTCGCGTCACCCATCCTGTCCGGCTTACCGGCCGACCACCAGGAAAACGTTGTCGTGGCCGGGCACGACCAGATCGGCCACCTCCATCACGTCGCGGAACGACTCCTGGGCAGCCTCCAGATCGTACACCTGCTCGTAGACCCGGCCCGCCTCGAAGTAGTCGCGCGAGATCACGGCGTCGCCCATGATCGCCACCGTCCGGGAGGTCTCAGTGAGCAACAGGCCAGCCGAGCCCGGCGTCACGCCGGCCGACGGGAACAGATGCACCCGGCGAGTGAGCTTGTCGTCGGCCCGCTGCATCCGCGCGAGGATGGCCCGCTCCTGCTCGATCATCCGGGCCACGTCGCGGTCAACGGCCCCATCACCCGAATCCCGCGTCTGCTCTTTCATCGACGCCGCCAACTGATCCAGGTGCTCGCGGACGGCCGTGATCTCCGGCTCGTACATCATCCACGTGGCGTTGGGAAACAGCCCCAGAGCTCGCCGATGGACCGGCCGGAAATTGGTCAGAAAGACCATGTCGATCTGCTCGGGCTTCAGGCCCGTGCGCTCGTCGAGACGCTGGGCCAGCGGCTGCTCGGGCAGGCCGGGATCGACCAGGATGGTCGTGTTGCCATCACGCACGAGCGTGGTTGTGGAATGGCCCAGCCGCTTGGGCTCGTTCTCGTTCCAAAGCCGGTTTCGGCTCAGTGCGCCGATGCTGACGACGGTGTAACTCAACGACATAGGTTGTTTTCTCTTCGGATTGCTTCTCACCTGGTTGGTTATGGTCACGCTTCCAGCATGCCCGATGTCCCACGATCAACGTTCGCCCGCGCTCTGCGACTCGGACGAGCCGGCCCCCCCGCTGCGCGCGTGTACATAGCCGCGAATGGCCGCAACCAGCCCCGCGACGTCGTGGGGATCGGCTTCGACGGCTTCCGCGTAGCCGCGCTCACGAATCGCTCGCGTGGTCACCGGACCGATGCTGGCCAACTTCACATTGTAGAGCCCGCCGGCGCGCTGCGGCCCCAACAGGCTCAACAGGTTGTACCAACTGGACGGGCTGGTCAGCGTGATCCACCCGATCTCGCCCCGGTCGAAGCGGCGCACGAACTCCTCCGGCAACTGCTCGGGGCAGACCGTCCGGTAGACGGCCAAGTCGTCGCAGGCCGCTCCGGCGGCCGCCAGAGCGTCATTGAGCACGCGACGAGCGACCTCCGCTCGCAGGAGCAGGACACGCTGACCGGCGATCCCCTGCGCGACCAACGCTTCGGCCAGTGCTTCGCCCACCGCCTCGCCGGGCACCAGATCGGGCTTGATGCCGTAAGCCGCCATGCGGGCGGCGGTGGCGGTGCCCACGGCGGCGATCTTCACGCCCGCCAGCGCCCGACTGTCGAGACCCATCGCGGCGAGCCGTCCGAACGTCGCGTCCACGCCGTTGGCGCTGGTCAGAACGAGCCACGCGTATCGGCCGATGTGACGTAGCGCCTCATCCACCGCGGAGTAATCGACCATCGGCGCAAGGGCTATCGTCGGCGCTTCGATCACCTCCGCCCCCAGCGAGGTCAGTTCACCCGCGAGCGAATCCGCCTGACCGCGCATGCGCGTGACCGCGATCACCTGCCCGTGCAGCGGGCGGCGTTCAAACCATTCGATGGACTCGCGCATGCGCACCACCTCGCCGATCAGGACCAGTGCCGGCGGCTGGATGCCCGCGACCGCGGTCTTCGCCGCAATCGTAGCCAAATCGCCGATGACTGTCCGCTGCCAACACCGAGTGCCCCACTGGATCACTGCCACCGGCGTGCTCGACTTCATGCCCGCGTCGATGAGTTGGCGGCAGTTGCTGTCCAGCGTGCGCACGCCCATGTAGATCGCGATGGTTTCCATCCGCGCCAACGCCGCGAAATTCAGCGGACTGCCCCCGTCGCCATCCCCCGGGTCCGCGTGCCCGGTCACGAGCGTGAACGACCGGCTCAGTCCGCGGTGCGTAAGCGGGATGCCCGCCGTCGCCGGAGCGCCGAACGCGGCCGTAATGCCGGGCACGACTTCAAACGCGACGCCGTGCCGAGCCAGATACTCGCACTCTTCGCCGCCGCGACCGAACACGAACGGATCGCCGCCTTTGAGCCGCACGACTCGACGACCCGCACGAGCGTGCGCGACCATCGCCTCGTTGATCCGCTCCTGTGTCCAGGGCACGCCGCCTGGCGGCCCGGCCGACGCTCCGCCGGAACCGCTTCCGTGCGCCGGCCACTTGCCCACGAAAATACGTTCCGCATCCGGCCGCACCAGCCCCAGCAGTTCCGGACCGATGAGCTTGTCGTGCAACACGACGTCGGCCTGCGTCACGCGCACCGCGCCGCGCAGCGTGATCAGCGTACTGTCACCCGGCCCGGCCCCCACGAGGCTGACCGTGCCCGGTGACAACTCGCCGACCATGGACATCAATCTCGACACCTGCTGCCAGTCCATCTCCTCGATTCTAATTCCTGGCGAGACATCTTGCGATTCTGCCCCGCAATGGTCCCATCCCCCACCGGACTACAATGGAAAGACTCGCTGAACTTGTGAGCCTCCACGCTCGTCCGTAAACTGGGATGTCGCGAACGCTGCAAAGACTGTCCGACGGTCTGAGCCGGCCCGCCCGGCTGTCAGAAGCAAGGAATCCACACATGCGCAATGCCATGATTCGATACTCCCTCGTCGCCATGATCGCGTTGTCCGGCCTGCGAGCCGGCTCCGTGGCAGCTCAGACGACGACGCGCCCGGCCGGCGAGACCGGCACCCGCACGCTGCAGGGCAAGGTCATCTCCTTTGATGCGGCGACCGGCGACCTGAAACTGGCCTGGAGGCATCGCGGTGGACATGGGCAAATGGAGATCGTGGTCAAGGTCGATTCGCAGGCCCAGATACTCGCCGGCGGCAACCCGGCCACACGGGCCGACCTCCAGCCAGGCATTCAGGTGGCGCTGACCGGCCAGTCTAAAGGCACGGGTGTCAACAACCACTTCCTGGTGTCCAAGGTCGAGATCACCGGCCCCGCCGCCACGGCGCCCGCCCAAGCGACGACGGGCGTCGTGCATCCGGATCCACAGGTAAACGACATCCTCGACCGGCTCGAACGCAAGAAGATCGAGGATGTCGAGACGCCCATCCGGTTCACCAAGATTGACCCCATCCTGGAAGACAAGCAGGTCTTTCAGGGCATCCTGCGGTTCAAGCAGGACCAGCCCAACCCCCGCTTCTTCATCCGCTTCGACAAGTTCACGCAGGAAGGCATCACGCGTGAAAAGCTCGAATGGCACGTGTTCGACGGCCAGTGGTACATCGAAGCCCGCCAGAACACCAACACCATCGTGAAGCGTCAGATCGTCCGGCCGGGCGAAGAGATCAACGTCTTTCGCATCGGCCAGGGGCCGTTCCCGCTGCCCTTCGGCCAACGCAAGGCCGACATCCTCAAGTACTTCGACGTGAAGCTCGTGCCGGCAACCGACAAGGATCCGGCTAACAGCGTTCACTTGGAGTGCACGCCCAAGCCCGGCACGGATATGGCCGAAAAGTACGGCAGCGTGCACTTCTACATCGACAAGCGGTCGGACATGCCCGTGACCGTGCGGACCATCGAAAAGAATGAGAACGTCGAGGTCATGGCCGAGTTTCCGCCCGACCAGATCAAGCTGAACACCGGCATGGCGGCCAGCCACCTGAATCTGCCCGACCTGCCGTCCTACCAGGTGGACACCATCCCGCTGCCCGCGCCCGGCCCGCGTTGAGCGCGCAAGCGAGAGGATACCGCTGACTACTGTCCGTCGCTCCAAGCCGACCGGCATACTTCCGCGGCAAGCGTGCCGGCAAGCCCGGGCACGTGTTTACCGTGCACGAGATCGACGTGGCTCCGCGCTGAAAGAGCGCGAAGTCAGTACAGATCGGCGCAGCTTCGCCCCGAAGGGGCGCGAAGTGAGTAGCCGTCGGCGTTAGCCCACGGACCGCTGGCTCCAAGAAGGGAGTTAGTGCGAGCCCCGGAACGACGGGGCGAGAAGGTGCCGCACGCTAAACACGTACAGCCCGACTTGCGCAGCCATCGGTTCATTGCTGAGTTTTTCGAGTCATAGTGCCAAAGGCAGGCATTCCCGCACTAGGATGCAACACCAAGTGCCCGGAAAGGGACCGAGCGCCACGCATATCCACGACCTCACAAACAGGTGTGCGATGAATGCAACTGCCATGGAGAACGAGCCGCTGGGAACCGGTCGGCCGGAGCGGGATGACTCCGCGCCGTCGTCCTGCGAATCGCCTTGCCGCCCGGATTCGGAATCGAAAGAACCGGCTCTTCCATCGAAGGCCCGTGCGTTCCTGCGCAATCTCGTCGCGAAGAAGCGCAACCGCTGCCAACGCGCACTGGCGCACGTGGCGTCCGTGCTGCCCGGCGGTCCGATCGGCAATCTCTGCGGGCTCGCCGAATGCATGCCGCTCACGGCGGAGAACTTGCTCCTCTTCACCGCGCAGGGACTGTTTCCGCTGGAGTGGCGGGGGAAGCTTCGCTGGAGATCGCCGGAGATGCGCTGCATTCTCCCGCTGGACCGATTCCGCGTCTCGCCTCGCATTGCCCGGCTCGTTCGCAAGAAGATGTTCGAGATCCGATTCGACACCGACTTCGACGGCGTGCTGACCGGCTGCGCCGCTCGCGAGCCCACCTGGATCGGCCCTCGACTCCGCAAGACCTACCGCCAAGCGTTCGAGATGGGCGCCTGCCACACGGTCGAGGCCTGGCACGAGGGACAGTTGGTGGGCGGCGGATTCGGCTTGACCGTCGGGACGGTCTTCACCGGCTCCAGTATGTTCACCCGCATGAATCACGCCAGCAAGATCGCGTTCGTGGTCTTGACCGAGCATCTGATCGCATGCGGATTCACCTGCATGGATTGTCAGAACACCGCGTCGCATCTCACGCAATTCGGCGCCATTGAAATCCCCCGCGACGCATATCGGGCCCTGCTGGCTCGAGCGCTCATCCGTCCGGCACATTTCCTTCCGCATGGAGCAACACCGGGACAAGAGGCCGCATTGTGTACTCCCGCATCATCCGCAACGGGTCGACCGCCGGACGATGAGCTTCCGGCTTGCGTCTGAGGGGGTGAAATTCGCGCGTCAACAACAATGATGCCGGCAGGATCGATGGAATCGATTCGACAGGCACGTTGCCATTCGGCCGATCCGCCGAGTATGCTCCCGCCATGGAGCGGTTGTCGTCGTCTGAAATCACGATTCTGCTCCTGGGGCTGGGCGTGCTGCTGACCACGGCACGCCTGCTCGGGGAGCTTGCTCAACGCTGGGGTCAGCCCGCCGTTCTCGGCGAGATGCTCGCGGGCATTCTGCTCGGTCCAACCGTGCTCGGCACGCTCGCGCCGAGCGTCAACCACTACCTGTTTCCGGAAACCGGCGCGGCAGCGCTGGCGATGGACGGGTTCTCGACGCTGGCTATCACGCTCTTCCTTCTCGTCGCCGGCATCGAAGTGGATCTCTCCACCATGTGGCGACAGGGGCGAGCGGCAGCCATCATCGGCTTGGCTGGCATTGCCGTCCCTTTCGTTCTCGGCTACGCCGTGGCCGTCCAGCTACCGACATTCATCCCCGAGGCGCTGGCCAACGGAGACGCGGACGTACGACTCTTCGCCCTGTTCTTCGCGACCGCGCTGTCCATCTCCGCCCTTCCGGTCATCGCCAGGACGCTGATGGATCTGGCCCTGTATCGAAGCGACCTGGGCATGACCGTGATCGCTGCGGCCATCCTGAACGATCTGGCAGGCTGGATCATCTTCGCCATCATCCTGAGCCTCATGGGCACGACCGCCGGACACGCCGCGAGCGTCCCCGGCACTATCGCGCTGACGCTGGGGTTCAGTCTGCTCATGCTGACGGTCGGTCGATGGGCCATCCACCGATGCTTGCCATGGATCCAAGCCCATACCAGTTGGCCCGCCGGTGTGCTCGCCTTCGCGCTATGCGTGGCGTTGTTCTGCGCGGCCTTCACCGAGTGGATCGGCGTCCACGCCATCTTCGGAGCTTTCCTCGCCGGCGTGGCCATCGGCGACTCGCCGCACTTGCGTGAGCACACCCGCACCATCATCGGCGACTTCGTGTCGTTCATCTTCGCCCCGGTGTTCTTCGCCGGCATCGGCCTGCGCGTAAACTTCGCGGAGGAGTTCCACCTGCCGCTCGTGCTACTGGTCCTGGCCATCGCCTGCGTGGGCAAAGTGGTGGGCTGCGGCCTGGGAGCAAGATCGGCCGGACTGGCTCGCCGCGAAGCCTGGGCCATCGGCTTCGGCATGAACGCTCGCGGAGCCATGGAGATTATCCTCGGTCTGCCGCGCTGCAGTATGGGCTGATCGGCAAACCCATGTTCGTCGCGTTGGTGGTGATGGCCGTGGCCACCTCCATGATGAGCGGCCCGGCCATGTATCGCATCCTGGGCCTTCGCAAACAGCGGCGCGTGAGCGACTTCATCAGCCCGCGAGGATTCATCAACCCCATCATCGCCGACAACCGCGAACAGGCCATCCGCGCGCTGGCCGTCCCCGCCGCTCAGGCCAGCGGCCTGGACCGCGAGCGCATCGTCCGGGCGGTTCTTCAGCGAGAGGAACTCATGTCCACCGGCATCGGCACGGGAATCGCCATTCCCCACGCTCGCATGGAAGGCTTGAGCGGAGCCGTGGTGACGCTGGGCATCTCGCGGCACGGCATCGACTTCAACGCCCCCGACGGCGATCCGGCCCATCTGATCTTCCTGATCCTCACGCCGCTGGAGGACAACACGGCCCAGATCGAGATCCTCTCGCTCGTCTCCCGCCTGTTCCGGGATCCCCAGGTGCGCAGCGCCGCCATGCAGGCCGAGAACTACACGGAGTTCCTCGCCCTCCTGCGTAGCCACCAATCCTGATCGCAGGAGTCTCCGCTTTCGCTTCGTCGCCGCGCCTGGCTGGATTTTGCCGCCGGCCTGCATGCCGTGACCATCGTCTGGATTGCCGAGCGGTTCACGGACGAGCACCGGGCCGCGCTGGACTGGCTGAACGAGGCCACGCGGTCCGAGATCTCCTTCTTCGGCATCGAAGTTGAACTCGGGCGAATCGGCGACCCTCCCCCCGCTCCCAAGTTCAACGTGATGTCCCGCCCGTACGGCACGGTGCCCCCACTACCGGCCGGCTTGACGAAGATAAGAAGCTTCAGCTCGAATACTGGACGCAGTTCGCTGAATTCGTTCGGACCGCCGGCCGCACGATTAA
>Ga0116169_1000451_pt1 | contig 43127 bp, 46 predicted proteins | sample AD_UKC130_MetaG_FD_89796 | JGI IMG/M metagenome (GOLD analysis project Ga0116169, IMG submission 89796) | Active sludge microbial communities of municipal wastewater-treating anaerobic digesters from Canada - AD_UKC130_MetaG | ecosystem: Engineered > Bioreactor > Anaerobic > Digestate | place...
AAGATAAACAAACAAAACCGAGAATGACGAAAGAAACGCTGCCGTTAAACCGCCCGGAATGCCCGAGTACTCCGACGGCCGAAAAAGCCAATACGCTGGCAAATTGGCGATAATAACCCCCGGTGCCCGAGCAACCACTTCATGGCCGTCAACCTCAACAATCCAGATATGCCTAAGCGGGTGATCTTGGATAACGTTGGCGTTTTCGATCCATGGGCTTCCGGTAGATACAAGGTGCCACGCGGCGAAATTCGCCATGTCCGCGTCGCCATTGATAAAACGTCCCACCGAGACTAAAAATACGAGGAATGTTGTCAAGAAAAGCAGCAGGCCGGCCTTTGACTGAGCGGAGAACTTCACCCGGCCAAGTATGGCAATTTGCCTGCCGCAAAGGACGCATTCTTAGTATTTCAGTTCCGATAGGAACTATCGGTCATCTTGCACCATCCCCGCGAACCACCACGCCAACCGTCCGCCACAGGATCACTAGATCAACCAGCATTGACCAGTTCTCGACGTAGTAGAGATCGAGTCGAGCAGCCTCGTCCCATTCGAGGTTAGAACGTCCCGACACCTGCCACATTCCGGTAATGCCTGGCCGGACGTGAAGCCTCGCTGATTCAAGGCCCCGATACAGGGATACTTCTTCAGGGACTTGGGGGCGCGGCCCGACAAGGCTCATCGAGCCAGTCAGAACATTGAAGAATTGGGGCAATTCATCGAGAGATGTGCGCCGAAGGAATCGACCGACTTTGGTTACACGAGGATCGTTCTCAATCTTGAATAGCGGCGTGTCAGCCGCCCCCGATTCCAAGAGCAAGTCCTTAAGTTCTTGATCTGCACCATCCCTCATCGAGCGAAACTTCCACATAGTGAAGGGTTTGCCATCTTTTCCGACGCGTTGGTGGCCGAAAAGCACGGGCCCGGGCGATGACACCTTTACCGCGATAGCCGCAGCTACTAATACTGGAGAAGCCACGACAATCAAAAGCAGTGCAATAACTCGATCGAATGTGGTTTTTGCCAACCCGCCGGCGCGCGCAAACTGAGGCTCATCCAATCGAATTACTGGCTCGCCCGAAAGGTAAGTCAAGGCAACCCGCTCAGGCGAAACGTCGACAAAATGCGGTGATACGAGAATCTCGACTCCATCGAGTTCCCAACTGAGGGAGCGCACGCCCTGCGTCCCTAGCGATTGCGGGTCGGTAATCATTACGGCAGTCGCGCCGTTATGAGCGACTGCATCATGCAGTCCCGGATGGATCGACTTGGGATTTACATCGTTGCCTCTAACAAATGTGTCAGGATCCCAGCGGCCAACGACGCGATACCCACTTCCCGGATCCGCAGCAAACACCGCCGAAATTCTTTGCGCCGATAGTTCGTTTCCCACGACGAGCACACCAGTGAGGAAATCTCCGCCGGCACGGCGCTTGCGAAGCCAACGCCGCCAAGCCCATCGAGAGCCCAACAAAGAAACCAGCCCGATTGGAAGCGCGACGGCAATATAGCCGCGAGAGAAGTCCAATTTCACAATCACCGAGACAACCGCGATGACGCCAAACGTTACTGCCGTTGCGCGGCCGATCCGCCGATACTCCTCGACACCCTCGCCAAGGATCCGCGCATCTCTCGTTTCAAAAAGCGCAAGCATCCACCACCAGATGAATGCGACGATCAGCCCGAATTGCGGGTAACTGAGTTCCAACGGCCCCCAAGTGCGCTGCTCTGACTCGAATCCGAATTTCGTCAGCATGGCTATGGCTGCAGCTAAAGCAAGTGCCAAAAAGTCGGTAGCCCCGATCATTTTTACGACGCGATTCATCGAGTCAAATTTCCGTCGGATAACTCTTCGGAGTAACGCACAGATATCTGCTTTCCGTCCAAAACACGAAGACTCGAAAATGGCCAACACTTAGACTATCGGAATGGACACCGAGGCAGTCGAGAACTTGGAAGCAACCAAGAATCCAACAGTCACGGTGATAACAGTTACCTTCAATAGCGGTGACGCCCTCAGGAAATGTTGGACTACGACAACTTGGCCAGATGGGATCGACTGGATAGTTGTAGACAATGCGTCGACTGACGATTCGGTAATAGTTGCTGAGGAGTTGGGTGCCAAAGTAATCAGTTTGAGTAAAAATCAAGGTTTTTCGTATGCAAACAATGTTGGGGCGGCCGCAACCGAATCGCAGGTACTTCTCTTTGCAAACCCTGACCTGATGATTGATGCACACGACATCCCTGGACTAGCCAAACTTGCGTTAAAGGCCGGCGGAATCGTTGCGCCTCAGCTGCTCAACTCCGACGGATCTGCGCAAGAAAACGGTCGCCAGATCCCGTATCTTCATCGCAAACTAAAACACATGTTCGGCGCTCAAGATCACCAAAAGGACCCCTACCTTGTAATTGCCGAACCGGGTGAGATTCTCGATGCCGTATGGGTGATGGGGGCTGCCATCGCGATCTCTCGCTCCTCATTCACCAAGTTAGGCGGCTGGGACCCCCGGTTCTTCATCTATTACGAGGACCACGATTTTGGCCTAAGAGCGAGGAAAAATGGCCTACCGGTAAAGATCGACGGCAATACTCGCTGGCGTCACGGCTGGGCGCGCGAGACTTCAAAGGCCAAGAGCCTAAAACCTTGGCGCCATGAAATCGGCTCCGCCCTAAAGTTCTATGCTCGCTACCCGTGGGCGTTCCTGCCAATCTGGCCACCCCCAAAATATGCTCGGCCTAAACGCAAAGTTTTGCGCCCAGATGAGTTACATCAATTCTCATAAGGACTTTATCGTCTTGAGTACTCGATCAAATAACCGTGTTTCGGTCGTAATGTGCACCTACAACGGCGCCCGCTTCGTTGAAGAACAATTGCGGTCGATTTCTTTACAACTCTCCCACGGAGACGAGCTTGTCATCGCAGACGATGGCTCGACCGACGAGACACTTGACATTGTGGATCGAATACTTCGTGCATCGCTCCCGATTGATTTTGATGTGTCGATTCTTCCTGGATCCACAAAGAGTCGCGGGATCTCTGCGAACTTTTGGAGAGGTGTCCAGGCGGCAAACAATTCAGTTGTGATTCTCTCGGACCAAGACGATTCGTGGCTCGCTAATCGGGTCGAACGGGTCCGGCAGGAATTCGGCAAACACATGGGTCTAAAAGCCTTCGCATGTGACGCGAGATTGATCGATAAATATGGTGCAAACCTCGGACATACGCAGTTCGACTCTGTAGGCGTTGGCGCAGGTGAGATCCAAGTGCTCAACGGCCAAGCAGGATTCGAATACCTTGCTCGCGGAAATGTTCTTCCCGGGATGACCGGCGCATTTGACACCAATTTCCTTCGAGAAATCGGACCTGCACCCGGATCATGGCCCCACGACTATTGGTGGTTCCTTCACGCAGCAATGTTTGATGGACTGGAAGTTACAAACGAAACGTTGGTCAACTATCGGCAGCACGACTCAAACACGATAGGCGCACCACCAACACGCTTAGCCGCGCTTGCAATTCGATTCTGGAAAACCCCGTCGAACGCCGCTGTTCTCCACGAAAATTTCCAGCAACTCTGGGAAGCGTGTCAGAGTACTGAACTAAACGAGAGCGCACGGCGGAACCTAGGATTCCTGCGGGAGAAGAAAGCCTTCGAGCGCTGGCGCGGCCAACTTCGACCGCATATGGTTTCGCGCTTAATTCCTGTACTGAAGCGGATTGCGTTCGGTGACTATAGACGCTTTTCACGACGAGGCGGTTTACGTGGAATCCATGACATCGTACGAAATCCGCAAGACCAACGAGCAACAAAACACTTCTCTGCATTTGAAACGCGGCCAGCAGTCGAACCCGACCTTAGCCCTAGGAAGGACTGACTAAGAGCAGGAACTCTTCCCGTTGTACTTACCGTTTGTGAACAGTGTTAAGCATTCGGACTTGAACTTGCTCTGTTCCTCCAGGATTCCTTGACGGAACGGCGCCTCCGCATCGAGCCAAGTTTCTCTGTCAGCAAGAACGCCCTCAATCACTGAAATTGCTTTTTTCGCAACCGATCTGAGTTCTAGTTCCATATCTATTTTTAGGTCCTCCGGGATCGGGACATCCTTTTGAAACGCAGCTGACCCGCGACGGCCTACGATGACGACAGCCCCGCACACTGCAGCTTCACGAGGGAGCCGGTCTCGTCCGGGATGATGTCCAAGGTCTAGATAGATCGATGCAGATTGCAGAAGGCGTTGAACCTCAGCGGGGCCCATTCCAACTATTGGTTCAAGCAGCAATTCAGATAGTTTCCCAATCTCTTTTACGAACTCTTTCCCTTTTGCGGGGTTAAACGCAACAACCGGCTTACGCGCCTGAGAGCCTGCTGCCGGTACTCGTTCTTTTGAATACGTAAAGTCGGTAAGCACACCGACGTCGAACCCGAACTCTCGGTGAACGCTCTGTGCCGCATATTCGGACTGGGATACGTGTTCGGCTTTCGCCATTTCCTTGACCAATCGTTTCCTGGAAACGAATTGACCGCGCGTGAGCTTTTGTACGCGCCGAATGAAAACCCTTGCAAAATCTTTACTGAATATGCCAGCTCGCTGCAGGGTCGACGAAAATTCATGGATCGTGGAATTGTCTAGGCTCAACCACCACACTACCTTTCGGGCTTCCTTGAACCGACCTAGAAGTCCCAACTCCGATTCAGGAACGACAACACAAATATCTGGCCGGTCCTGAACTGATGCAACAACTGGGCACTCATAGTGTCCGAATTCAGGGACTTCCGAAGCACTAGCAGTGGACGGGGTAGGCACCAGGAACGCTTCCACTCCGATCTCTCGAAGAGTGGACACAAGTTGATGCAGTGCTTCTGGGCCTCCCGTCTTCTCTCCAATCGGGCAATAGACAAAGACGCTTTGCCCGCCGGACGAACCCGGCTTTCGTGATTGTTCTTCCACGAGATTCAGCTTCCTTTCGATACCCCGGATGCATTGGAAATAGTTCGGTGAAGCGCTGTCGCCTGCCAGGCAAGAACGCAAATTTCAGCGACGACCAATGCGAAAGCCAAGCCAAGCCCGCCGTGGCTCGTTCCTATAGTCAACATCAGCAAAACTCCAATGCCGGAGCCAACTATTGTGCTCGTCACCAAAGCGTCTCTACGATCCCACGCCGCTAGACACGTGGGCCCGAGCACGCCTGTGACGACGACGGCCCCGACGGCAATCCCGAAAAGTACAGATAATTGCCAAGAAACTTCTATCTGCCCGAGTGACAGCAACTTGGCCAGCGGCCTCACCCCTGCAGCAAAAGCAACCGCAGCGACCACGCCGACAACGGATATCAACCTGACGGCGTAAATAGTTCTCGCCACGAGTTCTTTCTTCTCGGCGGCGCGAGGTACGTAAGCTTGAGCAATCTGCGCGGTCGGGAGCATGGCTCGCAGCGTCATCTTCTGGATTCGATCCGCGAGAGCGATCTGAGGCAAGGCCGGCACTCCCATTGCAGTACCAAAAACGACCGGGAGTTGGGAATACGTCGCGGCGGTCACAGAAGTCGCCAACCCATGCAAATTAGAAGAAACTCCGCGACGGATCATCGAGCAAACCCCGCTAGGCAATGATCGCTTAGGTATCGGGGCAAGAATCAAAACTGCAGAAAACGTGACAATCAGCACCTCCCCAACGAGCTGGAACCAAGGCAACACACGCAGATCGCTTGCAAGAACAGCGCCGAGGGAACCGACTACTACGAAAAAAAGTCGCGGAAGTGCATCAACCACCACAAGTCGATTGGGTTGCGCCGCTCCTACGAAAAACCAACTGGCACCCAATGCTGACACCATCGCAGACATTGCCGCTGGAGCCATAAGTTCAAGAATGCCACTCTGACGAGAAATGAAGGCCGCGGTTCCCAGAACGATCGGGAGAACAATTAGAAGTGCGGTTATTCGCCCCCATAAAGAATCAAGAAAGACGCCGGCGCGGGCGCTGTCATCTAACCTTGCAATTCGTACTGGCCCAAGCACGTTCCAGCCCAAAAACACGACGACTCCGCCGATTGCACCCAAGGCCTGCCCTGCCGCAAGCGCCGCCCACGCCGCAGGACCACCAACGTTTGTTGCCACCGGAATCGTGAATAGAGCACCAACCAGACCAATTGCAACGGCAAACCAATACGAGGATCCTCGAAAACGCGAAAGGAGCGCGAAATGGCCAGGCATTCATCCGCCCCTTTCAATTGACGTCGTTGGAGAGAGTTTGATTTCCGGACAACATCCCTATCCCCGATAGAAACCTTGAGGTCCGAAAACGCTTACGTCGGGATCTAACCACAAGTGTTGACCGCAGCCTGCGAAGCCAAAGCAACAGTCTGGGAATCCGTTCCCGCTCGCGGGCACGATGGCATACAAATTCTCCGACGTAGATCATTCTTCAGTTGAGATTCATCATTTCCTGTGGTTGGTTGCGTCACTCGATGCACGCCACGATCCTTAGTGTTTCGCCCAAACTAGTTGAACGTCGTTGTCGAATTATCTGGAGCAGGTACGAACTCGGAATCAAAAGCCAGACAAGGCCAACCCCGCCACCCGCGACCGCGATAGGTTCTGAAACGTGGCAGCAACAGCCCTACCGACCCCCAACAGCGAACCGATGCGCTCCCCCGTCGCACGGTTGCTGCAACGCGCAACTGTCGGAGATCGCTGGCTGCTGGGCACTCTCGTCGGCTACCTGATTACTCGGTTGGTGGCCAGCGCCGCATTCTTTACAGCCGCGCGCAACCCGATCGTTTGGCCGCCTGAGTTCGAGCAGGGCGAACTTTCTGGCTGGGAGTTGATGACCAGCGCCTAGGGCACTCGCTGGGACTCCCTCATCATCGAGGATGGCTACCCCTCGACTCTGCCTGTCGACGAGAACGGGAACGTTGTCCAAAACCAGTGGGCGTTTTATCCGCTGTTCCCGATGATCGCGCGACTGCTCGCTACCGTCACCGGAATCAGCGCCGGCACCGCGGGCGTGATCGTCTCGCTCTTGATGGGGCTCGCCGCAGTCCTGCTTTTTCGCAAACTGATCCTCACCGTTTGGCCCGGCTCGGCCACCGCGGTCCCGTGGGTGCTCTTCACTGCGCCGCTCGTGCTTGCCGCATATCCCGCGGCCGGGTTCTTCAACACCGCCTACAGCGACGCGACCGCCCTAGCGGTGGTGATGTTGATGCTGGTCCTGCTCACCTCGAAACGATATGCGTGGTTGTGCCTAGTCGTCTTGGTGCTCGGCTTGGCTCGACCGATTGCACCGCCGGTCGGTGTCGTGGTGATCGTGCACTTTTGGCCACAAATCGTTGGCGCGTGGCGACGCGACCGAGTCGTGCCGTGGCGGCCCATCGGCTGGTTCACCGTCATCGGGTTCGCCTGCGTGCTATCGGCCGCGCTCTGGCCGATAATCGCCGCAGTGGTCACCGGTGAACCGACCGCCTTGTTCGAAACTCAAGCGAGTTGGCCGCGGCCCGGAAACGCCGACCCGAGCATCCCGTTCTCGGTCTGGATCGCGACCCGAGGCGGAGTCGTTATTGGCCTAGCCACCCTGGCTGCGCTGTTGGCGATCTTCGCGGTGCTCTTTAGGGTCAACCGCCTGCACCCATTCGGCCCAGAAATCTACGCCTGGACGTTGGCGTACATCACCTTCCTTTTGCGGCCATCGGCTCGAGTCCTTCTACGCCGAGGTTCTTCCTGCCCGCGCTCAGCATTCACCTTTTCCTTGCGGTGTTTGTGCGCAGATGGTGGCAGTCGCTTGTCCTGCTAGCACTGCTCCTGGCCGGCCAGTTCTACTGGATATTGCGCTGTTACACCGACTTCAACTTCCGCCCCTGAAAAATACCGGCACACTTGAGCCATGACCTCACCCAGCGATTCGGCCGTTGCCGTCTACCTCGACTTCGACAACATCGTCATCAGTCGATACGACCAGATCCACGGCAAAGGTTCCTTCTGGCGCGACCGGGACACTGGTTTTGACGAAGCGAAACTTCAAAAGGCCGAAGTAGACGTTCATGCGATCTTGGATTTCGCATCTTCCTACGGCCGCCTCGCGCTGACTCGTGCCTATGCCGACTGGTCGATGCCGGCGAACACTCGCTACAAGAAGCAACTCGTCGATCGCGCCGTCGATCTAGTTCAACTGTTCCCCGCCTCGGGCACCAAGAACGGCGCCGACATTCGACTCTCCCTCGACGCGCTCGAAGACGTGGCGCTAAGTCCCGCGATCAGCCACGTCGTGTTGGCCGCCGGAGACTCCGACTACATTCCGTTGGCGCAACGGCTACGCCGACTTAACCGCACCGTCATCGCAGTCGGTGTCGCCGGTTCGGTTAGCCGCTCGCTTGCCGCCGCAGTTGACGAACTAGTCACCTACGACAACCTGCCTGGTCTCATCGAACCTGCCGAGCCGGCACCACCTGCCCCACCCGCCAAGAAAGCCGCCCGCAAAACCGAAGCCATCTCGGCGAAAGCGCCCGAGACGGACGACGATCACGAGAAGCAGTTACACCGCCAAGCCACCCGCCTTCTACTGCGCGCCCTTCGCCTCCTGCGCGAAAAAGACCCCGACGACGAATGGGTCCACGCCGCCACCGTGAAGAACCAAATGAAACGGATGGACTCCTCATTCAACGAGAAAGATCTCGGGTTCGGATCGTTTAGCGAGTTCGTCAAATCACGCAACTCCGCCGTCGAACTCCAAGAAGAAGGCCAGGTGCGCAAGGTGCGCCTGCGGCCGGGGCACTGACCCGATTAGACCCATGCTCGCGGTTGTGTAGACTTGAAGTAGTTGCATGGCATGACACGGCAGATTGATGGTCGCGCCTCGCGCAAGCGAGGGAGTTCGGTTTTCTTTTTGGTATGAGTGACGCGTGACGGAACCGCGTACTCGACCCGCGAGTGCGCACAACTCCCAAGGAGAAAATTATGGCTACCGGAACTGTTAAGTGGTTCAACTCCGAAAAGGGCTTCGGCTTCATCGCTCCCGATGACGGCGGCGACGACCTGTTCGCTCACTTCAGCGAAATCCAGGGCTCGGGCTACAAGACCCTCGACGAGAACCAGAAGGTCGAGTTCGAGGTTGCACAGGGCCAAAAGGGCCTGCAGGCCGCGAACATCCGCGCCCTCTGAGTCTCACTACACGAGCACTTAGATAGCTAAGCGCCAAAAACGCTCAGCTTCTGAAAGCCCCCGCTTCGGCGGGGGCTTTCTTCATTTGCTGGCGCAGTCGCGACCGACTTCAATGACGGCGCCGTCGAAGCCGAGTTCAGCACCAAACTCTTCGAGCCGGTGGCCAACATCTGGTCGGTTGTGGTGGCTCAAGTGCACCGCGACAACGCGCGTGCCCTCATCGGTGAGTCCGGCGGCCCTCAGGTCGGCCAGCGACTTCGCGAACGAGTCCAACCCCAAATGGCGGCCCCCGGCCAGATCCAGTCGCTCGCCGAACGTCTGCTCCAACAGCACCAGATCGAACCGCTCCCCCGCCGCAAACTCTAGGAACCCGTCGGCCCACGGGCCGGTGTCGCAGGCGTAAAGCAGGCTGCCCGTCGCGTCCGAAAGCCGGTAGAGCACCGCCTCACCGAAGGCGTCATGGGCTGCCGGCAAGACCTTCACCCGGTACGGGCCCGCCGCGAACTCGTCCCCCGCCGTGACCTGCACCAACTTCACTGCATCTTGGTTTGGTGCCAGCCAGTTCCTGCACATTTCGACCACTGCGGCCGGCCCGTAAACCGTCAACGGCCGCTCACTCACCCAACTGCGGTGCAGCAGGAACGCTGGATCCAGATGATCGCTGTGCGCATGCCCCACGAGCACCGTGTCCACGTCGACCAAGTCCGCCCCGAACCGCAACGCCTGCCGGGCCGCCTCCGGCCCCGGGTCAAGCCAGACTCGCCCGTCGACCAACACGCTCGTCGGGGTGCGAAACACGTTCGCCGCACGCATCGCCAGACACGAGTCGCAACGACAAAACGCCGACGGCCAACCGTCAGCCGAACCAGTCCCGAGCAGTCGAACTTCCATCCTCACGCCACCCTTGTCGTTGCTTCGAGGATCGCGAATTCGCCAAATGTGGGCATGTCGACACCGTACCGTCGCTCAGGCGATGACGAATTGCGGCTCATCAGGTGCGGCCGCTTCGGAGTCGTTCAACTTTCGGGTGCCGTGAAGTCTTGACAACCATATAGATGCTTGTATATATAGACATATGTCGAAGTCATTTGTTGAGCTACCTGCCACGGAAAACGGCGGCGCCGAAGAGTGCTGCCAAGATGACGTCTCCTGCTGTTCGCCTCTGGTGATTTCACCGCTCTCCGAAGCCCAGGCAACACACGTTGCGCCCTTGCTGAAAGCAATGTCCGACCCCGTCAGACTGCGACTACTCTCACTCGTGGCCGCCCACGAAAATGGCGAGGCCTGCGTATGTGAACTCAACGACGCTTTCGACTTGTCGCAACCCACGATCAGCCATCACCTGAAAGTTCTGCACGAAGCCGGCCTGCTCGACCGGTCAAAGCGCGGCACCTGGGTGTACTACGCGATCAAGCGCGACGTCCTTGCCGACATAGCTTCGCTGATCGGTGGCGGGCTGGAGTGAGCGTCGCAACAACCAAAAACCGAATCGCAGCAGAATTTCTCGGGACCGGATTCTTGGTCGCAACAGTCATCGGATCTGGAATCATGGCTTCGCGACTTACCAACGATGTCGGCAGCCAACTCATGGCAAACAGCATCGCGACAGGCGCTGTACTAATCGCCCTCATCACTACCTTCCAGTGAGTTTCGGCTTCGTTCAATCCGGTCGTGTCACTAGTGTCCGCAGTTGAGGGATCGTCGCGGTGGAACGAGGTTGGACCGATCATCACCGCGCAACTAAGCGGCGGCATCGCTGGCGCTGTCCTGGCGAATCTGATGTTCGGCCTGCCTGCAATCGAAATTTCAACAAACGGGCGACACGGTCCCGGCCTTGTCCTCGCCGAAGTAGTTGCGACTGCCGGGCTGGTGATGGTGATTTTCGGTTCCGTGCGAGCGGGCCGAAGCGAGGCTCTCCCTGTCGTCGTCGGCGCATACATCACCGCGGCGTATTGGTTCACTTCATCAACGTCGTTCGCGAACCCGGCGGTGACCGTGGCGCGCACGCTGTCTGACACGCTCGCAGGCATCGCCCCGACAGGCGCCCCGTGGTTCCTCCTCGCCCAAGCGTGTGGCGGTGCGATCGGACTTCTCGCGGTTCGAGTTACCTTTCCTGCTAATCAACCCCAAGATCGGATACTCACGTGACCGCTTCCCCAACCGTCCTGTTCGTTTGCGTCCACAACGCCGGTCGATCCCAGATGGCGGCCGGCTTCTTGGCTCACCACGGCGTCGGCCGCGTGCAAGTACGCTCGGCCGGCTCGATGCCAGCTGATGAAATTAACCCCGTCGCCGTCGAAGCGATGCTGGAACTGGGCATCGACATCGCGAGATCGCAACCGAAACTGCTAACCACCGAGGCCGTCGAAGAATCTGACGTAGTCATCACGATGGGCTGCGGTGACGCCTGCCCGTTCTATCCGGGTAAACGATATGAAGACTGGAAACTAGCCGATCCCGCCGGCGAAGGGATTGAGGCCGTGCGAGTCATCCGCGATGACATCGAGGCTCGCGTGTTCAAACTTCTCGCAGAACTCGAAATGGCCGCCCCCTAAAGCCGGGGACGGCCATAACAAGTAGTGGAGCTGCCGGGAATCGAACCCGGGTCCTCTGGCGCTGAGTCAGTACTTCTCCGGGTGCAGTTCGCCTAACGCTTTTCTTGGCCCCGGCGCTCGGACGAACGCGTCACCGACAGGCTCAGTAGCAAAAAAGTCCCGATGCGACCGCGCTACCCGGTCACGTCAGCAAGTCCTCTAAATGAGATGGATGATCCGGGACGAGGACATTCCCGGGTCCATCCTTCGCAGGTCGCCTCAGGCGGCGAGGGCGAAGTCAGTGCGCTTTGAGTCGGCACTTATGGGTTTGCAACGAACGTTTAAGAGATGACGTTGCTTTCTCTACCCGCTTCTCCTGAATCGAACGACCAAAGTCGAAACCGATCAGCCCCTGTGAAGTTATCAACGTACCTAGTCTAACGCCCGGCGGTGACAACTTGTTCCCGCCGAGAAAACCCGCTTCGCAGATAGCTCTGTCCACATGTCGAACATTTGTACGAAGTCTATTCCGTTTGGACTGTGCTTCCGGTAGCTTCATACCTAAGCCGTTGGGGTGAATGGCCATCTGGGGAGGTGGAATCGTGAGCAATCTGGTTGTCGAACTGATCTCGGCAGGGCCGAATGCGCTGGCAAAAGCGCTCGCCTGCGATCTGACCTCACTCGAACCGGCCCAAGTCGTCGAAGCGACTCGGGTTGCCCAAGCGATTCGCCGAAATGCCGACGCCCTAGTTTGCGCCCTCCTCACCGAGGGCGAACGCCAAGAAGCCCACCGCGCCACCGGTGAGATCTCGATGACCTCCTTGGTGGCCCGCGAGGCCGGGATCTCCCGTCGAGAAGCCGGCCAGCAAGTCCGGCTCGCTCGCCAGCTTCAACAGGCCCCCGTCCTGCGCGATTCGCTCAGCCGACCTGGCATGTCCACCGACAAGGCCAAGCTAGTCACCGATGCGCTAGAAAAACTGCCCGCCGACCTATCCGCGGCCGAACGGCATGAGGTCGAACGTGATCTAACCATGAGCGCACCGGACCTGCCGCTAGAAGAACTTCGCCGCAAGACTGCTCGGGCGGTTGAAATCATCGATGCGGGTCGAGCCGACCGGATCGAGAACCGCGAAACCGAGCGCAGCGAGCAACAACAGGCCAAGCAGGTTACGTTCTGGATGTCGCAAGCCGATCCGGCCACCGGCATGGTCAAAGGCGGGTTCGAAGTCGATGCGCTCACTGGTGACATCCTGCGTTCGTTCCTCGACTCGGCCACCGCACCACGAAAGAACGCGGCCACTGACGGGCCTGCTGCCGAACCGACTCGGGTAGATCGGCCGCGAGCCCAAGGAAGAGCCTTCGTCGAACTGGTTCGCCACCTGCCAAAAGACTGCTTCGGTAACCACGGCGGCGTCCCGGCGACCCTCATCGTCACCGTCGACGAAGCCGCCCTGCGCCGCGAAACCGACCGGGCGGGCGTCACCGAACACGGCACCGTCCTCTCAGCCGGGCAATTGCGAAAGTTGGCCTGCGACGCCGATATCCTGCCGGCCGTCATGGGCGGCGCCTCCGAAGTGCTCGACCTAGGTCGCCGCGACCGCTTCCACTCCGTTGCCCAGCGCCGGGCCCTCGCACTACGCGACCTTGGCTGTGCGTTCCCCGGCTGCGACCGACCACCCGGCTGGTGCGAAAGTCACCACCTCGTGCCGTGGGGTCGAGGAGGCGAAACCACCGTCAACGACGGAGTCCTGCTCTGCTCCAGACACCATCACGAAGTACACGACCGCGGCTGGCAACTGCAACTGAACCCGATCGAAAACCAAGTCGAATTCAGGCGGCGCCCCGGCGAAGCGTGGCAGCGAAACCACCGCTACCGGCCAAGAAAAAGCCAACTGCCTATCCCGTGTTTAGCGTGAGTTGGCGCTGCCGACCGTGAACTCAGATCCCCTTGAGGCGTCGGCCCACTTCACGCTCGGCGTCGCGGGAGGCCTGGCGTTCGGCGATCGAATGGCGTTTGTCGTGTTCCTTCTTGCCGCGGGCTAGGGCGATTTCGACCTTGGCTCGCCCGTCCTTGAAATACAGCGATAGCGGCACAATCGTCAGGCCCTTGGCCTGGGTGCGGTGCTCGATCTTGTCGATCTCAGAACGGTTCAACAGCATTTTGCGGCGGCGGCGAGTCTCGTGGTTCGTCCACGTGCCGTTGTCGTATTGCGGGATGTGGACGTTCAGCAGCCACGCCTCACCGCGATCGATATCGCCGAAACCGTCAACCAAAGACGCACGACCCATCCGCAGGCTCTTGACCTCCGTGCCAGTCAAAACCAGACCAGCCTCGAAAGTGTCCTCGATGTGGTAGTCGTGCCTCGCCTTCTTGTTCTGGGCGATCATCTTGCGACCGGTTTCCTTGGGCATCTGACTATTCTGTCAGGTCACAACCAATTCATCGGATTGGTGGTCGAACCGTTCGACAACACCATGAAATGCAAATGGCACCCAGTCGAATAACCCGTACTGCCCACATAGCCGATGACCTGACCGCGCGAAACCTTCGCGCCAGCAGAAACCGCGAACGCCGACAAATGGTTGTAGGTAGTGATGACGCTGACGCCGCGCTTGACCCCGTTGTTCAATATCACCCGGTTGCCGTATCCGCCGTTGTAATACTGCGAAATGACCTTTCCGCCGGCGGCCGCCCGGATCGGCGTGCCACAACCGACACCAAAATCGGTGCCGTCATGCAACTTATAGACCCCAGTGATCGGGTGACGGCGCATCCCATACCGCGAAGTGATCGGGCCCGAAACCGGACGACTCAACGTGCCACCAGAATCACCGGTGCTCCCGCCGCCACCGCCGCCACCCTTATTCGCCTTCTCAAGTTCGCGGCGGACGATCTCTTGCATCTGGTTTTCTAACGCAACCCGCTCCGACTCCAGCGCCGCCTGCAATTTCAAATCATCGGCCAAAGCCGAATCGGCTTGGCGTTTCGCCTGCGAACGGGCCGTAACCAAACTTGCCACCGCCGCAGCCTGCTGCTCGGCCTGGGCAGTCAACGTCTGCATCTGAACGACGACCGCTTCGGCCTGCTTCTTCTGCGCCGCGACCTGATCGCGCAGGCCTTCGACCTTGTCGCGCTCAACTCCCAGCATCACCTCAGACGCGGCCAACTCCTGCATGATCGCGACCTGCGCATCGCCAACCGAAGCCGAAATGCTCATCTGCTCGGAGAACTCGATCGGATCAGTGCCACGCAACAGATCACCGAAAATCTGCAAGCCGCGATCACCGGACATCACCGAATCGACGGCGAACTGCGAAACCGTACCCTCCGACTCACCCAACTCCCGCTCGGCCGCTTCCAAGCGACGCTCGGCCCGCGCAAGTTGCGCCTTGGCCTGCTCGAGTTCGGCGCGAAGACGGCCGTCATTTGCGACCGCAACCGCCAATTGACCCCTCGTCTGACCCAACGCAGTCTGAGCGGCCGTCAAACGCACTTGGGCCAAACCGAGCGCGTTCTTCGCGTCGCGGGCAGCCTTCGTCGACTCCTGGACTTCGCCGCGAGCATCACGAAGTTTCTTCTTATTCTCGCGCTGCTCGCGCTTCACATCGTCTTTTTCGCCACCAAAAGTGGGCGCAGTGAAACCGGCCACCAGCATCATGCTGAGGGCGGTAGCAACCAGCGGCTTACGTAAACTCGCCATGGCCTCGATCCGGGGAAGTGTCCGTGGGACGGAATCGTGCTTGTGACGTGAGTGACTCTACGGCACCACTTGAAGGTTTAGCGGGCAACGATGATGCGGCGTGTTGCCCGCCGGCGACGTCGACTTCTCGGGACTAACTCAAACGTCCAAATACTTGCGGGTCATCACAAACGTCGGGACCAACGCCAACAGCAACGCCAACAACGTCGTCATGCCCATCACCGACACTGCGTCCTCCCAGCGGACCCACGTCGTGATCCGGCCGAGCGTGTCACGCAAGTAGCCGTAAACCACAAAATGCATGAACGCAGCTAAGCCTGCGGCGGCCAGTGCCGCCGAAATCAACGCCGCGACCAGCGATTCGAGAATGAATGGCGCCTGAATATGCCAACTGGACGCGCCAACAAGACGCATGATGCCGATCTCGCGACGGCGGGCAAACGCCGTCATCCGAATCGTGTTGGACACCTGCAAAATCGCCGCAAAAATCAACAGCGCCGCGGTCGCCAACGCCGCCCACTGCAGTTTGTCTAGCATCTCGAACAACGGCCCGAGCAGGCTGCGCAACGAATTCACGTTGCCCACGCCGTCCATGCCCGAAACTTCACTGACGACACCGTCGAACTGTTGCGGGTCTTTCAACGTGACGAAATAGGACTCCGGGAACGCGTCCGCGCCTAGCGTCTCCAGTTGCTTTCGGCCGGTATCGGTTTGGCCCAACAGTTCACGCGCTTGGGCGAAGTTCTCCGCCGGAGATCGAACTTGATAGGACTTGACTTCCGCGTTGGACTCAAGGGCCGTTCGAACCGCCTGCTTCTGTTCATCGGTCGCAGTGCCGCCGACACAAGTGGGCGCCGGCGAGTTCTTCGTGCACAGGTTTACCTGCAGTTGCAGTCGGTCGCCGAAGTAGCGTTCCGTTCGGTCAACTTGGGCCTGGATCAACAGGCCAAGTGACGCCAACAACAAGGACACACTCATCGTGACCACCAACGAAATCGTCATCGACGTGTTTCGGGTGAGGCTGGCTCGCAGCTCTTTCAAGATTGCACGCATGAGTCTCAGTTCTCGTAGCCGTAGATTCCGCGGGCCTCGTCACGCAGGACCCGACCCTCACTAAGTTCAATGACTCGTTTGCGCATCTGGTCGACGATCGTCGAGTCGTGGGTGGCCATCACCACCGTGGTGTCTTCGCGGTTGATCCGGTCCAACAACTTCATGATCCCCACACTCGTGTTCGGGTCAAGGTTGCCGGTCGGTTCGTCCGCGATCAGGATCATCGGTCGGTTGACGTAGGCGCGCGCGATCGCGACGCGCTGCTGCTCACCGCCAGACAACTCATCTGGGCGACGATGGCCTTTGCCCTCGAGGCCAACCATTTCCAAAGTTTCAGGCACGAGGCGTTTGATCTCTTCTCGCGGCTTACCAATCACTTCAAGCGCGAACGATACGTTCTCAAAAACGGTGCGGTTAGGCAGCAATCGGAAGTCCTGGAACACCGTGCCGATTTGGCGGCGCAACTTCGGCACCTTCCAACTGGGTAGCTTGTTGATCTCCTTGCCGGCCACAAAAACGTGGCCCGACGAGGGACGAACCTCACGCAGGATCAGCCGCATGAACGTTGACTTACCCGAGCCGGAGGTGCCGACTAGGAACACGAACTCGCCCTTGGTGATCTCCAAGTCGATTCGGTCCAACGCGGCACGCTTCTGCCCTGGGTAGGTCTTGGAGACCTTGTCGAAGCGAATCACTCGATCGAGTGTAGGCGTGTGGGGTAAAGAAACCGGTCAACCAAGCGGTTCGAACAGGGCCGCGCCGACAATCTCGCCAGGACGCACACCTGCGGGGATCCAGAAGACGGCCGAACCGATCGGGGTCGTCCACTCGTTTAGTCCATCTGATTGCGCGAGGCGCTGCTGCACTGGCACGAACTGATGGGCAATGTCCGCCTGGAAAGCGGTGAAGATCAGCCCGACCGCATCGGCGTTGCCTGGCCCCAAGTCGTAGTTGTAGGCGCGGCGCAAGAACCGCTGGGTGGGATCGCCTGTCTTCGCGCGTCGGATATGCGCGGCCGGACCGATCACCGTGAACCCTTGCGCGTCGGTTGCCGCCAGGTCGGGAACATCATTTTCGGCTGTGCCCGTCAATGGTGACCCGTCGCGCAATCGGCGACCAACAGCGAATTCGCGACCAGTTCGGTCTGCCTTTTCCCACGTGTCCAGGTTCATCGCGATTCGTCGGATGACCATCGTGGTGGAGTGATCGGGTCGCCAAACGACCTCGGCAAAATCGGGGGTCTGCGGTTCGGGGTTGACCGTCCCGTCGACCTGACCGAACAGGTTGCGCATCGTGGTACCGGGCGGGTGCACGCCCAGGCCTTGCCGAAACCCCACCTGCGACCAGCGAACCTTTGCAAAAGCCCGGGTATCTCGCACCAGCAGGTGGACCGCGTGCGCCACCGAGATGGGGTCGTCGCCAGCAACCTGCAACAACAGGTCGCCGTCGCTCCAGTTTTCTTGCAACCGGTCGATCTGCTTGAAAGCCGGCAGCGGCCCCAGCCAACTAGGTACGTTCTTTTCCCCGACGACCGCCGCGACTAGTCCTGGCCCGAAGCCGAAAGTGACGGTAAGCCTGGCCGGCGTGCTGGCCAGTTCGGGTTCAAGATCAGCCAACGGCGCCCGACCCGAGGTGAGCCGCTGGGCATCGTCAGTGAGTAGCGAAAGCAGTCGATGAATGTCGTCTGGTTCGGGATTGCCAGTCAGGTCGAAGGAGACGAGCGTCTGGTTCGCTTGCGGTTCGCCCTCGATGCCGGCCTGATGAGTGCCATGGAACTCGATCGTTTCGGCACCGACCGGTGGCGCGTCGACCGCTTGGGCCGGGGCCGAGGACGCCGAAGCAACCGCCAACCCGCCAGCGATCGTGGCGCCGCCAGCGATGGCGGCACCACGACCCAGCAGTTCGCGGCGCTTCAAGGTCAGTGACCGGCAGTCTCGCCCTGCTTGTAGTTCTCGTCGGCGCCGGTGAAGTCCTTGGCGGTGGCGGAGAACTCAAACTCGGAGTCGTCAGCGAAAGTCAGTTTGAAGTCGATCTTGTCGCCTGGCTTGATCGGCTTGGTTAGGTTCAGCAGCATCAGGTGCTTTCCGCCCGGTTCGAGGGCGAGTGAACCACCAGCGGGGATCGTGAACTCTTTGACCATGTTCATCTTGCCGTTGACGGTTTCGTGAAGCTCTGCAGTGTCGGTGATCGTCGTGGTCACGCCGGTGACCTTCACGTCCTTGTCGCCGCTGTTGCTAAGTACGCCGAACGCAGCGCTCATGTCCATGTCGGTGGCTTTTACCCAAGCATCGGCAATGGCGATCGGATGGGCCTGGCCATGCTCTTCGAAATCTTTGGAACCACACGCCGAGACGACGAACAGCGAAGCGAACAGGACCGGCAGGAGTCTACGAATCATGACCCCAAGAATACGTTGCAGCAGTTAGGCCGAGGCACCCTGGTTGCGACGCCAGCGGATGCCGGCCTCGATGAAGTCGTCGATCTCACCGTCAAGGACCGATTGGGTGTTTCCGGTCTCATGTTCGGTGCGCAAATCCTTGACCAGTTGGTAGGGGTTGAGCACGTAGTTGCGCATCTGGTCGCCCCAACTGGCGGCCACGTCACCGCGAAGTTCGTCGAGTTGGGCGCGCTCTTCGGCCTTCTTCAACGCGAGCAGTTTCGCCTTCAAGATCACCATCGCGCTGGCCTTGTTCTGCAACTGCGACTTTTCGTTCTGGCAACTGACGACAACGCCGGTCGGCAAGTGAGTCAATCGCACGGCCGAGTCGGTCGTGTTGACGCTCTGGCCACCAGGGCCACTGGAGCGGTAAACGTCGACGCGGATCTCCTCGTCGGGGATGTCGATGTCGTCGGTCGCTTCGAGCACTGGCACGACTTCGACCGCCGCGAACGAGGTTTGGCGCCGGCCTTGGTTGTCGAACGGGCTGATCCGCACCAGTCGGTGCGTGCCAGCCTCAACCGAAAGCGTTCCGTAGGCGTAGGGGGCCTTGACTGCGAACGTCGTGGACTTTAGGCCCGCTTCTTCGGCGTAGGAAGTGTCATAGATTTCGACGACGTACTTGTGGCGTTCGGCCCAACGGATGTACATCCGTTGCAGCATTTCGGCAAAGTCGGCCGCGTCGACGCCGCCGGCACCTGACCGGATCGTAACGAGCGCGTCGCGTTCGTCGTATTCGCCCGAAAGCAGGGTGCGAACTTCGAGACTGTCGATCGAGGTACTTAGTCGACCAATCTCACTTTCGGCTTCAACTGCTGAATCTTCGTCGCCTTCTTCTTCGGCCAACTCGATCAGCACTTCGGCATCCTCGAGGCGCTGGCGAAGACCGTTAACGCGCTCAACTTCGGCCTGCAGGCCCGAGAGTCGGCCAGTGATTTTTTGCGCGTTCGCTTGGTCGTCCCACAAGTCTGGCGCGCCCACCTGCTCTTGGAGTTCGGCGATCTCGGCCTCCATCTTGGGCAGGTCGAGGACCTTCTCGATCGAGGTGAGGGTCGCGTCGAGTTTTTTGAGCTGGTCGGTCAAATCGGTGGCCACTTGGTTGAGGCTACCGGTCTAGGTGTCGGGTCGCCGAATCACCCAGATACTGAAGGTATTGAAAAACCCTCGGTATGTGGCGTCATTTCGCCACATTTCGCCAGTCTCAAGGGCATCATCAGTTCGGCGGAAACAGCAACGAGGTGGGTCCGCACGTAAAAAGGGAGAAACCGATGACGCGACAGCAGATCCACAGCACCGCCGTAGCAGTTGCCTTCGGCCTAGTCGTCTTCGTCATCTTCCCTGCTGCCGCTTCGCTCGGTGTCAGCGTCGCGATCATGGCCGCGCTCGCCGTGTGCGTGGCCAGCGCGACCGCCGCCCACGTGATCGGCGGCTTCTTTCGCGAAAGCCCCGCGCTGGAGTTCGACCCGGCTTGGGAAACCAGCCCGACCGAACTGGCCAAACTGGGCTGAGTCAGCTCAGTGCGCTAGTTGGACGAAATGAACTGGCGGGTTCGATACGGGCTGCGGCTCGGCCACTTGACCGATAACCGTGATCGTGGCGAAGAACGTCACACACGAAAGCACAACGGCTGCTCTGCCTGCAAAGCGCCAATGAATGCGGTTCATGACTCTACGCAAACGCATCTGGGTGAACTTGAAGCGAACGCGCCACGAAGTCTGGCCAACACCTCACCGACCGTCACGAGTCGGTCGCCTAGGTGCATGATTGGCCTATGAGCACCCCGATCACTCCGGCTGGTTGGTATGACGACGGCCACGGCAGTTTGCGCTGGTGGGACGGCAGCCAGTGGACCGAACACACTGCACCGTTGGCTCCTACTGAGCCCACGATCCAGTTGGATGTTCAGCCAACCGCAGAGTTGACTGAACCCTATTTTTCGTCCGCGCCGGTCAAGGTCAAAGGATCCGCGGTTTGGTGGGCGGTGCCGATCGCACTGCTGGTCGCGGCGGTGCTTGGTGCCCTCTTGTCCATGCTCGCGTGGAAAGTGGTTGACCCGGCCCCGATGCGACCGGCGTTCGACCAATACCAAGCCGCGGTCCAAAACCAGGACTGCGAGGCTCTCGTGGCCAGCACCACCGAGGGTTTTCGCGAGGACTTGGTGGACGGCCCGTTTACCTGCGAACGCTGGCTGGATCAGGCTGGAACTGTCCCGCCAGAAAACGTCCTGTTAGGTATGCAATTCGGTCCGATCGGGTTCTTCGCTACCTCCTTTTCAGTACTCGACCCAGACACCGCCGAATCCGGCATATTCACCTACACGATGGTCAATAACGATGGCCGCTGGCTGGTAGCTGCCGTCGAAGAAGATTGATCCTCCAGTCTGGACACCCACCGGTCGTTTCGTCGCTATCCGCCCAAGTGGATTTGGCCGGTAGCGGCCGCGCGGATTGTCGCCGAGTTGGCGAAGCCCGGCGGGACGAGAGGCAAGCTGATTTGCCGAGTAAGCCGGACTTCAACCCGGTCGCCGCTGACGCTGAGCACTAACCGCACGTCGGCCGGCACGATTTGCGCGACGAATTCACGAGCGTCTGTTTCGGCCAATTCGATCTTCTCGTCGACGCCGCCGAGATAGACCGATTCTTCGTTGACGCCGTCGGCCGCGTGCAGCGCCACCCGGTCCGCCAGGTTCATCAGTTCACGGTGCTGCAGGAACGCCGACGAAGCGTTGACCACAACGACGACGAGCAGGCCGAGCACCACCAAAAACCCGATGGTTAGCACGGTCACGTTTGCGCGCTCTGACTGAACGTTGCGGCGCCGAATCATTGGCCCGCCCGGTAACGGCCGAACGGTTCGGTGTGCGTTGAGTCGACCTCGAACTTGGCGATCGGGTCGCCCAACACCGCGGGCGCCAGTGGCAGCCGCTGGCTGGCGCTGACCCGCACGATCACGGTCGAACCTGGCTCAAAACAGGCCGGCTCGCAGCGGGTTGTCACTTTTGCTCCCGTTACCCCGTGATCGGCTAGCACCACCTGTGCCGCCTGGGTTGCCCTACTCGGTGCGCCCTGGACGGTCTTCGAAGCGATGAAGGCCCGAGCCGCGGCCTCGCTCGCGGCCGAGACGCCGTATGCGGTTCGTTGGGTCTGGAATACCGCGACCACCACATAGACCAGTGGGACTAGCAACAGCAGCGTCAACCAGGTGAACTCGATGGTTGAACTTCCGCGTTCGCGGTTCACGGTCGTTCCTGACGGACCGCGTGACCGGTCGCTTGAATCTCGATGCCGGGCCCCCACAAGCCAAGTGGCGGCACCGTCCCGCTGACGTGCACTTCTACTAGGTCTAATCCCGAACTGGTGGCCCAGTTGGCGGTGACGTCTTGGGTGAACCGGTCGGCGAGGGTCGTGGAGATCACCTGCCGGGTCCGGGCGGCAGCCGCGCCCGGGTCAGCGTCGAGCATTGCCGCGGCCCTAGCCCCATCTGATGCGGCGGCAATGAAGGTGTGTTTGACGTGCATCACCAGCGCGACTTGGGCGATGCCAAAAACTAGCGGCAACAGCACCAGTAGGACGAGCACAAACTCCGGTACGGCCGCGCCGCGTTCGGCGCGGTCAGAAACGAGTCTCACCTAGCCGCCGACGGACATGAGCGCCTGATCCAGCATCGACGACAACCGCGGCCCGGCGATCGCGGTCAAACCCGCAACCACTCCGGCCGTCATTAGCGTGATCATCACCCAGCCGGGCACGTCACCGCGCTCTTGGTGCCGACGTTCGGCCAACCGCTTTAGAACCTTGATCATCTTCATCTCCTTTTCTCACCCACCCGATGTGAGGTGAAGTCCAACCAGTCCGGGAAAGAAAGCGAACGCCAACGTCACCGGCAAAATCCCGAAGACGACCGGCACCATCATCGCGATTTCGCGTTTGCCGCCGCTCTCGATCAGGTCGCGCCTAGCCGACTCGCGCACGTCGGCCGACTGGGCGTGCAACACGTCAACCAGTGGGGTGCCGCGGTCGATCGCTACTGCCATCGATTCGGCGAATCGTGCCACCGCGGACACCCCGGTTCGACCGGCCAAGTCGTCTAAGGCGACCACGAGAGTCGCGCCAGCGCGAACGTCAGCAACTACTTGGGTCAGGTCACGCACCAGCGCGCCGTGCGCCACCCTGGTGACTCGCTCGAGGGCCGACAATGGGCTCTCGCCGGCGGCAACCGACAGCGACAATAGGTCGGCGATGGTCGGGAACTGGGCTCGCACTTCGGCCTCGTGGGCGCGCACTTGGGCCGAGAGCCGCTGGTCGGCAAACAGGCAACCGCCGATCAAGCCAGTCGCGCAAAGCAGCAGCAACGAAATAACTGGCGGACGACTCACCGACCAGGCCACCAGCGAGACCGCCAACGCGATACCAAGTCCGGTCGCGCCCGCGGCCCCTTGGCGCACCCGGAACTGTTCAACGTCGGCTGGCTCAGAAAGCCTGCGCAAGCGGCGCGCGATGGCTGCGTTGCTGCCAAGCGACTCACCGATCGCGGTGATGATTGCTCGCCAGCGGCCCGCGACCTGTCCCAACAAGGTGGAGGATTTCGCCGGAGCGATCGCCGGGTGGACGTCGCGCACATAGGGCAGGACGCGATCGCGCAGCGACGGATGCTTCACCCGATGCGCCCCTTGGACGATCAGCAGCACGCCCGCGACCAGGCTCGCGGCCAACACTGCCCCGACGATCACGCGAGGATCCGCTTCTCGGTCGGCAGCCGACCCAACTGCAGCATCAGCCGGTAGGAGAATGCGCAGGTCAGTGCCCCGACGATCAGCAGGGTCACTCCGGCGGCGCTGGTGAACCTTGCGATCACGTCCGGTTGCAGGCTCATTGTCGCGAGGACTAGCCAAGGGGCGGCGACGGCCAGTCTGGCAGCGCCGACCGTCCAAGACTGACGTGACTCGAGTTCGCCGCGGGTGCGCTGGTCTTCGCGCAAGAACCCGGACAGGGTGCGCAGGATCCGACCCAAGTCGCCGCCGCCGACCTCGCGGGCGATCCGCAGAGCCTCAATTACTCGGTCACCAACCGGGTCGGCGAGGCGGTCCTTTAGCCGGTCGAGGCTGTCGATGAATTGCCCGCTGGAGCCGTAGTCGCGGCCGAAACCGGCGAATTCGTCGCGAAGTTCGCTCGGCCCTCGCTCCCCCAGTTGGCTTAGCGCTTCGGGCAGCGACAGTCCCGCCCGAATTGCCGAGGCGAGGTGATCGACTGCGTCTGGCCAGGCTTGGGCGTGTTCGCGTTGGCGTTTAGCGGCCTTGGCTCGAAGGATCGCAAATGGCGCCCACCCGGCCGCAACCGCGCCGATCAGGCCAAGCACCCCAACTGCCGTTAGTCCCCAGGCGAACACGAAGGCCAGCAGCGCACTTGCGGCGCTCGTGACCACTACTGCTTGGGGTTTGACCCCGGGCAGTCCGGCACGCTGCGTCAACTGAGTTAGCCGGCTAGATGCCGGTCGAGCACGTTTGACTTTCGGCACCTGCGGGGGAGTCCAGGATTCGATCACCAATACCAGCCCAAGGCCGAGCGTCAACCCGATCAGCGTGCCCATGCGGACTCCTGGGAGAGGCCGGCGGCCTGAAACGCACCGTGCCGATGAGGGCGGCCGTGGCCGCGTTCAAGAACGCCCTCTTTGCGAACAAAGACCGGCTCAACTTCGATGATGCCGTTTTCGGTTCGGCCCGTGGTCGCCACAATTTCGCGGACTGCTCGCACCCCGGCCGCGTCGATGCCGGTGTGGACGACAACATCAACTGAGGCGGCCACCGTCGGCACGACGAAGCCGGCCGAAACGTTCTCGCCGGCCAGCAATGGCAGGGTGCACAGTTTCACGAGCGCTTGTTTGGCCGAGTTGGCGTGAATCGAGGCCATGCCCGGCAGGCCCGAGTTGAGCGCCAGCAGCAGGTCGAGGGCTTCTTCGGCGCGCACCTCGCCGACGATGATCCGGTTCGGTCGCATTCGCAAGGCTTCTTTGACGAGCATTCGCAGCGTTATTTCGCCCGTGCCCTCAAGTCCGGCTTGTCTGGTCTGCATGGCAACCCAGTCCGGGTGGGTGGTGCGGATTTCGAAAACCTCTTCAACCGAGATGAGCCGCTGCGTGCCCGGGATCGCGCCAGCTAAACAGTTCAGCAGGGTGGTTTTCCCCGCTTGGGTGCCGCCACTGACGATAATGTTCATCCCGGCTAGGACGCAGTCTCGTAAGAAATCTGCCGCCGGTTCGTCGATCGTGCCAAGAGCGGCCAGTTCCGCCAGGTTGGCCGCCCTGGCCACGAACTTGCGCACGTTCACGGCGGTGAAGCCGCGACTGATGCCGTCCAAGACCACGTGCAGTCGGTGGCCGCCCGGCAGCATCGCGTCCACGAACGGTTGACTCAGGTCGAGTCGACGTCCGCTGGCCGAAAGCATCCGTTCGACCAGTTCACGCACCTGAGTGTCGGTCAGCATCACCGAGGTCAGCTCGTGGCGACCGCCCTTGGCCACGAACACTCGATTTGGTTCGTTGATCCAGAGTTCTTCGACTTCTAGGTCGTCGAGGAATTGTTGCAGCGGACCGAACCCGGAGAGGTCGGCGACCAACTGGCCTACTATCCGGTCTGGCTCGTCTAGGGCGCGAACTGAACCGGTGAGGCTTCGCTGTTCGTGTTCGGCGACCGCGTCGGCCGCTGCCCGACGAACCCCGTCAACGTCGGTTCGCGGATCGACGCGGCGCTCGCGAACGAGGTCGCGGACCCGCTCAGCTAAAAGCTGCATTATTTCCCCCCGGAAACCAAAATCAGTTCGTCCGAATCATGTCGGCTCGGCATTGGCACCCGCAACCCCTCGTCCAAAAATGTGGACAAGCGCGCTCGAACCGTATGCTTGAGCCCTGCTGGTGGGTTCAATGAGAAGGGTGGGACTTGGGCCATGACGAAAAGTCGGAAATTCTCGGTGTTGGGCGCGTTCGTGGCGGTGATTGCCGTGCTGGCGCTGCTGGTGGCGGTGAACTTGAATGCGCCCACTGAATCGGCGAACGCCGCCGAGCCTGGCCAAGTGACGCCTACCGACTCGCCGTTGACCGCCGAGCCGGCGAGAGTTGCCGAGATTCGAGTCGAGATCGACGAACCGATCCAAGCAGCCACGACCAAAGACCAGGCGGCCACAGAGGCTGCCACCGAGGCGCCAGCAGTTGCCCCGTGTACTGACTTGATCACCAGCGCCACCAAGCCCATTGAAGCCGCGGTCACCCTGATCGATTCGGCCGGCAAGAAGACCAAAACCACCGCCTACCTGACCGTTCGCACCGACGTCGGGCCGGTCGTGGGGGCCAAACGCCCCTACGTCCTTACGTTGGAAAAGTCGGCCAAACTGCTCGGGATGCCCAAGAGCACCGAATGGTCGCTGCTTGGCGGTTTCTCGGACCGTTCGCTTTTGCGCACCATCACCGCGATGGAACTGGCGAATCGGATCGGGTTCGACTGGGCGCCACGGCTCACCCCAGCGACCGTCGAAATCAACGGCACCCCGTGTGGCCTGTACGCCTTTGGCGAGTCGCTCACCGACGAGAAGGACCGCCTCGACTTGGCGGCCGGCGACACCCGACTCGTCGCCGACTCGGGTGACCGTGCGGATCTAGCTTTCCGCACCACTCGAGACCTTCAGGTTTACGCACCGGGACAGTCGAAGGTCGAAATCGCTGACACAAAAGCCCGCTTCCAAAAAGTCGAGGACGTGCTTTACGGCCCGAGATTCCCCGACAACAACTACCGCGATTCGATCGACGTCGACTCGTTCATCGACTGGTACCTGGTCAACGAGTTGACGAAGAATCTGGGCAGCCCGTTCAAGGACAGTGTCGAAATGACGTTGAAGGCCGACGGCACGCTCGCGATGGGCGCCCCGTGGAACTTTGACGCCTCCCAAGGAAACCGCCGCTACGGCAGTTGGGGCCTAGACAATCCGAAGGGCTGGTGGCTGCAGCGCTACTGGTACGACATCAGTGACGATCCGGCCTGGCGCCAAGCGTTTTCACCTACCCAAATGTGGGATCAGCGCAAAGGCCACTACTACAACGTGCTGATGTCCGACCCCGAGTTCGCCAGCGAAGTTTCGAAGCGCTGGGCCGAAGTTTCCGGCAGTGTCGGCGAGATCGACGACTTCATCAACGAGACCGCCGAACCACTCGGTAGCGCAGCGCGCGACAACTTCAGCCCGCGTGAAGTTGACGGCGCGGCCCTGCCGTTGACCGCGAGTTTCCTTGAGCAAGATCCGAACATTTTCGTGTTCGCGAACACCGATCCGAATATCGAGCCGAAGACCGGCTGGCTAAACGAGGTGGCGCTGATGCGCAACTGGCTCAGCGAACGAATCGCGTGGTTCAACCGGCAGTTCACCGAACAACTGGCGCAGTCAAAGACTCAGGCCGAGGCCGAAAAGGACTGAGCTGCGTCGATCTCAGAGGTCGGTGAACCACAGGGCGATTTCGCGCGCCGCTGACTCTGGCGAATCCGAAGCGTGGACGAGGTTTTCGCGGTTTGAAAGCGAGAAGTCGCCGCGAATTGTGCCCGGGGCGGCGCTGCGGCCGTCGGTGGCGCCGTTGATTCCGCGGACGACCGAAATCGATTCGTCGCCTTCGAGCACGAGCGCCACCAGTGGCCCGGACGTCGCGAACTCACGCAGCGGCGGGTACCAGGGTTGTTCGACGTGATCGGCGTAGTGCGCGTCGGCCATCGCCGCGTCAATCGAGCGCAACTCCATCGCGACCAGCGCCAAGCCCTTGGCCTCGAAACGACTGAGCAAAGTCCCAACGAGTCCACGGCGAACCGCGTCGGGTTTGAGGAGAACTAGGGTGCGCTGCGTCATGAAGACAACCTATCTGCCAGCCACGGCACGTGGGGCAGGCGCCTAGCGGATCTGGTCGACCCCGTCGGTGCCCCAAGCTTTATCTGCGGTAAGTACCGTCTGCGCTAAACGCGTCGCCAGGGCGAGGCAGAGCCGGTCGGCAAGTGAAAGTCCGTTTCCGGCCTGCCAGGTTTTTGCGGCCAGTTCGGCGTCCTCAATCGTCACCGGTTCAATCGTCAGCCCGTAACTTCGTAACAGCGCCCGAGCCAAATCCCAGTCGCCGCCGCGGCCGATTACCTTTTGGGCCACTTCTGACCAGTTCGCGGCGCCGATGCTGGCGTCGGCCAGCGCTGCTTCAACCCGGTCGGCGCCAGGTTCGTTTTGCAAGAACGCCAACAATGCCGAGGCGTCGACCACCGTCACTGCGCTGCTTCTGCCTTGGCCTGGGCTCGCCGCTCGGCGATCAACTGATCGACCAGACTTTCGCCGCCAAGTTGCAGCCGCAGCAGGTCTTTGGCTTGCTCCCTCGTCGACACGACCACCCCGTGAGCGGTTTCAATGAGCAGGAGTTGAGTTCCCTGATCCCACTGCTGCCGCGCCCGCAGGTCGGCGGGCACTACGAGCCGCCCGCGATCACCCATCGGCACGCTGAAGGTGGTATCCACTAATCCAGCGTACCACTCACGCGCCTCGTATCCCACTGGCGAGTTTCGGGCTTTTCCTACTGTTCCGCGGCCGCCCAACGGGCCTTGTCGGCAGCGATTTTGCGGCCCAAGAAGAACGCCCCTAGCCAAAGGGCCAGGAACATCAAGCCGATGAAGAACATGACCGGCACCAAAAAGCCGGTCGCGATCGTCGCGACTTGGATCGCGTGGCCCAGCAAATAGGCCCAGTCGTAGCGCAGCATGGCGGCGGTGAAAATGCAGGCCACGGCCAGTCCGCCGCCAATTGCGACACCGACCGCCGGCTCGACCTCGGCGATCGAAATCAACACCGGAATGAGCAGCACCAAGATGATCGCCTGCAGCGACAGCATCGCGGCACACATGTGCTTCATGCTGGTCCGTCCTGAGCGCCGCGAAGCAGAGTGCGCGCCTCGCCGACCGTGACGACCGAACCGGTGACGATGACACCACCAGAACCGATCGCGTCGTCGAACTCCTCGCCGGCGGCGTCAGCGAACGAGATCGCCCGTTCGAGCGCGTCGTCAAGGCGCGACACCGCCGACACTCGGTCTGGGCCGAAGACGCCCACGGCGATCTCAGCCAGCGCCGACGCCGACATTGACCGCTCGGTGCTGTTCTGCGTGCAAATCAGGTGGGCGACGACCGGTTCGAGTTCGCGAATGATCTCTTCGGCCTCCTTGTCGGCCATCACGCCAACAACCCCGATCAGCGGGTTGAAGGTGAACTCTTCGCTGATCGACTCGACCATCGCGCGCACCCCGTGCGGGTTGTGGGCGGCGTCCAAAATGATCGTGGGACTGCGCCGGACGATCTCGAGTCGACCCGGCGAAGTGACCGCGCCGAAGCCCGCCCGGACTAGGTCCGGATCGAGTTCGGCGTCACCGGTGAAAACCTCAACCGCGGCCAATGCTAGCGCGGCGTTCCTTGCTTGGAATCCGCCGTGCAGCGGCAGCAAAATGTCCTCGTAGCGGCCCTTTACGCCGCTGATCGTGAACTGTTGACCGCCGATGGCCGAGAGCCTAGACTCGACGCCAAAATCGACGCCCTCTAGCACGACGGGCGCACCAACTTCGGCGGCGCGGTTCAGCATCACTTCGAGCACTTCGCCGGGCTGGGACGCCAGCACCACTCGCCCGCCGGGCTTGATGATGCCGGACTTTTCGATCGCGATCTCTGCTGGCGTGTCGCCTAGGAAGGCCGAATGGTCCACGTCGATCGGCGTGATCACCGAGACGAGCGCATCGGCGACGCTGGTCGCGTCCCAGGCTCCACCCATGCCCACTTCGACTATCGCCACGTCGACGGGCGAATCGGCAAACGCGGCGTAACCCATCGCGACGAGCATCTCGAAGAAACTGAGCCGGTGCTCGCTTTGCGCATCGACCATGTCGGCAAAGACGGCAACGTCGGCATAGGCGTCGACGAACAACTCGTCGCTCAGCGGCTCACCGTCAATGCAGATCCGCTCGTTCATCCGCTGCAGGTGCGGACTGGTGAACCGGCCGGTGCGCAGATCAAGTGCGCGCAACAGCGAATCAATCATCCGACTCGTGGAGGTCTTGCCGTTGGTTCCGGTCAGCTGGATCACCGGCTGGGCCGCCTGCGGGTCACCCATCAGATCACAGACGGCGCGGATCCGATCCAGCGAAGGCTCCAACCGAGTCTCGGGCCAGCGCGACAGCAGGGCGAGTTCAACATCAAGATAGGTGGGCCTCATCAAGACAAGTATCGCCGCTTCACCAATTCCGCCCGTTTCTAGGTCCCGAACAGCAGTGAGCCGGGCCCGCCTGATTAGGCGGACCCGGCCCCAGACACCGGCCTAGGCCGGCAGCATTTGTTACTTCTTGATCTTGACCTTGGCAACGGTCTTGGCCGTCGCGAAGTCAGAACTGTTCGGCGTGAACGTCACCGTGATGGTGGCGTTGCCCTTTGCCTTACGCGGTAGCGCCGAGGCGAAGGCCGCATTTTGCGTGCGGTTCTTGGCAACTGCGACCGTGGTCGTCCAGGTCTTCGAACCGACCTTCACCTGCACCCGGGCGGTACCGGCCGCTGTGGCGCGAACCTGAACGACCGGCGACTTGCCCGCCTTCAACTTCGAACCAGCAACCTTCACCGAGGAGGCGTGCTTGCTCACCTGAACGGTCGTAGCGGCCGAGATGCTCTCGTGCGAACCGGCAACCGCGACCGCCCGGAACTGCTGGCCGTTATTGCGGAAGCCACGCAACGTGAGCGTCTCGCCGGTGCGACCGGCCAAGTCGACCCATGCTGCACCCTCTAGCGTCTGCCAGCGGTAGTCGACCTTGACGTTCGACGACGCCTGAACCGTAAGGCTCAAATCGTTACCGGACTTGACTGCGGTGGCCGCCGGCAGGTCCTTGCCGAACACTGGCGCAGTCGTGCCATCGGCCAACACGGTCGAGCTCGAGGTGATCGAGTTCGTGCCCGCGGTCGCTACCGCCCGGTACGCCGTACCGAAGTCATCGGCCGCGATCCGGCCGAGGTTCAAGCTGGCACCAGCGGCACCGGCGATGTCTGCCCAGTCTCCGTCTACTGAACGCGACTGCCACTTGTAGGAGACCGACCGTCCCGCCTCGGCCTTGACCTTCAGCTCAACTCGGTCGCCCGGAAGCGCCGTGGTGGTGGCCGGCAGGTCCGTGCTGAACGCCGGTGCGCTCGCCCCGTCGACCAGTTCGGTAGCCGTCGAAGTGACCGACTTCTTACCGGCAGTGACCTGAACTCGGTAGGAGTTCCCGAACTCTTCGCTGCCAATCTGGCCTAGCGTCAACGACGAGCCGGTAGCACCAGCGACGTCGGTCCAGTCACCGCTCGCGGTGCGCAACTGCCACTTGTACGACAGCGGCAGTTCAGCCGAGGCCGCAACCGAAAGCTTGACCCGATCACCCGGCTGGACGGTGGTCTTGGCCGGCAGGTCGGTCGTGAGCTGAGGCGCTGCGTTCAGGTCCTCGAACTCCGGTGCCGCAGCGCCGGCCTCAACAACGGCCTTTTGGCCCTTGTCGGTCTTGTAGACGCTGAACTCGTCCCAAAGGTCGCCGACCTTGTAGGCGTCGTCAGTAAGTCGGACTCCGTCGCGGAAGAATTGCGGCGTACCGGAAATCTCGGCAATGTACGACCGGTAGGTCAACTTGTCTTCGGCCACGTCGACCACCTGGTAGGTGGTGATGTTGGCGGCCTTTTGGACCTGGGTTGCCCCATTGTTCGTCCAGACGTTTTTCGCATCAGTTTCAAGCGCATAGTGCTTCGCACCAGCATTCGAAACGATGTAGACCGGTCCGTTAGACTTGCCCCCCGCGCCCGTCGCGGTCGTGTCCTTGAAGCCACGCGCATAGGTGTGGTCGTGACCCATCTGCACCAGATCAACGTTGTACTTTTCGAAGATGGGCACCCACTGGTTGCGTAGGTCTGGTTCGTCGCGACCGCTTGAGGTCGAGTAGACCGGCTGGTGGAAGGTGACGACGTTCCACTTGGACTTGCTGTTCTCCAGCACGAAGTCCAACCAGGCGGCCTGGTACTGGACCCAGAGCGAAGACCGGTTATTTACCGGGCAGTCTGAAGTCGAGCAGGTCGGCAACAAGTCAGGCGTCAAGAAGGTGCTGTCACGGGTCGCGTTCAACGTGATGAACCGGACGCCCTGATAGTCGGCAAAGTAGACCGTCTCGGCCGCGAAGTTCGACCAGTGATCGAACAGCGCCCGGTACTGGCGCGCAACCGGCGTGTCGCCGACAGCGAGTTTCGCCATCTCACCGATCATCGAGTCATTCGGGTTGTTCTGCGGGTACTCAAAGTGGGCTTTCCAAGACGTCAAAAGCTTGTCGCCGGAGTACTCGTGGTTGCCTGGAGCCGCAAACACGTTCGTGGTGGCCGCGGCGGTCTTCATGCCGCCGAACCAGTTCTGCCACTGGGTGTCGTTGCTGGCGTTGTCGATCAGGTCGCCGGCGTGCACCGAACCGATCGCATCTGGCGCCTTCGCCATGGCCGCATTGACGACCTTCGGCCAAGTGGAGTCAAGACCGATTTGAGCATCGCCGTAGTAGAGGTAGGAGAACTTCTTCTCGGCCGGGTCGGCCGTTTCGAAAGTCTGCCAAGCGCTCCATGCGCCACCGGAGTTGACCCGGTAGTCGTACTTGGTCGCGGCCTTTAGCCCGGTGATTGCGCCGGAGAAGTGACCGTAGTTGTTGCTTATCGACTTGGGCTGCAGCGGCGCGCTGACCTGCTTCGTTGCGCCACCTGCGGTTGGTCGGTACTGGATTCGCCCGGCGCTATCGGCCACCTCTGCGCCTTGGAAGGTGACGTATTGGCTGGTTTCGGGGTCTTCAGTCGGGGTGAGGATGATCCGGCTCGGCTTGTTCGTCATCTCGTCGACGGTCAGCGAAGTCAGTTCGGACAGTTCGAACCAGATGTCCGAGCTGCTGGAACGGTCGTTGTGGACCTCGACGGCGACGGTGTTCTTGCCAGCAATCAGATCTGCTGGCTTGATCGTGAAGGAGCCCGAGTCAAGCGAGGTCGTCTCGCCCGAGGCGTAGTTCAAACCCTCAGAGCCGGCGGGGACGTCACCGCGGTAGATCTCTTTGCCGTTGAGGTAAACGATCGCGCCATCGTCGTACTTGAGCTTGCCGCGAAATTCTCCAACGTCAGCGAGTTGGCCCGCGGTCAGGTCAAAGGAGGTGCGGAAGAAGTAGGTGCGCACCCGAACCTCTTGGCCGGGCGCGTTCATCTCGAGTTTGGTGGTTGCAGTGTTGCTGCTGTCGTAGGCAGCCGACTGGACCGCGTTCGAAATTTTGCCGCCGAACGTGCCCTTGGCCGACTTCCAAGCCGAGTCGTTGAAGGCTTCCTTGGTCCACGACAGCGGGTCCGAAGCACCTTCCGACGGGAAGGTGTCGTCTTCGAGGTATCGCCAAGTGATGTCGGCGGTGGGGATCACGAGACCAGCAGTCTCAGCCGCTGCGGCCTGCACTTGGGCAACTGGATCGGCCGACGCAGTTAGTGGAGCGACCATTCCAAGGGTGAGGACTGCGGAAACCGCAAGGCCTACGGCACCGACTCGCCGGCAGGCCGGCTTTCGGACTTCAAACACGATTGAACCTCTCGCTTTTTGACCAGGCACGGTTTCGCGCCGGAGACGTGCAGCACGTCCACGCTCAGCGAAGGGCAACGAGGTGAACCGACACTAAACACACGCCCACCTCTTGGGGCTGATGTGACGAAGAGTTGGTGTGTTTGAGCCGAACTTTGAAGACCATGCAACCGCCGGCACCCAGGTGACAAGGTCAGGCAGAGGTATCGGTTTCTAGCATCGAAAGCAACTGTCGAGCCAATGGCGCTAACCGGTCCCCGAGCGCCAACGCTTCGGATGGAGTGAACCAACGCGCCTCGGCGATTTCGGCTGCGGCGTTCACGGGTTGGTCAAGGTGCAGCCCGAACACGTCAGCGACTAGGCGGTGACCGGGTTCGTTGGCCGCCGCCGCCTCGAATCGGCCCCACGACACGAGGTCATCGGCGCCGACTTCAAGTTCTAGTTCCTCGGCCAGTTCGCGCCGCAAGGCCGTGACGCGGTCCTCGCCGGCCTCGGGTTTGCCGCCTGGCTGCATGAAGATTTCCGAGCCCTTCTTGCGGACCATCAAGATTCGGCCGGCGGCATCGGTGGTGAACGCCGCCACCACCGAAATGGTCGGCACTTGCCCATCGCCTTCGGTCACCCGATCACCCTAACTACTGAACCGCACGGCTGGACGGGCCTAGGTTCGTCGACCGGTAGAATCGACGATTGTGACTGCCCAAAGCCGCGTTCCCGAAAAGCCCGTCCTCGAAGGTCTCGAGCCCAAGTGGGTCGAGCGGTGGGCCGAGCAAGACACCTACACCTTCGACCGGTCCAAGACCCGCGAGCAGGTTTACTCGATCGACACTCCCCCGCCGACCGTGTCCGGGTCGCTGCACGTCGGGCATGTATTCAGTTACACCCACACCGACCTGATGGCCCGCTACAAGCGGATGCGCGGGTTTGAAGTTTTCTACCCGATGGGTTGGGACGACAACGGTCTGCCCACCGAACGGCGCGTGCAGAACTATTACGGCGTGCGCTGCGATCCGTCGCTGCCGTACGACGCGGACTTCACCGCGCCAGAAAAACCCGACGCGAAGAAGCAGATCCCGATCAGCCGGCGCAACTTCGTCGAACTGTGTAACGAACTGGTCCACCAGGACGAATTAGTGTTCGAGAAACTGTGGCGCACCCTGGGCCTGAGCGTCGACTGGTCGCAGACTTACACGACGATCGGCCCTGAGGCACAAGCCACCAGCCAGCGCGCCTTCTTGCGCAACTTGGCTCGCGGTGAGGCGTACAGCCAAGACGCGCCGACCATGTGGGACGTCACCTTCCAGACCGCCGTGGCCCAAGCCGAACTTGAGGCGCGCGACTACCCCGGCCACTACTACCGAGTCGCCTACCTGTTGGCCGACGGCACAAAAGTTCACGTCGAAACGACCCGCCCCGAGCTGACTCCGGCCGCGGTCGCGCTGATCGCCCACCCCGACGACGAACGCTACTCACACCTGTTCGGCACGACCGCCAAGTCGCCGATCTTCGGCGTCGAAGTGCCGGTTATCGCCAGCACGGTCGCCGACCCACAAAAGGGTTCTGGCATCGTGCACTGCTGCACCTTCGGCGACCTGACCGACGTGCAGTGGTGGCGCGAATTCAACCTCGCCAACCGCACCGTAATCGGCCGTGACGGCCGCTTCCTGCGTGAGACCCCCGAGTGGATCGCCGGCGGTCCCGGTGAAGCGCTTTACGGCGAACTGGCTGGCAAGACCACCTTCAGTGCCCGCGAAGCGATCGCGGCCGCCTTCGCCGAATCTGGCGACTTGGACGGCGAACCGAAGGCCACCGAACGGATGGCGAACTTCTACGAAAAGGGCGACAAGCCACTCGAGATCGTCTCCACTCGCCAGTGGTACCTCAAGAACGGTGGCCGTGACGGCGAACTGCGTGACACGCTCGTGGCCCGCGGCAACGAAATCGACTGGCATCCGGGCTACATGCAGTCGCGCTACACCAACTGGATCGAAGGCCTAAACGGCGACTGGCTGGTGAGCCGCCAGCGGTTCTTCGGCATCGCTTTCCCGGTCTGGTATCGCCTCGACGCCGACGGCGAACCCGACTACGAGAACCCGATCCTTGCCGACGAGGCCGACCTGCCCGTCGACCCGGCTTCGCAGGCGCCGGCCGGTTTTGACGAATCCCAACGTGGCGTCGCCGGCGGCTTCATCGCCGACCCGGACGTGCTGGACACGTGGGCGACCTCCTCGCTGACCCCGCACCTGGTGTGCGGTTGGGAGCGCGACAACGACTTGTTCGAGCGCACCTTCCCGATGGACCTGCGCCCCCAAGGTCACGACATCATCCGGACTTGGCTGTTCTCCTCGGTCGTTCGCTCGCATCAAGAGTTCGGCCAAGTGCCGTGGAAGAACGCGGCCCTCTCGGGCTTCGTGGTCGACCCGGACCGCAAGAAGATGAGCAAGTCCAAGGGCAACGTCGTGGTGCCCGACGAGATCATCGAAAAGTTCGGTGCCGACGCCGTCCGTTGGCGCGCCGCCGGTGCTCGCCCGGGCGCCGACTCACCATTCGACGAAGCCCAAATGAAGGTCGGTCGCCGACTGGCGATGAAGGTGCTGAACGCCAGCAAGTTTGTCCTTGCTCCCGAAGATCAGTACGGCCTTGGCGCCGACGCTTCGCTCCTGGATTTGTCGTTGGTCACCGAGCCGCTGGACCGCGCCCTGCTCACTCGCCTCGGCGAAGTGATCGTGGCGGCCACGACGGCGTTCGAGTCCTACGACTACACCTCGGCGCTGGAGGTGACGGAGAAGTTCTTCTGGGGCTTTTGCGACGACTACCTCGAACTGGTCAAGGAACGCGCCCGAGGCGAAAACGCTGCGGCCACGTCGGCTAAGGCAACGTTCGTGTTGGCGCTGTCGGCCCAACTGCGTTTGCTCGCGCCGTTCTTGCCGTATGTGACCGAGGAAGTTTGGTCGTGGTGGCAAGAGAACTCGATCCATCACGCGACTTGGCCTACCCCGACCGAAGTTGCAGCCGAGCCGTTTGATGCCACCTTGTTGTCGGTCGCTGGTGAGGCGTTGGCGGGCATCCGCGGCGCGAAGTCCAATGCGAAGCTCAGCCAGCGAACCGAGGTTTCGGCGCTTGCTTTCACTGGCCCGCAGACCACCCTCGACTTGCTCGCCGCCGCCATGGTTGACCTTGCCGCCGCGAGCCGGGTGACGGGCGAAGTGACCAGCACCGCGACCGAGACCGGCGACCTAGTAGTCGAGGCCACGCTCGTTCAGGAGTGACCTCGCCCAAGCTTTAGGGGCGAGTTGGCGCTAGATGGTTTGGGTGTCAAAGGCGATGCCGGCGCGTTGCAGGCGATCGATCAGTGACGTGCCCATTGCTACCGCGGTGGTGGTCTGGCCCGAGACGTCAGGCAGTTCGTCAAACGCCAAGCACATCGCCGATTCGGCGAGCATCTTGGCGGTCTCGGTGTAGCCGGGGTCGCCGCCGCTGACGGTAGTGACAACTCGTTGGCCGCCGCCCTCACCCAGCAGGGTCAGTTTGAACCAAGAGTTGGAGCGTTCGGTTTCGCTTGGCCCCTCGCCGGCCGGTTTGACTTTGAGTAGCAGCGATTTGAGTACCGGGATCTGACTGGCCACCGCAACCGTGCCAACAACCGGGGCCGCTAGGGCCATCATGTGCCGGGTCTTGAAGTGGGCGTGATGCTCGTAGGTGAACTGTGGCCCGTAACCCTCCAGCGCTCGCGCGGACCGCAACACGATTTGCGGGTCGATCGTCGGCAACGGCACCCCGAAACCCTCGACTGGCGCGGCTGCCCGACCGAATCCACCACCACCTCGAACTCGGCGACCGGTTGGTCGGCCTTCGGTGGCGCGACGCTGTTTGGCGGCGGCTTTGGCCGAACGGAACTGGGAGAACTGGTTTACCGCCGAGGCGAAAGTTCCGCCAGAGAAACTGGCCTTGGCCCGGATGTAGCCCTTCACGCTGATCGGCACGTCGTCGGGCAGAGTGTTCACCGTCGCCAGCACACCCAAGTCGTAGGGAATCGAATCGAAGCCGCAGGCGTGGACTAGTTTCGCGCCGGTTTCGGTCGCAATCGCCTGATAGCGCAGCCACATCAGGTCGACGAACTGGGGCTCGCCGCACAGGTCCACGTACGCGATTCCAGCCTCGGCTGCGGCCTTGACTGCCGCTTCGCCGTAGCGAAGATACGGCCCGACCGTGGTGATCAGCACGCGAGCGTTTTGAGCCATTTGCGCCATCGACTCGGCGTCTTCGCCGTTGGCGACGACAAGCTCCGGCACTGACCGGCCGGTTGCTTTGATCCGTTCAGCAATCGCCTCGAGTTTCGACCTCGACCGACCGGCGATCGCCCACGAAGCATCCGCCGGCAGGTGGACCGCCAGATAATCAGCAGTCAGGCCGCCGGTGAAACCGGTCGCGCCGAACAAGGTGATGTCAACCATGTGTTGACGCTACCTGTTGACGGTTTTCAGCTGGCTTTGCGGTCGACTTCATCGTGCGTGAGCACGGTCGGTGCGCCCGTGCCGCGGACCGATTCGGCCGTGACGATCACCTTGGCGACATCGGAGCGGCTCGGGATTTCGTACATGATCTCTTGGAGCGCGTCCTCGACAATGGACCGCAAACCACGAGCACCGGTGTCGCGTTCGAGCGCCAGGTCGGCCATCGCCTCGCAGGCTTCATCGGTGAACTCAAGTTCAACGTTGTCGATGGCGAACAAGCGAATGTACTGCTTGGTCAGGGCGTTTCGCGGCTCGTTGAGGATCGATACCAGCGCCGTCTTGTCGAGTTTGTTGACCGCCGCGATCACCGGCAGACGGCCAATGAACTCGGGGATCAAACCGAACTTGAGCAAATCGGTCGGCACGACCTTGGCGAACTTCTTTGCCTCGTCTTCTTCGACGACCGGAGCCAGATCAGAGTTGAATCCCAGCGTCTTTTTGCCGCTTCGCTGTTCGATGATCTGGTCGAGTCCAGCGAAAGCGCCACCAACGATGAACAGCACGTTGGTCGTGTCGATCTGAATGAACTCTTGATGCGGGTGCTTGCGGCCGCCCTGCGGGGGAACCGAAGCGGTGGTGCCTTCAAGAATCTTCAACAGGGCCTGCTGGACGCCCTCGCCCGAAACGTCGCGGGTGATCGAGGGGTTCTCGCTCTTTCGGCTGATCTTGTCGATCTCGTCGATGTAGATGATGCCGGTTTCGGCCTTCTTCACGTCGTAGTCGGCCGCCTGGATCAACTTCAGCAAGATGTTCTCGACGTCTTCGCCGACGTAGCCGGCCTCGGTCAACGCGGTGGCGTCGGCGATCGCGAACGGCACGTTGAGCATCCGCGCGAGCGTCTGCGCCAGATAGGTCTTACCGCAACCGGTCGGGCCGACCATCAAGATGTTCGACTTGGCCAGTTCGACGTTCTCGTCCTTGTTGAGACGGCCGGCAGCCTGAGCCTGAACCCGCTTGTAGTGGTTGTAGACCGCAACCGAAAGCGACTTCTTGGCGCTCTCTTGGCCCACCACGTACGTGTTGAGGAACTCATAGATCTCAGCGGGCTTCGGCAGTTCACCAAGACTTACTTCAGCGCCTTCTGCGAGCTCTTCTTCAATGATCTCGTTACAAAGATCAATGCACTCGTCACAGATGTAAACGCCGGGTCCGGCGATCAACTTCTTGACTTGCTTTTGACTCTTGCCGCAGAAGGAACACTTCAGCAGGTCAGCGGTCTCACCAATGCGTGCCATGCTTTTTCCCTGTCATTTCCGAACGGTTCCCCAACGATGCCATAAACCGGCGAGATTGGGGACCGTCTAGGACCGAAAGAACTGAATCGTGTCGCTCAGCTAGGCGACTTGAGCGTTTCGAGAACCTGATCGATGATGCCGTATTCAACCGCGGCAGCAGCAGTCAAGATCTTGTCGCGTTCGACGTCGCGGCTTACCTCTTCGGGCGACTTGCCCGATGCCTCTGCGATCATCTTTTCGAGCAACTCGCGCATCCGCAAGATTTCGTTCGCCTGAATCTCCAGGTCGGAGATCTGGCCACCGGTGCCTTCGGTGTAGGGCTGGTGGATCAGGATGCGGCTGTTCGGCAACGCGAACCGCTTGCCCGGGGTTCCGGCAGCCAGCAGCACCGCGGCGGCCGAGGCGGCCTGACCGAGGCAGAAGGTCTGCACGTCTGGCTTGACGTAACGCATCGTGTCGTAGATCGCGGTCAACGCGGTGAACGAGCCGCCGGGGCTGTTGATGTAGATGCTGATGTCGCGGTCGGGGTCCATCGACTGCAGGCACAGCAACTGGGCGGTGACCGCGTTAGCGACGTCGTCGCTAATGGGAGTGCCCAAGAAGATGATTCGGTCTTCGAACAGCTTGGCGTACGGGTCGATCCGACGGAAGCCGTAGGACGTGCGCTCTTCCCACTGCGGGATGTAGTAACTCATCAGCGAACCTCTCCTGCGGACTTGACGATCTCGTCGATTAGTCCGTACTCCTTGGCCTGGGCTGGGGTGAACCAGCGGTCTCGGTCGGCGTCGGCGTCGATCTGTTCGACGCTCTGGCCGGTGTGCTGGGCTTGCAGTTCGTTGAGCTGCTTCTTCAGTAAGATCGACTGCTCGGCCTGGATCTTGACGTCGGAGGCCGAGCCGCCGATTCCGCCGGACGGCTGGTGCATCATGATCCGGGTGTGCGGCAGCGCGAATCGCTTGCCTGCGGTGCCGGCCGCGAGCAGGAACTGGCCCATCGAAGCGGCCAGACCCATCCCGACGGTGACGACGTCATTGGAGATGAACTGCATCGTGTCGTACATCGCCATGCCCGCGTCGACCGATCCACCGGGGCTGTTGATGTAGAAGTAGATGTCGGCTTCGGGGTCTTCGGCGTTCAGCAGCAGAAGCTGGGCGCAGATCGCGTTGGCGTTCTGGTCACGCACCTCCGAACCGAGGAAAACGATGCGTTCTTTCAGCAAGCGGTTGTAAATGTGGCCGTCGAGGTCGGAGGGTCCGGCCTCCGCTGCCATGTTCATGGGTGAGTTCACGTCTTTGACCCTAGACCGCAGATCGCCTCGACACACGCGACCTAGGTGCGTGTTCGCCATCGGCGTACACCCAAACGTCACTTGAGTACCTGGCGGCTCAGCTCAGGCGGCTTCAGGAAGCGGTGTACCGCTGCCGCACGGCCTCACCGGTGGTTCCAATCGCTTCGCCCAGTTCGCGCCACGAAAGGCTGGCTTCGCGTGCTACCGCAATGGCTTCAGCGAGTTCCTTCTCCGCCGCTGCACGGCGAAAAGCCGCAAGTTTGACCGCCATCAACGGTGGCAACGGTGCACCAAAATCGGCATCCGTTGGTTCGAGATCCTCAAAAGCATCCGCAAGTCGGTCGGCGTTGCCAATCAGGTCGGCAAGGGAAGGTCTCATCATCATCACCTGAGGTATTTCTTTCGCGCCGGTCGCAAAGCATGCACGATGGCCAATTCGCCAGTTTACTTGCATTTCGTTCAGCTTGCCAAGCTTTTCCACACGGCAGAGTTATCGCTGAACTCATGGCCGTGCCCTGACACTGGGCAGTGCCTGCTGCGGCTCGACTCAGGCCGCTTCGGCTGCGGCCTTGATCCGGGCGAGGGTCTGCTTCATGCCGAGTTCGAGTTCGGCTTCGAAGTTATCGGTGCCGCCCAGAATGTTCTTGGTGAGGAAGTTCGACACGTCCGAGACGCCATCGGGGGCGCGGCGCGCTTGGCTCAGCTTCGTGCCGGTGGCCGTCGGTTCGAGTTCAAACGACCAGACAGTGCCGTTCTCGGCGATCTTGAAGGCGAACTTGCGGTTCGGCTCGAACTCCTTGATCTTCGCCCGAGTCGGCCACCAGAGGATCCCGCGCCGGTTGAAATTGATGGTGGTGGTGCCGACTCCAACTGGGCCAGAACCGCGCACGATCATCTTTCGACACTGCGGACTCCACTTGGGCATCAGCGTCGGGTCGCTGACCAGTGACCACACCCGCTCGGGGCTGGCTTCGATCTCAATCGAGGTGGCGATTTCTACGCGATTGACCATGATGGACCTTCCTATCGACTGAATCGGTGGGCTTCGCGGAGCCTAACGCGCCGACAGCGACCGAGTTTGTCTGGGATGGGCTTTTATCCACGAGATCAGCCAATCAGCGACCCGCGGATGATTCAGTAACGCTAGGTGGTGTGTGGACGGCAGGTACTCCAGTCGCGCGTTTTCGACAATCGGCCCGCGCCGCCCGATCCCCGAAGCAGAAGAGAAGCGAACCAGCAGGTCACCCATCACGGCACTAAAGACGTGGCGTTGGGTGGCGGCGACCGTCGCGGCGACGAAGTGATATTCGGCCCCTGGCAGCGGTGCGGCCGCGATCCTGTCTAGGCCCCAGCGGGCAGTCAAATCCTGACCCTCCCACTCGTCGGCGGTGATGTAGCCGTGACGCAGGTCGACGATTCCGGCCGAGCGCGACTCAAGGATGGAACTGAACGGCCGAGATTGCGGCCAAATGCGCAAGACTCGAGAACCCAAGTGTGCGGCCTTTTCGAGCGCGGCCCCGGCATGTGGAGTGCCTAGGCAGACGACGTCCGAAACAAGATGCTTCCACTGGTGCCCGGCGACGGTCGCTCGGTTTGTGGCCGCCCGGGCTACGAGTCCGCCCATCGAGTGACCCACGAGCGTGATTCGCGTTACCGCAACGGGCCACGCGCCGACCAATTGCTCCAGTAGTTCGTCGAGGTGCTGGCCATTTTCGGACACATGCAGTCCAGTGTTGTAGCGCACCATCACCGGCGTGCCCGTGGTCTCCTCGACGATCCGCTCGGCGTAGGTGGGGCGCTCGCGCCGGCCTAGCTCCCAAGACTCGTCGCTCTCGCACAGTCCGTGAAGGAACACGACTAGGTGGCTGGTGGCCTTTGGCCAGGCTTTTAGCACGTGCCAAGACGTCGCCGGGACGTCCTCGCCCAAGTGGCGCAGCGTCATCGTGATCGCTTGCGGGTCGCCGAGCAGGCGAAGTTCGTCGCCAACTAGACCGTTGATGGCCGCGCGCACTTGGCGACCGAAACGCGACGCCTCGACCGGGGCGCCGACGCCCTTGTCTGCCAGCGCCCGGGCCGCTCCGCCAGAAACTCGGAACGCGCCTGAAAGCGCGCCGTAAACCGAGGTGGCTACCGCGTCGTGAACCGATTCGGGCACTCGACTACCCACCAGTCGGGTGGCCCGAAAGGCTCGCTTGGCGATCGCGGAATGGACGTCGCGCACCGTGCCAATGATCAGTTTGTCGCTGTACTCCAGGGCAAGAGCGGCGACATCAGTGGTGCGTGCGGTCGATGCCATGGGTCAATGTTGCCTTACGCATGGTGATTTTTTACTCGAATCTCACTAGGTGATTAGTCACAAGTATCCGAAAATGAACTTTTTGCAAACTTTACTTACACTTTGGGTTACACTCTTCAGGTGGTGTGAATCACGCCGCGGTTGGTCTTGGGGAAGAAACCGGCTCATCCCAGATGAGGGTGTAGCGGACATCTCCGGGGCTGGCGGCGCGTCAGTGACCGGATAGGGGTCGAGGTCTCCACAAGATGGAAGTTCTCACGCTCACCATCTGGAAGACCTCGACA
>Ga0116169_1000452_pt1 | contig 43121 bp, 43 predicted proteins | sample AD_UKC130_MetaG_FD_89796 | JGI IMG/M metagenome (GOLD analysis project Ga0116169, IMG submission 89796) | Active sludge microbial communities of municipal wastewater-treating anaerobic digesters from Canada - AD_UKC130_MetaG | ecosystem: Engineered > Bioreactor > Anaerobic > Digestate | place...
CAAAGCGCCAATGCCGATTCAATTTTTCCTTCGTGGATATAATCCTTAATGCGGTTCATAAACGAGTCGTCTTCTTTGCCTGCACTACGGATTACTAAGATTCTTTCAATTAATACGTAAATAGAAAGAAGAAGCATAACAAAAAGTACAATCATAAGCCATCCCCCTTTGAGAGCAAGATCAAAAGCATTGATCGCTGTTTCCGGGGTTTCGACAGTTGTAGTCACTTGCTGTCCCATTTGTTGTAGGGTGTCGTATGCTGTTGTTGGTATTTGTAACAGATTCATTCCGATAATCACTTTTTCGATGTTAAATTTTTATTACGATTTTATTCATCGGTTATGTAAAGATAATAATTCAACGTGATTAATCCTGATTTTCAGGTGACTTTAAACAATTTTTATACGCTTTTATTGTTTTTTCGAGCCCCATATACAGCGCATCGCAAATGAGGGCATGTCCTATAGAAACTTCACTGAGCCAGGGAATGTTAACATAAAGGTAGTTCAGATTATTTAAATTCAGGTCGTGCCCGGCATTTACACCAAGACCAAGTTTTTTTGCCAGCGTTGCTGCTTCTATGTAAGGCGCTATGGCTTTTTCTTTATCTTTATCTTTTTCATACATTTCTGCATAAGGTCCTGTATATAATTCAATTCGGTCAGTTCCTATCTGAGAAGCTGCTTCTATCATTTCGAGGTCCGGATTCACAAAAATAGAAGTGCGAATTCCCAACGTTTGAAATTCGTTTACCACATCGGTTAGGAACTCTGTATGAGTCACAGTATCCCATCCTTCACTGGAAGTGATGGCGTCATGCGCATCGGGTACCAAAGTAACTTGTGTTGGACGTATTTTCTTTACCAACGAAATGAATTCGGGAGTTGGATTCCCTTCAATATTGAATTCCGTGTAAATTTTTGGTTGCAAATCAAACACGTCTTTTTGTTTGATGTGCCTTTCGTCGGGACGAGGATGAATAGTGATTCCGTCAGCACCAAAACGCTGACAATCAATAGCTACCTGTACCACATTAGGTAAATTGCCTCCTCGCGAATTTCGCAAAGTGGCTATTTTGTTAATGTTTACGCTTAATTTAGTCATAACATGCATTTTTTTAATGTCTCCACGATGAATAACCTAAATCACTTAGTCTATCTAGAGTAAAGAAAATATAAAATACGCTTAGAAAATTTGTTGTATCTAACAATTTTTCCATCTTTGTAATTAATCTACAAAAGTAATACGAATAAACCGTTTTTTAAACATGTCGACCAAAGAATTTATTAAAAAGCAAGTAGAAAAGTTTTCTTCACATATTACACCAGAAGAGTTTGCCGATTTAACCGAGGCAGAGAATTCTTTAATTATTTTAGAGATACCTTTGAAAGATTACACGTTGACCGAAATTGCACGAATCATTGAAAGCAACAATGCCCATGTAATGAGTTTATCAGTTTTGCCTGTTTCGGATGACTCAACTGTTCTTGTATCCATTAAATTGGATATCTCTGATCTTACTTCTGTATTGCGAAGTTTTGAGCGTTTTAATTATAATGTCATTTATTATTACATGAAAGAGGGTGAACTCAATGATATACAGAGAGAACGCTTACAAGAGTTGTTGTTTTACCTCAACATGTAATCCGAATCGAAAATAAAGATATGAGAATAGCATTATTTGGCAACGTTTCTCCTGATAGGAATCCTCAATTCGAAAAATATATATTTTCAGTATGTAAGGCTATAAAAAAATATCCCATCGATCTTTATTTGCCTGATAAGCTTTTTTATTCTCTTTCGCCTGATATGCAGGATAAAATACGTCCTCTATGTATACTTTTTGATGTGATACCGCCTGTAGATATGGCGATGAGTATAGGGGGCGATGGTACTTTTTTGCGCACAGCTTCGGCAATTGGCGATAGAGGGATACCTATTTTAGGAATTAATACAGGGAGATTGGGATTTCTCACCGGTGTTAACTATAATGAATTGAACGACATTTTACCGGAAATTGTGGAGAAAAAATATCGAATCGAAGAGCGTACATTGCTGGGAATCGATACAAAAGAACACCCTAATCCTTTTGGTAATATTTGCGCCTTGAATGAAGTGGCTATTCTGAAACAGGATACAGCTTCTATGCTCTCTATTCATGCTTATATCAATGGTGAATATTTGACATCGTACCAGGCTGATGGATTGGTAATTGCTACTCCTACAGGTTCTACTGCCTATTCGCTCAGTATTGGCGGTCCTATTTTGGTACCCACTTCGCCCAGTATTATTTTAGCGGCAATTGCCCCCCACAGCCTTACAGCAAGACCATTGGTAGTTGGCGACGATAGTCGCATTTCGTTAAAAGTTGAAAGTCGGAGCAATCATTATTTGGTATCCCTTGATGGACAGTCGCAAACATTTAATAAGAAAACACTTATTGAAGTTTATAAAGCAGCTTATACTCAAAAAATCGTAAAACGCAGTGAGCATACTTTTTTTAAAACACTTCGCGATAAATTAATGTGGGGTGCAGATCTTAGAAAATAAAAAAACAAAAAAGCGGAATTAAATGAAAACATTCCGCTTTTTTGTTTTTATGTATAGTTTTTCCCTTATCCTTATTCTTGGGTTTTGTTCCTTGTTTCTTCTATAACAGAATTTCCTTTTGTATTTGCCTCTTCGTAAGGAAAAATTTTATCAAGTGCAAGAATTAGCAGGTAAAAGAGTGTCATAAAAAGGAATACTCCTACTATTCCTATACCTGCAATTTCCAATGTTTTTTCTAATGCTTGTGACATATTGTTTTCTTTTTATGCAAATAATGGAACCAATGTTAGGATAATTCCTCCCGCTATCACAGAACCGATTTGTCCTCCTACATTCGCACTCACAGCCGGCATAAGCAGGTAATTGAATGGATCTTCTTTCTGACCCATTTGATGGACTACACGAGCAGACATGGGGAATGCCGAAATGCCGCATGCTCCGATCATTGGATTGATTTTATTTCCTTCTTTTCGGAACAAATTCATGAATTTTGCAAAAATTACGCCACCAAATGTATCGAAAACAAAAGCAAACAATCCTAAGGCAATAATGATAAGCGTGTCAACCCGAATAAACCGATCGGATGTCATTGTGCTAGCAATAGTAATTCCTAATAATAACGTTACCAGACTTGCTAATTCGTTTTGAGCTGCTAACGACAATTTATTAAGTACTCCGCATTCGCGTATCAGATTTCCGAACATTAAAAAACCGATTAGTGCCAATGAAGATGGAGCAATAATTCCGGCCACGATGGTTACAACAATAGGGAAAGCGATTAATGCTTTTTTCGATATCTTTTTGTTGTAATTGTCTGCTGTGGACATTCGGATCAATCGTTCTTTCTTTGTCGTCAATAATCGTATTACCGGTGGTTGAATAATAGGTACCAGTGCCATATAAGAATATGCTGCTACAGAGATAGGGCCAAGTAGATTGGGCGCAAATCGTGAAGCAACCACAATCGAGGTAGGTCCATCGGCTGCGCCGATTATTCCAATGGAAGCAGCTTCTCTTAAATCGAACCCCAACAAGGAAGCAAAAATCATGGTCATGAAAATGCCGAATTGCGCCGCCGCTCCAAACAGTAATAATGATGGATTGCGGAACAGGGGCGAAAAATCGATCATTGCGCCTATAGCAATAAATATCAGCAGCGGGAAAATTTCTGTAATTATTCCCGCATTAAAGAATGTATTCAATACTCCTTCGATAGCTTGCCCTGTAGCAGGATCAATTTGAGTAATTGCCGATGAGAAAGGTATATTTACCAAAATAGCTCCGAAACCGATTGGAAGCAATAAGGTAGGTTCATAATTTTTAGCAATTGCTAAATAAATAAGAACAAGTCCGATGGCGATCATCACCATGTCCTGCCATGTTATCGACGCAATTGCCGGCAATAATTGCTCTAATCCCATAGCAATTTCTCCATATAATAATATCGAAATATTTTCGAGTGAGTCATTTCCAGAATTTGTTTTATTTCACTTTAATATTAACCCAGGAAGCCAAGCATGATACCGGCAGCCACTGCCGATCCAATCACTCCCGCTACATTGGGCCCCATTGCATGCATAAGCAGGTAGTTGCCGGGATCGTATTCAAGTCCCATTACCTGGGAAATTCGAGCTGAATGGGGGACAGCCGAAACGCCGGCATTGCCGATGAGTGGATTGATTTTGTTGTCTTTCTTCAGGAATAAATTGAAAAACTTGACAAAAAGAATTCCTGCGATGGTTGCAATAATAAAAGATAACGCTCCAATAATAAATACTTTGACGGATTGTTTTGTTAAAAATGTTGTGGCTTGCGTAGAGGCACCTACGGTTAATCCCAAAAGAATGGTGACGATATCGATGAGTGGACCGCGAGCAGTTTCTGCTAATCGACGAGTTACTCCCGATTCTTTCAGCAAATTACCAAAAAACAGCATTCCCAACAGAGGAAGTCCCGAGGGAACTAGGAAGGCGGTAAGCAATAATCCTACTATGGGGAACATGATTTTTTCGGTTTGAGAAACTACGCGTGGAGCTTTCATGCGGATCACTCGCTCTTTTTTAGTGGTGAGCAGTCGCATGAACGGAGGTTGTATAATCGGTATCAATGCCATGTAAGAATAAGCAGATACAGCAATTGCTCCCATCAGGTTAGGTGCCAGTCTTGAAGAAAGGAAAATAGCTGTTGGTCCATCGGCTCCACCGATAATTCCTATAGCTCCTGCCTGATTAGGTTCAAAACCCACCCTTAAAGCAATGATGTATGCTCCGAATATGCCGAACTGACAGGCTGCACCAATCAAAATGAGTTTGGGATTGGCTATGAGTGCCGAAAAATCGGTCATTGCCCCAATACCCAAGAAGATGAGAGGGGGGTACCATCCTTCTATCACCCCTTGATAAAGAATGTTTAGTACCGATCCTTCTTCGTATATTCCGACTTTCAGATTAGCGATTTCGTTGAAAGGAATATTGCCGACGAGTATTCCGAAGCCGATAGGAATTAAAAGAAGAGGCTCAAACTCAAATTTGATGGCCAGAAAAATAAATAATATTCCTACCAGAATCATGATGATATGCCCCGGTTCGGCATTTGCAAAGCCGGTAAATCCCCAAAAAGTCTGTAAATTGTCTCCTAACGATAATAATGCATTCATTATATCCGGTTTTTTTATTCAATTACTACCAAATCTGCACCTTCCAGCACGGTGTCGCCTTTGTTTACCAATATTTGTACAACTTTACCATTAGTAGTGGCAAGAATGTTATTTTCCATTTTCATTGCTTCGAGAACCATCAACGTTTGCCCTTTTTTCACCATGTCCCCTTCTTTACATTTAATATCAACAATAATTCCCGGCAGAGGAGATTGAATAACGTTTTTTGTTGGTGAAGCTGTTGGTTTCGTTACCAATGGGGTGGAAGTGCTTTGTGGAGTGGGAGCCGGTGCTGCCTCACGACTCGGACGTTTTACGCCTACTAATGGTTTTTGGGTTTTTTGTTCCAGCTCTACGGTATAGGGAATACCGTTTACTTCCAATTCAATCGTTGAATCATCGGAGTTAAGAATAACAACTCTATAGGGCGCTCCGTTAATTTTATAATTAAATTCTTTCATCGAAATATTTTTTTGATTGTGTTATTTGTTATTTACGAGGAAGTTGGCGTAATGTGTATATTTTTGAACTCCACGGGGAATAGTGCCTTTTAACTTGCTGTATGGTTAAAATGGTACTTTCCATATCGTGTTGATCTTCTTTTAATTCAGCAATTGCTGCAGCTATGGCTGCCAACACTTCGCCAGACAATTGGGATTCGCTTCTAGCGGCAGATAATTTCCCGCTTTTAGCCACTCTCTTTTGTGTTATGTTTTTTGAAAAGTTTCCTATAAAATTAAAAACGAGGTAAAGCAGAATTAACCCCGCAAATACCACCAGCATGGAGGTAATTGTAATCATAATTCCCCACGGATCGTTTTTTTTCAGGTCCACTATTTTGGGGTTTTCCGCAATAATTGCATTGTTACTGGCGGGGGTAAATCTTTCCAGGATTGTAGCCGTCAAGTTTCCTTCTTCGTCATATTTAATTCCATCTACAGGATATCCGAACGTTTTATCTGCCGGAATTCCCGCCGGAACAACAATTTCGTCAATGAGGGTTTTTCCATCCGCATCATACAATGCAATATAATTCTCACCAATTGTATCTAGCTTAAAGTTGGTATGAAAATTTCCGTGAAAAGGTTTGTCATCAGCCCAAAATAGCGCGTGTTGATAAGGCTTGATTTGGGTTCTCACGTCCCCCAATGGAATGGGATACATTTTAGGATTGTTCTTATCGGTTGTAAGAAACATTCCCCCCAAGTCCTGCGTTTTGGCTGTGTTGTTATAAATTTCGATCCATCCGTTGCGTTGTCCATATTCGTCTATTAGGTTGGTTTTATTATTAACCAAAACTTCATTGATAACCCATGATGAACTTTTTTTCTTTTTTGAACAACTGCCGAAAAACAGGGTTATGGCAAGGACCAGAAATCCTATTTGTTTTACTTTTATCATCATTTTCCACTTAATTTATAAAGGCAAATTGTCATGTTTTTTGGGAGGATTCACCAATTTTTTGGTTTGTAGTTGCTGTAAAGCACGAATGATGCGAAAACGCGTATTACGAGGTTCAATAATGTCGTCGATATAACCGTAACGTGCAGCGTTATAAGGATTGGCGAACAACCTGTTGTATTCGTTCTTTTTCTCTTCCATAATGGCTGTCCTCTTTTCGGGATCTTTTTCTGCGGCAATTTCTTTGCTGTAAAGTACTTCTATTGCGCCTTCGGCACCCATAACAGCTATTTCGGCACTTGGCCACGCATAGTTAATATCGCCACGAAGTTGCTTACAGCTCATAACGATATGTGCGCCCCCGTAAGCTTTTCGTAAAGTGACGGTTATTTTAGGAACAGTGGCTTCTCCGTAAGCGTACAGTAATTTGGCTCCGTGAGTAATTACGCCGCCGTATTCTTGTCCTGTACCCGGCAAGAACCCGGGAACATCAACCAACGAAACGATAGGAATATTGAATGCGTCACAAAAACGAACAAATCGTGCTCCTTTACGTGAAGCATTAATATCGAGCACTCCCGCCAAATATTTTGGTTGATTGGCCACGATACCCACTGTTTGTCCGTTAAAACGAGCAAATCCTACAATAATATTTCTAGCGTAATCGGCATGCACCTCAAGGAACTCGCCGTTATCGATGATAGCGCCGATCACTTCATACATGTTGTAAGGTTTATTTGGACTATCGGGTATGATTTCGTTTAAGCTGTCTTCCAGCCTGTCAATGGGGTCATCGTTGGAAACTAGGGGAGGGTCTTCGAGGTTGTTCTGAGGAAGATAACTGAGCAGTTTGCGGATAAGTTGCATGCCGTCCTCTTCGGTCTGTACGGCAAACTGTGCCACTCCCGATTTTGAAGTGTGTACCGATGCTCCTCCTAATTGTTCTTGCGTGACATCTTCGCCGGTAACCGTTTTCACTACTTTTGGCCCTGTGAGAAACATGTATGAAGTTCCTTCTGTCATAATAATAAAATCGGTTAGTGCCGGAGAATAAACTGCACCTCCTGCACATGGGCCGAAAATGGCCGAGATCTGAGGAATTACACCGGATGCCAAAATGTTGCGTTGAAAAATTTCGGCATACCCTGCCAATGCATTGATCCCTTCTTGGATACGAGCGCCTCCCGAGTCGTTGATACCGATAAGCGGTGCGCCCATTTTCATGGCTTGGTCCATGATTTTGCATATTTTCATTGCATGCATTTCGGAAAGTGATCCACCGAAAACCGTAAAGTCTTGCGCATAAACATATACCAGACGGCCGTCAATGGTTCCGTATCCGGTTACAACACCATCGCCCAGGAATTTTTTATTTTCCATTCCGAAGTTGTGGCAACGATGTTCCACAAACATATCGAATTCTTCAAAACTTCCCTCATCCAAAAGCATGGCAATGCGTTCGCGGGCTGTATATTTTCCTTTCAGGTGTTGAGATTCTATTCTTTTTTCTCCGCCACCCAAACGAGCTTTTTCTCGTAATTCGATCAGTTCTTTTATTTTTTCGAGTTGACTGCTCATATAAAATAGTTTTTGTGAGATAAATAATAATATATACCTATAATTTTTTTGGATTCATGTCAAAGGATCCAAAAATATTCTATGTTTCTCTATAGATCAGGAGATTTTTTATTCAGGATGTTCACAAAGTTCGGTAAGCACGCCACCCGTTGATTTGGGATGTAAAAAAGCAATGTTCAATCCTTCTGCTCCCGGTCTGGGATGCTTGTCAATTAAGCGGATGCCTTTTGCTTCTATTTCTCTTAACGCTTCTTCTAAATCTTTTGTTGCGAAAGCGATATGATGAATACCTTCTCCTCTTTTTTCAATGAATTTGGCAATGGTGCTGTCTTCACCGGTAGGCTCAAGCAATTCAATTTTTGTTTGCCCGATTTTGAAGAATGCCGTTTTTACTTTTTGGTCTTCTACTGTTTCGATATTGTAGCATTTTAATCCAAGAACACCTTCGTAGTAAGGGAGTTGTTCTTCAATGCTTTTAACAGCAATTCCAATGTGTTCAATGTGAGAAATTTCCATTATATTACATTTTTAGCTCTTAATGAGCGTCGCAAAGTTACAATTTAAAATCTTAAGATAAAATAAATTTTCCGGAACAACTCAATTAGATGGATGAGATGCGTAACACTTCCAATAATTCTTCACTTATTTCGCGTTCTTTTTTAATTGCTCGTTGAAAAGGAACATAAACAATTTCGTTTTCGCGAATGCCAATCATTACGTTTCGTTGGTCTTCGAGGAATGCTTGAATAGCCGCAACACCCATTCTACTTGCCAGGATGCGGTCTTGGGCCGATGGCGATCCACCCCGTTGCAGGTGTCCAAGAATAGACACGCGCACATCGTATTGGGGGTATTCGTTTTTCACGCGTTCAGCCAGTTTTAGCGCACCGCCCGTTACTTCGCTTTCGGTAACAAGTACCAGGCTGCTGTTTTTCGATTTTCTAAATCCCTGCTCAATAAGTTCTGCCAACTGGTCTTTCTCTATACTGATTTCGGGAATAATGGCAGCTTCGGCTCCTGCGGCTATGGCACTGTTTAATGCCAGATAACCGCAATCGCGCCCCATTACTTCGATAAAAAACAAACGTTCGTGCGATGTAGCTGTATCGCGGATTTTATCCACCGCATCCATAATCGTGTTCAATGCTGTATCGTAACCAATGGTAACATCTGTGCCATTCAGGTCGTTATCGATAGTCCCCGGCATCCCCACAATTGGAATATTGTATTCTTTGGCAAAAATATTGGCCCCGGTAAGTGAACCATCCCCTCCAATCACAACAAGTGCGTCTATGCCTTCTTTTGTCATGGTTTCATAGGCGATTTGTCGTCCTTTAGCTGTTTTAAATTCGTCACACCGTGCTGTTTTAAGAATAGTACCACCACGTTGAATGATATTACTTACGCTGTCTGTTTGAAACTCCACGATTTCATTCGTTATAAGGCCTCTAAATCCTTTGTAAATACCTTTTACGCGTATTCCGTTGAAAATAGCGGCACGGGTCACCGAACGAATGGCTGCATTCATGCCCGGAGCATCGCCTCCTGAGGTAAGAACACCGATACATTTAATTTTTGATACCATAATGAGAAATTATTTTTGGATACCGTTATGTATTTTCCTAAAACAATGAGTTGCAAAGATAAAGTTTTTTTACAGGGTAACAAAAAGCTTGTTAAGGTTTTAATTTCTTAATTTTTGCGGCTAAAGCTTCCATTTGCCATCGAGGAGTGGATGTTGCTCCACAAATACCTATCGTATCATTGTCTTTTATCAGAGAGAGATCCAATTCGTCGGCTGAATGGATGAAATAGGAGTTGGGGTTGCTTTTCTTGCATTCGGCAAAAAGTACCTTTCCGTTTGAACTTTTCTCTCCGGCAATAAAGAAGATAAGATCGTGTTGGGCGGCAAATGTTTTGATGTGAGGAATTCGGTTGGAAACCTGGCGGCAGATCGTATCATGGTATTCGAATGTTGCGCCGTCGGTTATTTTTTCCTGAATAAGTTGGATAACTTCTTCAAAATCCTTGAGGAGACTGGTAGTTTGTGCAAATAAACTGATATCTTTTGAGAAATCCAGTTTGTCGATATCCTCCTTTTTTTCGATTACAATTGCCGATCCTTCGGTTTGTCCCAACAAACCGTTTACTTCGGCATGTCCTTTTTTACCGTAAATAACAATTTGGGCATCTTCTCTTGTTTTGTCGAGATATGTTTTTTTGATTCGTTTTTGTAACGCCAATACCACCGGGCAGGAAGCGTCGATGATTTCGATGCAGTTTTCTTCTGCAATCCGATAGGTTTCCGGTGGTTCGCCATGAGCGCGGAAAAGAACACGTGCGTTTTTTAATTTTTTAAATGACTCGTGATCGATGGTGATTAACCCCATTTTGGTTAGGCGTTCCATTTCTATATTGTTATGAACAATATCGCCCAGGCTGTATAATGTTCCACCTTTACGCAATTCTTCTTCTGCTTTGCTAATGGCTTTTGCCACTCCAAAGCAACATCCCGACTGTTGATCGATTTCAACTTTAACCATACTGACAGATTTGCTGCATTTTTTTGTTAAACACCTCGAGCGCCCATTGCAATTGTTCTTCAACGGTGAGATTCGAGTTGTCCAGTTCAACAGCATCGTCTGCCTTGCGTACCGGGCTTTGCAAACGGTTGCTGTCGCGTTGGTCTCGTTCTTTTATATTAGCAAGTACCTCTTCGTAGGTGATATTCTCTCCTTTTTCTTTCAATTCGTCGAAACGACGCAACGCACGTATTTCGGGCGAAGCCGTTAGAAATATTTTCAGTTCAGCATCGGGGAAAACCACGGTTCCTATATCCCTGCCGTCCATGACTACGCCTTTTTCTTTTCCCATCTCTCGTTGTTGGCGAACCATTTCGCGACGCACGAAATCGAGAGTACTTATGCGGCTTGCAGCATTTCCTACTTCCAGCGTGCGGATTTCTTTTTCCACGTTTTTGCCGTTCAGGTAAGTTTCTTGTTGCCCCTGTTCGTTGGTTTTGAAGGCGATGCGGATTTCGGGAATATGTTTTTTCAATGCTTCTTCGTCGATGTTGTTTTCCGTCACCCAACCGTTGCGTAGGGCATACAGAGCAACGGCTCGGTACATTGCCCCGCTATCGATATACGTGTACCCGATTTTTTTTGCCAGGTCTTTTGCCAGTGTGCTTTTACCGCAAGATGAAAGTCCGTCAACGGCAATGTTTATTTTTTTCATTTAAAAAGATTTTCGACAAATACAGTTATTGTTACTCCTTCGTCGTGAATCAAAGCTCCTTTTGGCAAGCGCAGGGTCAGCCACGTCACATACAGATCGCCTGCCGATCCTGCAAAATTAAGAATAACCAAGATATAAACGAACCAATACCATTCAATTGGCACCGAAAAAAGAATTGTAAGCAAACAGGCTCCCAGAATGATCATCGGAGCAAGTGCGATAATGATATAGCTTCGCCGGTCCAAATACCCTTTGCTTCCTGTATAAGCATATGTGCTTTGAATTCCAAAATGTGGTCGGCTTTTAGTAAACAGCCATATGGCTATGCCATGAATAGCTTCGTGAAGAACAATGTAGGTGAAAAGAGCGATTAAAAGCAACACAATTTTCATCATTACAGGGAAAAATCCTCCTTTGGGGATTACGCTTTTGAAAGGAACGTCTGTTAAGAATATCAATGTTATTGCAATGATAAGAGCACAAACGTTTACAATGATCGCATCCTTTTTACTGTTTACAAAATCAATTTTTTTGTATTCTTCGTAACCTTCCGGGAGAATTTTTGTATTCATGTTGTCTATTCGAAACTGTGCGTTTTTATTTCAATTCCCACACGTTTTTCGAACTCATTAAAAATTCGGTAAACGATTTTACGGGCATTTTTTCTTGCACTTCTTCGATTTGTTTTTTGTACTCGTTTTCATATGTTGGAGCTTCTACATTCCGAATCACACCGAGTGCAACCGGCAAATCGTTGTCGTATCCCATTTGAGCCAATTTCAGATGCAGCGTGTTGTCTTTTGTGGTGGCATCGTGCACCAGCACGTCGTCCAACGTGTAACCATCCTGCCCAATAGTTACCGCTTTGAGTTGCAAGTTGGCATCGGCTACAATTCCTTTTTCATTGTTGAAGCCAAACAGCATCTTTTTCCCGTGTTGCAGCAAAATGGTTCTTTCGGGGCGGGAAGCTTTATCGGTAATTTTGCTGTGGATGCCGTTGTTGAAGATCACGCAGTTCTGCAACACTTCCACTACCGATGTTCCTTTATGTTTCGCCGAGGCTATCAACAGCTCGGTTTGGTTTTTGAGATCCACGTCGATAGCCCTTCCGAAAAATGTACCGCGTGCTCCAAAGCAAAGCTCTGCCGGATTAAATGGTTCTTCTACCGTGCCATAAGGCGAAGATTTTGAGATGAACCCTTTTTCTGAGGTAGGTGAATACTGTCCTTTGGTTAATCCGTAGATTTTATTATTGAAGAGGATGATGTTGATGTCCACGTTTCTGCGTATGGCATGGATAAAATGGTTTCCCCCAATGGCAAGCGAGTCGCCGTCGCCGGTTGTCACCCACACACTCAAATGCGGATTAGCCACCTTTACTCCGGTAGCTATAGCTGCGGCACGTCCATGGATGCCGTGCAAACCGTAGGTGTTCATGTAATAGGGCAGTCGCGAAGAGCAACCAATTCCTGAAATCACGGCTATTTCATGTGGTTCGAGGTTCAGTTCGGCAAATGCTTTGTGAAGACAGTTAAGAATGGCATGGTCGCCACATCCCGGGCACCACCGTACTGCACTTCCGTTTTTATAATCTTTGGGCGTATGTTTTTGAGACGTAAGATTTGTTTCCATTGCCTGTTATTCTTCTATGATTTGAATAAATTCTTCCACCAGTTCTTCTATTCTGAAAGGCTGTCCCGTTATGCGGTTGAAGCGATATAGAGGTAAATTGTTGAATTTTCCTTGCAGATAAGATGCAAATTGTCCGTTATTTTCTTCGGCAACAATAATTTTTTTGTACTTGCGCAATATTTCTTCGGTGTTTCTCGGCAAGGGAGCAATAAATTTAAACTGTGTGAAGGCTACTTTTTTCCCTGCTTTCCTGATTTTCTTTACTGCTTCAAACAGGTGTCCATATGTGCCTCCCCAGCCCACAACGAGTGTGTCGGCATTTTGATCACCCCAAACTTCCTGTTCGGGAATGAAATCGGCAATTTTGTCAATTTTTTCCTGTCGCGTTTTCACCATTCGTTGGTGATTATCGGGGTCGGTCGAGATAACACCGGTGTAATAATCCTTTTCCAGCCCACCAATGCGGTGCATGTATCCCGGTGTTCCCGGGATTGCCCAGTATCGTACAAGTGTTTTTTCGTCACGAAGGTAAGGTTTCCATGTCGATGGATTGCCATCGAAATGTTTTTGCACATAAGGAGGAACGATTTTGGGATACTCGTTCATATTCGGAATTTTCCATGCCGATGAACCGTTGGCAATGTACCCGTCGGTCAAAAGTACCACCGGCGTCATGTGTTCAACGGCCAATTTGCAAGCCCAAAAAGCCGCATCGAAGCAATCGGTGGGCGAAAAAGCAGCAATTACTGCTAGCGGACTCTCGCCATTGCGTCCGTACAGAACCATGTTTAGATCGGTCTGTTCACTTTTCGTCGGCATTCCTGTGGAAGGTCCTGCTCGTTGCACGTTGATTACCACTAAGGGCAATTCTAGCATCACAGCCAGGTTCAACGCCTCACTTTTCAGTGCCAGGCCGGGACCCGATGTGGAGGTAGCTGCCAGATGACCGGCAAAACTTGCACCGATTGCCGTGCTGATCCCGGCAATTTCGTCTTCCATTTGTAATGCTTTTACACCAAAATCTTTTCTTTTGGCCAGTTCGTGTAAAATATCGGATGCGGGTGTGATGGGATACGATCCAAGAAAAAGATGCAGGTTGGCTTTTTCTGCTGCGGCAATTAATCCATATGCTGTTGCCAAATTGCCGTTTATGTCGATATAAAAACCTTTCTCGTTATTCACCGTTTCAATACGGTAAGTTGAAGCAGTGAGGTGGGTGTTGTTTCCATAATCGTATCCTGCCAAAAATGCTTTGACATTGGCTTGAAACACCAAAGGTCTTTTGCCAAATTTTTCTTTCAGTAGACGTTCGGCAATGTCGGCAGGTCGGTTAAACAACCAACAAACAATGCCCAGTGCAAACATGTTTTTGCTTCGCAGCACAATGCGGTTGTCTACATCCATGTCTTCCAATGCGGATTTTGTCAGGGAAGTAATGGCAACGGGAATTGCCTGAACGGAAGTCAGGTTTAATTCTTGAAACGGATCGTCCGTTTTGAAGCCGGCTTTTTCGAGGTCTTTTTTCTGAAAAGAGTCGCTGTCGTAAATTACGATGGAATTTTTTTTCAGGTTCTCTGCATTTGCTTTCAGCGCTGCAGGATTCATGGCAACAAGCACATCGGTTTTGTCGCCGGCATTATATACATCGTGCGATCCAATGCGTACCTGAAAACCCGAAACACCTTGTAAGGTACCTTGTGGAGCACGTATCTCGGCCGGATAATCGGGAAAAGTAGCGATTTCGTTTCCCAGAATAGCCGATAGGGTAGAAAACAATGTTCCCGAAAGTTGCATGCCGTCTCCGGAATCTCCCGAGAAACGTACAGTTACATCTTTCAGTTCGTTCACAACTGTTTTTTCAGCCATATTTTGAAATATTCGTTTTTACAGAATGGTTTTGCCGATCGTTTTTCTTTTCGTTTTTTCGTAAAGAATTATTATGGCAGTTTGTTCCTATTGGAGCGCAAAGTAACAAAAGATGAAGCGAATAAGCAAATTTATTTCACTTCACCCGTTCGATGCAGGCTCCGAGTCAATTTAAACGGATATCGATGTTTTCGTATCCTCGATCTATTTGATCAATGTTGTGAATCGTGCTTTTTCCTTCCGCACTCATTGCTGCAATCAGCAACGATATTCCTGCACGGATATCGGGCGAAGTCATGGTCATTCCTCGCAGGCGGAATCTGTTGCCCAGCCCGATGACTGTTGCCCTGTGCGGATCGCATAAAATAATTTGTGCCCCCATGTCGATGAGTTTATCCACAAAGAAGAGACGGCTCTCGAACATTTTTTGATGAATGAGCACGCAGCCCTCGGCTTTGGTTGCAACTACCAGCATCACGCTAAGCAAATCCGGCGTTAATCCCGGCCAGGGAGCGTCTGAAATAGTGAGGATGGAACCGTCGATAAACGATTCGATGGTATAGCTTTCTTGCGGGGGGATATACAAATCGTCCCCTCGTTGTTCCACAACGATACCCAGTCGGCGGAAACTTTCGGGAATGATACCCAAGTTTTGCAAAGAAACGTCTTTGATGGTAATATCTGAAGCCGTCATGGCTGCCATGCCGATGAAACTTCCAATCTCGATCATGTCGGGCAGCAGCCGGTGACGGCAGCCCGAGAGACGGGTTACTCCTTGCACGGTGAGTCGGTTCGAGCCGATGCCTTCGATGTGTGCACCCATACGGACGAGCATCTTGCTCAGTTGTTCCACATACGGTTCGCAGGCGGCGTTGTAGATAATGGTTTCGCCTTCGGCCATTACGGCGGCCATAAGCAGGTTGGCTGTTCCCGTAACCGATGCTTCATCGAGCAAAATGTAACATCCTTTCAGTTTGTCGGCAGAAAGACAAAAGAGTTGGTTCTTTTCGTCGAAGACCAGTTCTGCTCCTAATTTTTGAATGGCATTGAAATGGGTGTCCAATCTTCGGCGGCCAATTTTGTCTCCTCCGGGTTTAGGAATGGAAACCCTGCCATACCGAGCAAGCAACGGGCCGATGATCATGATAGATCCCCGCAATGCTGCGCATTTATCGATAAAATCTTTTGTTTGAATATATTCCAAATTGATGTTTGCGGCTTTGAACAACCAGGTATCCTTGTTTAGTTTGCGCACTTCGACCCCCATTGCTGCGAGCAACTGAATAAGGTTGTTCACGTCAAGAATATCGGGAACATTTTCTATAATGACTTCTTCTTCTGTCAATAAAGTGGCACAAATCACTTGCAGTGCTTCGTTTTTTGCTCCCTGCGGGGTGATTTCTCCTTTCAAACGATGTCCGCCTTCGATAATAAATGATGACATGGTGGTTTCATTTTTTAGTTTTCAATATATGCGAACTTCGGGTTCGAGTTGGATTCCGAATTTTTCGCAAACGGCAAGTTGGATCTCGTGCATGAAATTTACGATGTCGCTGCCGTTTTCTGTTCCATAATTTACAATAATCAATGCATGGTGCTCGTATATCCCCACCGGTCCGTTTCGTTTGCCTTTGTAACCGGCCTTTTCGATGAGGAAGGCTGCCGATGTTTTGAATGTGTTGGTTGCTATCGGATAAATGGGCGCATCGGGTAGTTTAGACAGCAAGCGGTCTCTTTTTTCTTTTGTCAGGAAAGGGTTTTTGAAAAAGCTCCCGGCATTCGGTAGGTCGGCAGGATCGGGGAGTTTACGCCTGCGGATACGGATAATTGCCTCACGCACTTGCGAAAGCGAAGGGTGGGCAACGCCTGCCAGTTCATGCTTAAGATCGGCATATTTTTCTGTGTAGGCAAACGATTTGCTCAAACGAAAAACCACCGAGGTGACAATGTATTGTTGAGTGCGTTTAAAAATACTGTCGCGGTAGCCAAATTCACAAGCTTCGGCTGTGAATGTTTTCGGCTCGCCCGAGTCTTTGTTTACGGCATGCACACGAGCTATTGCATCTTTCACTTCCGATCCGTATGCTCCGATGTTCTGGATAGGCGCAGCGCCCACTGTTCCGGGAATCAGCGAGAGGTTTTCAATACCGGCATATCCTTTTTTCACGCAATAATTTACAAAATGATCCCAATCTTCTCCGGCACCGGCTTCCAATATCACCTCGGAGTCATTCTCCGAAAGCAGGCGGATGCCTTTCATTTGAGGATGAATGACCAGTCCGTCGAAATCTTTCGTAAAAAACAGGTTGCATCCGTTTCCGATCACCAACTTCGGTTCGTTGGGATAAGTGCGAAGCACTTCCGATAATTCTCCGACGGTTTGTGGCTCGCAGAAAAGTTTTGCCCGTGCCGTGGTTCGGAACGAATTATAAGGCTGTAGTTGTATATGTTGTTGAACGTTCATTCTCAAATCTACCCTTTGTAAAGGAGGAAAACGCACGGTTTTTTGTTCATGTCGGGCAACCGGTTTTTCCATTCTTTTACGGTTTTCGTTGCAATGTATTCGTCTTCGCAGGTGATATTCATGGCAATACACAAACGTGTTTGTGGTTTGCAATGCAGTAGAATATCTTCAGCGAGTTTTTGGTTTCGATACGGTGTTTCGATGAAAAGCTGCGTTTGATTTTCGTTGTACGCATGTGTTTCGAGTTTCTTGATGGCTTTTGCCCGCTCGTTGCTGTCGATGGGCAAATAGCCATGGAAGGTATAGCTCTGTCCGTTGAACCCCGATGCCATCAATGCCAGAAGCGGAGACGAAGGGCCGACCAGCGGAACAACTTTATATCCTTCTCGATGTGCCAGTGCCACAATTTCGGCACCGGGGTCGGCAACGGCGGGGCATCCGGCTTCGGAAATAATTCCCATGCTGTTCCCTTCTTTCAACGGTCGAAGAAATTCGGGGATATCGTTGCGGTCGGTATGTTTGTTCAGTTCGTAAAACGTGAGCTTGTCAATATCGATATCCGCACGGCATTTCTTTAGAAACCGGCGTGCAGTCCGCACGTTTTCCACAATAAAAAAACGCAGACGGGAAACAATTTCGGTGTTATAAGGCGGCAATACCCTTTCGACGGATGTGTTGCCCAACGTTGAAGGAATCAGGTAAAGCGTAGGATGACCCATAGTCCGTTTTTTTGTGAAACAAAGGTACGGATTTTTAAGGAAAAAAGGAATGAGCAAGTGGGTTTTACGAAATGAGATATTAATAACCGATATAAATAAGGTCGCTAAGAGAGTTGATATGAATTTGGTCGAAGAAAGAAGCGAGTAAATTCCAATCGGCTAATGTGGAGAAGGATACAATCATAAACGCCATGCCATAAATTCCTCCGGCAATATGAGCGGAATGATTGATTCCTGTTGATCGATTTTTATCCAGATAGAAAGAGAGGACGATATAAATCAGTCCGAAGATAAAAGCGGGCAACATGATCGGGATAAAGATAATTCCCATGAAATTCATGGGGTAGATGAGAATGTATGCAAAAACCACTGCCGAAACAGCTCCCGACGCACCCAGGCTGCGGTAATATGCGTTGTTTTTATGTTTGATGTAAGTGGGCAGGATGGAAATTGCCAATGCGGAAACGTAAAGCAAGATAAAGCATGCCGATCCCGCACGGATACCCAGTGTTGTCCGGCAGACCTTTTCGATGTAACTGCCGAACAGATAGAGGGTAAACATGTTGAAAAACAAGTGCATGGAATCGGCATGTAGCACGCCGTAAGTAAACAATCGATGCCACTCGCCTTTTCTTACGGCAGGCGGATAGAAGATGAGTTTGCTGGTCAGTGCATCGTTTTTGAATGCTGCAATGGAAATGACAGAAGTCAAAATAATAATGGCAAGGGTAATCATGTGATTTTATATCTCGTTTTTGGTTTTTATTTCTATAACCTCCACATTCTTTTGTTGTTCAGCCGCTTCTCGGGCTTTCTTTGAATATTTCATCAGCCATTTTTTTAATAATTCTTCGTCTTTTTTGCCTTGCACGATGACGGCGAGGGGCGAAGGCTCATTCAGCGAATATGTCGGATAATGCGAGTGTACGAGGTCGAAGATGGCAAGATTTTCTGCCCGATTTCTTCCCAGCACCATCCAATGGTCTTCTTCAAAGATGTGCCGCCCCACGGTGAGCAGTTCGGCGGTGAGCGGCGTCAGGGGGCGCTTTTCCCGTAATACTTTCAATACCCTTGTTCCGATGGCGGGGTCTGTCAATAAGCATCCGCCGGCAGGGGAGGGAATGTCCTTTATCCCGAATTCCCGGGCGAGTTTCAATTGTTCTTCTCTGCGGCGACCGGAAATGGCCAGCAGCTCTTCGCGGTTCACCAATCCCTCTCGTTCGGGGAGTGTTGGGGGCAATAGTTTGGCAGATAGGGGACGAAGCAATGCATCCTCGGCTCCCGATTTTCGCCGGATGAGATCCATGGCCTGTTTGTTCTGACTCATGGGGCGTTGACCCACCACTTCTCCCGTGGTGATAAAATCGGCACGCTCTTTTTTCATGATCTCCAACGCCTTGTGTAGCATGCACATTTTGCAGTCTATGCAGGGATTGGCATAAGAGCCGTAGCCGTGAGCTGGGTGTTTGAGTATGTCCAGGTATTCGTCGGTAATGTCGATGATTGCTCCTTTGTCGAAACCCAATTCGGCAACTTTGTCGTAAAACGGCGCCGGGTTTTGTTTTAACGACCAGCCAAAAAAGGGCGTGATGAAACGCACGGCGATTACCTGTATGCCTTGCCGTTTCATTAATTTTCCTGCCAAGTAGCTGTCCAATCCTTCGGAGAAGAGTAAGAGGGTTGTGGGCATGATAACTGTTATTCTGTTTTATGTATAGTGAAATAAATGTCCGTTATGAGCGGGGAGTCAAAGTTAGGAAAATTTTTGGGTACGGAGTGTTCGCCAATCCAAGGATTCATAAAAATACCTTTTTTGATGTTAATAGGCGTAATGATGCCTGATGCTGCCCTGCTGTTGGTTGGCGAGGTGCTTGATTTCTGATTTCCCGAACGTTGTCCGATAAAAAAGGGCGGAAGAGCCGGAAAATCGTTTTCCGACGACAGTGAAAAATTTTTTTATCCTTCGTCGGATTTTCCGATGGATACAAAAATTTTGATTTACTTCCATCGTGATTGTATTCTTTAACAAATAAAAGCGATTTTCTGGCAAACCAAGGCTGTTTTTACACGAAAACAGCCGTTTTATGTCCTTCGGATTTTCAGAAACAGGATATAATTTTTTTTACCTCTCATCGGATTTTCCGACGGAGGAATTTAGTTAGTTATTGTTAATGCGCGTTTTCCGAAAAAGGATAAAATTTTTGTGCATGCTAATCTCGTTTCCGGACGGGAGATAAAATTTTGTACCGTTTCGTCGATCATATTCCTAAGTTCAAAATCGAAGCGGAGCACTCCGGCTGACGTTTTTCAATTCGCCGGTTGCAAAAAAGATTGTCGTGTTTTTAAAATCTTTTCGTAACTTTCGCTCGCCATTGTTCATGCTATTTATCCGACTGACAATTATGATAATAAGTAAAGAGCGAAAAGTACTTTTAAACAAGAAGAATGATGCAGTTGCCTGAGGATTTTATTCATTCGATCCGTTTGCTGATACCCGACGAAGCAGAAGTTTTCTTTTCGGCATTAGAGGAGGGTGTTCCGGTAAGCATCCGAGTGAATCCGGCCAAGTTTTGGCGCAATCCGTTATGTTTTTCACCGGGCAAGGTGGCGCAGACGGTTCCTTGGTCGCAGTGGGGGTATTATTTGTCTGAACGTCCTTCTTTTACTTTCGATCCGTTGTTTCATGCCGGTTATTATTATGTGCAGGAAGCTTCGTCGATGTTTTTGGAATATGTGGTGCGGCAAGTGGTACATAAACCGGTTGTGTGTTTGGATTTATGTGCTGCTCCCGGGGGCAAATCGGCTATTTTGCTCTCTTCGCTGCCGGAGGGAAGTTGGGTTGCGAGCAATGAGATCGTGCGGCAGCGGGCTCACGTGCTTTCGGAAAATCTGATCAAATTTGGACAGCCCAATGCGCTGGTTTGCAACAATGCCCCTGCCGATTTTTCGGCATTTCCCGGGTTTTTCGATCTTGTGCTGGTTGATGCGCCTTGCTCGGGAGAAGGAATGTTTCGCAAAGACGAAAATGCCGTGACGGAATGGTCGCTCAAGAATGTGCAGATGTGTGTTGCGCGGCAGCGAAGCATTTTGACCGATGTGTGGGATACCTTGAAACCGGGGGGATTGCTTATTTACAGCACGTGTACCTATAATATGCACGAGAATGAGGAGAATGTGCGGTGGATTGCCGATGAACTTGGGGCGGAGTTTGTTTCGCTGCCGGTGAGCAAATCGTGGGGCATTTCTCCGGCTCTGATGCCGGGTGTTGAGGCTTACCGGTTTTTTCCTCACAACGTTGGCGGAGAAGGGTTGTTTGTTTCTGTGTTGAGAAAATCGGCATCGAAGAAACCGGGAGCGGTACGAAATTCTTTCCGAAAGAAAAACAAAAATTCGGGAATTCCTTTTGTAAAAGATATAGCTGAGTACGTTCCTTTGCTGCAAAGCTCGGAAGATTTTTGTTTTGTGGAGAATAAAGGTAAAATTATTGCACTTCCTGTGAGACATGCCGACACCCTGATGTTGCTTGCCGAAAAATTGCGTGTGGTGTCGTCCGGCATCGAGGTTGGAAAGAAAAAAGGGTGCAATTTTATTCCATCGCATGCATTGGCAATGAGTACGCAATTAAACCCGGATGCTTTTTTCCGACAGGAAGTATCGTATGAAGAAGCCATTGCTTATTTGCGCGGAGAGACGTTTGTGTTAAACGATTTGCCGTTGGGTTTTGTGGTGCTTACCTACAAAAATGAACCGTTGGGTTTTGTGAAAAACCTTGGAAACAGAACCAATAATCTTTACCCCCGTGAATGGCGCATCCGGAGTTCGCATCTTCCGGAAAAGAGCGAAGTACTTTTTGGTGAGGTTATCGAAGATCCAACGAAGAATCCCATACCGTAATCTCTTCTGCCCGGGCATATTTTTTCAGCAATTCAACGGCGTAATCGGTTGTTTCGGTTAATCCCTCTTTGCCGGAATAGGCATTGATGATTATCAGCAAATGGGAGGTATTGCTGTCAATTTTTGTGCGTTCTTCGTCGCTGGTTGGCGTGCCTATCCCTCCGCATTCGTCGCGATAAACCGGCAATCCCTCAATATTGAGCAGTCCCCGACCGATGCCTTCGAATTTCTCGCCCGCTTTGCCTACTCCCAAGGTGAGGTTGCCTCGAATTTTGTCGGCATCGAAGCCGCCGATGGAATAACCTGTTTTTAGCGAAAGCAGGTTAATGAGGTCGACCAACGTGTTGATGCGATACAGTTCTGTCCCTTTAAGAATTCTTCGGCAGAGTGCTTCAGCCGACGGACGGTATCGGTTGGGATCTTTTCCCAACGCTTTGTATACCTGCCGGGTAGCATGTATGGGGATGCGCTTTTTAATATCCCCCATCCGGTAGGTTTCACGAAAAGAAATGGAAAATGTTTCAATTTCGTTCCATAATTCCGGGTTATACGGCGTATTTTTTACTTTTGCTTCAATAGCAGCAAAACAAAAAACCGGACAAACAGCATATATTTCTTCTCCAATCGTTATTTGAACAGCAGTGGTCTCCATTTTTTATCCTTACTTTTATCCCTATTTTTAACCTCAAAGGTACAAATTCTTCAACAATTACTCGTTCTGAGAGAATAATGGTTGGAAAGATGGAATTTTACAGGATGATAAATTTTTCGATCCATAAAAATAAAAGTGACAAATGATTTGTAAAAAATTATTCCATTGTTTATATTTGTATGAATTTTTGTTTTCATATGACAGATGATCAGAATAAGTTGCTGATTGACTTGGAGGTACGCATAAAACAAGTGATGTTGCTATGCGATTCGCTCAAAGAAGAGAATGGCCGGTTGAAATCGGACCTCCGGTCGAAACAGTCGCAACTTGATCAAACAGTGGAAGAACTGCAGCAATTGAGAACAAAATACGATAATTTAAAAATGGCACGAACGATCACCGCCGCATCGGTTGACGTGGACAGTGCAAAGCTTAAGTTGTCGAAGTTGGTGCGAGAAGTTGATAAATGCATAAATTTATTAAAATGCTCATTTTAGATAATTTATGTAATGGGCGATGAAAAATTTTTATTAACATTGACGATTGACGGTCGGAAGTATCCTCTGAAAATTGATAAATCGGAGGAGCAGGCTTTCCGTGAGGCCGCCAAACAGATAAATAATAAAATTAAACGGTATCGGCTTGCATTCGGAGGGAATAATTCCGAGTTGAATGCACAGGATTTTATTGCGATGACAGCCATCCATACGGGAGTGGAAAATTTCATCCTGTCAAAAAAAACCGATACAAAACCCATAGAAGACAAGATACGTCTGCTTATTCAAGAGTTGGACGAATATTTGAAAAAATAATCACCGTTTCATCCCGTAATAGGATGAGACACCTTCATTTGCACTTGTTTCGACATTGAATTTTGTTCGATGGAGAGTTAAGTGTTTTTTATTTTATGAGATGTAAGGAGTAGTAAATAATTTTTTAAAACAAATTTTATGGAAATAGTGATAGGAATCGTTGGACTCCTTATCGGTGCGGTTGTCGCATGGTATGTAACGGGTCTGATGGCAAATTCGCGAGCCAAGAAAATAGTAAGCGACGCAGAGAAAGAGGCCGAAGTGATCAAAAAGAATAAATTATTGGAAGCAAAAGAGGAAGTGCTTTCAATGAAAGCGGAGGCCGAGAAGCAGATCAGTTCACGTACTTCGAAGATACAGAATACCGAAAATCGGTTGAAACAGCGTGAAATGCAGATCAACCAGAAACAGGAGGAGTTGAACAAGAAAAGCAACGAGCTGGACGAAGTGAAAGCTAATCTCGAGAATCAGCGCATAGCATTCGAAAAACGAAACCAAGAATTGGATAAACTCCATAAACAGTCGCTCGAGAAGCTGGAAACCATATCGGGCCTTTCGGCTCAGGAAGCCAAGGAACAATTGGTGGAATCGCTGAAAGACGAGGCCAAAACCAGCGCACAGTCGTATATCAACGAAATTGTGGAAGAAGCTAAAATGACAGCCAATAAGGAAGCAAAACGTATTGTTATACAGACTATTCAGCGGGTTGCAACAGAAACTTCCATTGAGAATGCCGTAACGGTATTCCATATCGAATCCGACGAGGTGAAAGGGCGTATCATCGGGAGGGAAGGACGCAATATTCGTGCATTGGAGGCTGCTACGGGTGTGGAGATTATTGTGGACGACACACCGGAGGCTATCGTGCTGTCGGCTTTTGATCCTGTACGCCGCGAGATTGCCCGATTGTCGCTGCATCAGCTGGTGGCCGACGGACGAATCCATCCGGCCAGAATAGAAGAGGTGGTGGCCAAAGTAACAAAACAAATTGAAGAAGAGATTGTGGAAACCGGTAAACGAACAGCAATCGATTTGGGTATACATGGGCTGCATCCGGAATTGATTCGGCTGATCGGAAAAATGAAATACCGTTCGTCCTACGGACAAAATCTCTTGCAGCATTCGCGTGAAACAGCCAATCTGTGTGCCATTATGGCTGCGGAGCTCGGATTGAATCCTAAGAAGGCCAAACGTGCCGGCTTGTTGCATGATATAGGGAAAGTGCCCGATGATGAACCGGAATTGCCGCATGCTATTCTGGGGATGAAACTGGCCGAAAAATACAAGGAAAAACCCGATATTTGTAATGCCATAGGTGCTCATCACGACGAAGTGGAGATGACTTCGTTGCTGGCTCCTATTGTGCAGGTATGCGATGCCATTTCGGGTGCACGACCGGGTGCGCGCCGCGAGATTGTGGAGGCTTATATTAAGCGCTTGAACGATTTGGAGAATCTGGCACTCTCTTATCCCGGTGTGGTAAAAACATATGCTATACAGGCCGGTCGCGAGTTGCGTGTCATTGTGGGTGCCGACAAAATCGACGATGCAGAAACCGAAAAGCTATCCTCGGAAATTGCACGCAAGATACAAACGGAAATGACTTATCCCGGTCAGGTGAAGATTACGGTGATTCGCGAAACGCGCGCCGTAAGTTTTGCAAAATAAAATATACAGGGGTTGTTAATCCATCAAAAAAGCCGCTTTCGAAAGCGGCTTTTTTTGATTGACGCACACCGAAAAAACAGCCTATTTGCTGCTCCTTGCACTGCGGATTTGATTTCCGCTGCTGTTCCTTGTACTGCGGGTTTGATTTTCGTTGCTGCTCCTTGTACTGTGGGTTTGATTTCCGCTGCTGTTCCTTGACGAGGTTGACGAGCGGGAATTTGAGGAACGGCCTTCCGACCGTTTTATGGTTTCGGTGGGCTTGGAGTTGCGAATATTGAATATACTCTTTTCGGAAGCTGAATTTTCTGAACTTCGATTGTTGATTCCTTTATTGCCGGTGCGACCCGGATTGACGGTTGTCGTGTTTTCTTTCGTTACAGTTTTTCCTGTTTCTGTCCCGTTAGTCGTTGTCGATCTACCGGAATTTCCGCTAAGGGCCGATCGGTTGGTTGTTTTGTCGTTATTGTCGTTTTTTGAAATTTCCGGACGATACAGGCTTACCGAACGGTTGCTTACAGTGGATCTTCCCGGACGGGAGGCATTTGTAACCCGATGAATTTTTACGTTATATCCTGTTTCTTTGCGATAATCACGAGGAGCGGGTCCGCTGTAGTATTTGTTGTTGTTATGTATATGGATATGGTTGATGATGGTGGTGCGGTTGTATATGGCCGGAGTGTAGGGTTTGTAATACTTGTGCACGTGGGGATGATACAGGTACTTTGCAGGCAAAAATACCCAATAGAACGACGGGAGTTGGATGTGTACGCTCAATTGTACGCGTGGTCCCAGAGGTGCCCAGCCGTAAAACCCTCCGCCGTTTCGCCATACAACCCATGCCGGAGCCCATTCGTAACCGGGAATCCATGCCCAGCCGTAAATGTCGTCATAATACCATCTGCCGTAGTGAAAAGGTGCCCAGCCCCATTCGAAATCCGATACCCATGTATTTCCGTAATGGGTCATTACCCAATAGCCGTCGGTTAGGTAGGGATGAAAGTTTTTCCCTACATCAGGCATCCAGACAAGACCAAATTCCCTGTGGTTCATCCATCTGCCGTAGGGTGCCAAGGCATTGTAAAATACGCCGAAGCTTACTTCGCCTACGGAGTAATTATTTTCATAATATTCGGGTTGGGCAATCGCTTTATTCGCGAATGGTGGCAAGGCGTAAATCATCATTGTCGTAAGAGCAATCATCAGAGCTTTTCCAATTGTTTTCATATCCTTGCATTTTAAAAGTGGGTGTCTCGTTGTTAACGATTTAACAAAGCGTTTCCGAAATAGTTTAAATCGGAATAATTTTAACCGTTTAGCGATTGAAAAAAATGCTGCAACGAAACGGTTTGCAGCATTTTAAAATGTGTATAGGGGATACGAAAGAATTATTTGAAAACCTGCTCAATACCGGAGAAACCCATAAAGGCCATTGCCAAAATACCGGCTGTGAGTAGTGCGATGGGAACACCTTGCATGGCTTTTGGCACTTTAGTAAGTTCTAACTGTTCGCGGATACTCGAAAAAATAATCAAGGCCATGGAATAACCGATTGCTGTGGAGATGGCATAAACAATCGACTCCAGTAGATTAAAATCTTTCTGGATGACCAATATGGCTACTCCCAGAATAATGCAGTTAGTTGTAATGAGAGGCAGGTAAACACCCAAGGCTTGATATAGGGGAGGAGAGATTTTTTTTATGATGATTTCTACCATTTGTACTAAGGCGGCGATGACCAGGATAAAGGTGATGGTTTGTAGGTATTCTAACCCGAAGTTTTCCAGAATGCCTTTTTGAATGAGGTAGGTAACCAATGTTGACAGGGTGATCACAAAAGTAACAGCTGCACTCATTCCGATGGCCGTATCGATTTTTTTGGAAACGCCTAGGAAAGGGCAGATTCCCAAAAATTGCGAAAATACAATGTTGTTTACAAAAACGGCGACGATAATAATTCCGATAATTTCCATATTTTTCCTTTTTAAACGGGGTTAATTCGTTTTCTTTTGCAATTTGTTGAAAATGGCAATAAGATATCCGAGTACGATGAAAGCTCCCGGTGCGAGTACAAAAATGAGCGAGCCATAATTTTCAGGGTAAACGGTCATCGAGAAAATTTTGCCCGTACCCAGAAATTCACGTAGCGCTCCTAAAATGGTCAATGCCAAAGTAAATCCTATACCTATTCCCAATCCATCGAAAATGGAGGGTACGACTTTGTTTTTGGAAGCGAACGATTCGGCTCTTCCTAGCACGATGCAGTTGACAACAATCAACGGGATGAAGATGCCCAAACTGTCTGCCAATGCAGGAAGATAGGCATTCATCACCATTTCAACAATGGTTACAAAAGTAGCAATCACGACGATATATGCGGGAATGCGCACCATATCGGGAATCAGATTCTTAAGTGAAGAAATGGCCAAGTTTGAACAGGTGAGCACGAAGAGCGTAGCCAATCCCATACTCATTCCGTTGAGGGCAGAGCTTGAGGTTGCCAGTGTGGGACACATTCCCAATAGCAGTACAAATGTGGGATTTTCTTTGACAATCCCGTTTATCAATACCTTGATGTTATTGCGCATGGTTTTCTCCTCCTGTTGTTTTGTTGTTTTCGTTAAATGTTGCATCCGAAGCAATGTCTTTATCGTTTTCTATGGTTGCTCCGCTAATAGCATTTCCTTCGGCTGCTGTGGCTCCCGATGCGGCATCGCCGGCGAGGGTATGGTTATAGGCGGCATAGGCTTTGTTTACGGCTTCAAGAAAAGCACGCGACGTGATGGTAGATGCCGTGATGGCATCGACGTTGCCCCCGTCTTTCGATACAGAAAGTTTTTCTTTCGACAAATCGCGCCCGATGATGCATTGACCGGGTTTGGTTGTGTCTTTGAACCATTGAACCACTTTTGCACCTAATCCGGGGGTTTCGGCATGCGATAATACAGAATAGTTTACAATCCGGTTATTCGTATCGAATCCAACAATGATTTGAATATTTCCCCCGAATGCATTGTTTGAATAACTGGTGATGGCAAAGCCTACCAATTCATCTCCTTTTTTTGCAGGATATACGGTGAGCGAATCCCCTGCATCATCCGGTATTTTGTAAGCCTCGGCTACCGGATCATTGTCGAAAGGAGGTACTACTTCACGGATAGCATTTTCCAATTTCTTTGCTTTTGCTTCGGCAATGGGTTTTGCCGTTATTTTATTGACTTGTGCCAACAGAACAGCTACTGTCAAACAAATGGTAAATAACGACAAAAACATGTTTTTAAATGTAGATTTCAGCTTAGCCATTTTTTCTTGCCTCCCCAAATCGTTTAGGTGTTGTGTAATAATTAATAAGTGGTGTGAATCCGTTCATGAGAACAATCGCAAACGACATTCCCTCGGGATAAGCACCCCAGAGACGAATGCACATGGTGATGATTCCGATGAAAAAACCATAAATAAGCATTCCTCTTTTAGTTAGGGGCGAGGTGACATAATCGGTAGCCATGAAAATAGCTCCTAACATTAATCCGCCCGAAAAAAGATGTATTAAAGGATGATATAAAGGAATGGGGTTGATCAAATAAAGAATGCCACTGAAGATGGCAACGGTTCCCAGAATAGCGGTCGGGATATGCCAGGTAATGATTTTCTTCCATAACATATATCCTAGTCCCAATAAAAGAGCCAAAGCACTTATTTCTCCCAACGAGCCGCCTTCTATTCCTAGCAACATGTGAGTCAAGGAGGGCAAATTGTCGGGATTGAATTTTAAGTTGGCCAACACGGTTGCCGAAGTAACAGCGTCGGTTGCGGCAACTGCAGGAACAGGCCATGTGGTCATTTGTGCAGGAAAAGAAATCAGCAGGAAGATGCGTCCTACCAATGCCGGATTAAAAATATTGTTTCCCAGGCCACCGAAAGACATTTTCCCGATGCCGATGGCAGCCAATGCACCAATGGCAAGAATCCATAGGGGTAAATTTGAAGGGAGATTGAAAGCCAGCAGAACGCCGGTTAGTATGGCTGAGCCATCACTTATTGTTGGTTCTTTTTTCAGTATGAATTTGGTAATCAAGTATTCGAAACCGACGCAGAACAAAACGGAAAACAGCGTAATAATTGCCGCGTCAAGACGAAATACATACAAAGATACCAGAAATGCAGGGATGAGCGCAATCAGCACGCCATACATATTTTTGGGGATGCTGTCCCCACCATGAATATGTGGTGAAGGTGAGACGACTAGTTTATTTTCCATATCCATTTCTTTCGTTATTTTTTTCTTGCTTTCATAATGTCTATTACTTTTCCTTTCCCTAGTCGGATATAATCGAGTAAGGGGCGATTGGCCGGGCAGGTATAACTGCATGATCCGCATTCGATGCAATCGGTAATGTGGTTTTTTTCTGCTCTATCCCATACGGCATATTCCGTGAGATTCATAAGGAGAGTAGGGTTGAGCCCCATAGGGCAAACGTGAATGCATTTGGCACAGCGGATGCAGTCTCTCGACACTTTTCGTCTTGCTTCAGACAACGGGATAAGGAGTATTCCTGATATGCCTTTGACTACAGGAATATCGGTACGTGCCACGGCTTTTCCCATCATGGGGCCGCCACTGATAATTTTTCCTGTCGTTGGAGGTAGACCTCCGGCAAAATCGATCAGTGTTTGGAAGGGAATGCCTATGCGGGAACGAACATTGCACGGGTTTTTTACTTCTTTGCCCGTAACAGTGACGATGCGTTCAATAAGAGGTTTGTTTTTTTGTACGGCTTCGTATACGGCAAACGTGGTTCCGACATTTTGAACAATGGCTCCCACCGAGATGGGGAGCTCCCCGCTAGGTACCTGACGTCTTATTAAGGCATCGATAAGTTGTTTTTCACCTCCTTGAGGATAACGTTCTTTTAACGGTTGAACGCTTATACCTGGGTAGGATGTTGTGTATTGTATGAACTTGTCGATAGCGTCTTTTTTATTGTTTTCGATCCCGATGATTGCTTTTGAAACGTTGAGTGCCTTCATCAAGATGGTTGTGCCTACTAATATCTCTTCGGTTTTCTCCATCATTAATTGATGGTCGGAAGTGAGATAGGGCTCGCATTCTACAGCGTTGATGATGAGTACTTCGGCTTTCATTCCCGGTGGAGGCATCAGTTTTACGTGCGTGGGGAACATGGCTCCGCCCATTCCTACAATACCGGCAGAGGCAATCTTATCAAGGATTTCCTTTTGCGACAGGTTGCATTCTTTTATCAGCGTTTCTGACCGATCTATGGAATCTTCCCACTCATCGCCTTCAACTCCGATGATTACGGCATTGCGTCGGTAACCACTGATATCGACTACTTTGTCGATTTTTTTGACGGTTCCCGACACAGAAGAATGAATATTGGCCGAAACAAAACCCGCACTTTTTCCGATTAGCGTTCCTACTTTTACTTTATCGCCCCTTTTTACTACGGGCTGACTGGGCGCTCCGATATGTTGTGCTAGCGGGATACTTACTTCAGCAGGAATTTCAATGGATTGTATTGCCTTTCCTGCAGAAAGTTTGCTCGCTTCCGGATGAATACCACCAATACGAAATGTTTTTAACATAAATAGGTTGATTTTTCCTGATTCTGCTTTTTATACTGTTTTCTTGATTTCTTCTTTAGGAGAAGCGGATGTCTTTTCTTTTCGGGGTGGGAAGTTAAGTTCCCATATCGAGTTGGTAGGACAAACAGGAACACATTTGCGGCACAAACGACATTTATCGTCATCGATATAGGCCACGTTGTTTTCAATGGTAATGGCATCAAATGCACATACCTGTACACATTTGCTACAACCTATACAGGCTACCTTACAGGCTTTTCGGGCGACAGCTCCTTTATCTTCGTTTACGCAAGAAACAAAAATACGCCGTGATTTTGGACCTTGTTTACGCAGTTCGATAATATCTTTCGGACAAGCTTTCACGCATGCGCCACAAGCGGTGCATTTTTCCTCATCTACTTCGGGAAGAAGAGTTTGGGGATTAATGTGAATGGCGTCAAACAAGCAGGCTTCAACGCAATCGCCCAAACCGAGGCATCCAAAAAAACAATCTGTTTCACCGCCGTAAAGAGCGGCTTCGATGGCGCAACTAGGTGCCCCGTCGTATATACTGGTTTGTGGACGATATTCGCATGTGCCATTGCATCGTACCACAGCAATTTTTTTTGCTGTAGTGGGTGCCGTTTTTCCTAAAATAGCAGCGATTTTATCCATGGTTTCTTGTCCTCCTACAGGGCAAAACAAACTGTCCATCGTTTCGGCTTTTACCACTGCCGAAGCAAATCCTCTGCAGCCGGGAAATCCGCATCCGCCGCAGTTGGCGCCGGGTAAAATTTCTTGTACTTGCTCAATGAGAGGATCTTCTATTACTTTAAACTTTTGTCCTACAAAATACAGGATCGTTGCACTTGCTGCACCAATGGTTCCCAATAAAGCAACAGCTATCAGAATTGCATTCATAATAAGAATAGATTTGAAGAATCGCTTTTTTTAATTGTAAAAGTAAATATTTTGGTCATCTTGTTTCTTAACAAATATAACAATGCATAATAAGGAGCAAGGATAAAAATTGCCAAAAGTGCCCCTTGTATTTCGGTGAGATGCCACACACAAGTAGAGAGAATTACCATCGCAACCACAAGAATAAGGGGTACACCATATGCCCACAGAACAGCCTTGTAGCCTAAAGATGTTTTGCATTCTATTGTTACCCGGTCATTAATTTTGAACTGACCGGAATAATCGATGACGTCAACAATTTTTTCACTTGAGTCTGCTGCAGTACAATATTTTTTGGCGTGACAGGCACTGCATGCCGATTGCTGCAGAATGCGTACCTTGATGTGGTTTCCGTCTATATGCTCAATAATGCCTTCATGTTCGATCATGAATTAATGGCTTTTTGAAATCTTTTTGAGATTTTGGGCAAAGGTAAGGATTATTTTTGATTTAGAGAGAAGGATTTTTTTAAATTAAAGTTGAATGAGTTGCCTTGCTGAAAATAGCCAATCTTATGATCAATGGCTTTTAGACGTTGTTCCAGATAGTTTAATTCGTCTTCAGGGCGGTCGGTTGAGAGGGGTTTGTTTTCGTAGAGAAAGTAGTTGTCTTGGTATTGGCCGGGTGTGATATTTGGCATCAAAACATTGGCGCCGATTTGGATGGCTCTTTCACGTGCGTCTTTTTCAATGGCTTGCAAAGCGGTAGTGGCAGCGATATTGATATTGTTCATTATAATACGTAAAAGAGCTATCATTTTAAAGCTTAAATTTAATCGTTCTTTAAGGGGAAGTAGTTGATCTTTGAATGCATAAAGTGGTGTGTTTCGATGTTCTATGTAGGGTCCCATACCGCACATGTCGATGTCGAATGTTTTCATGAAGAGAAGGTCGTCGGCCAAATGTTCCGTAGTTTGAAAGGGTAAACCGATCATTACGCCGGTTCCTACCTGATATCCTATTTTTTTTACTGCTTCCAAGGCATTCAGCCGGTTTGTGAATTGGTGCAATTTGTTTTGAGGGTGCAGTTTTCGATACAATTCTTCGGATGAGGTTTCGATGCGGAGCAGGTAGCGGTCGGCACCACTTTCGAACCATCGTCGATATGTTTCTTCCGACTGTTCGCCGCACGAGAGTGTGATGCCAATTTCTCCGTTGGTCAGTCGTTTACTTTCCTTGAGAATCCGATCGATTTGATTGATAAAGGTTTTTGATGAAAGTTCGCCCGATTGAATAGCAATGGAGCCGTAGCCATGATGATAAGCAAATTGTACCGTTTGCATGACTTCTTCTTCGGTGAGGCAGTAGCGGCGGAGCGAGTTGTTTGAGCGACGAATGCCGCAATAGTAGCAGTTTTTCCGGCAGTGGTTCGAGTATTCGATGAGCCCCCTTAGATATACGGTATTCCCGACATGTTGCTGTTTGATTTTCCCCGAAAAGTCGAACAATGTTTGTTCTTCTTTTCCTTTTGTTTGGAGAAGAAAAATCAAATCGGTTTTCGATAGCGCGGGTTGCTGTAAAATGAAGTCGAGAGACATGGTTATTGTTCTTTTGAAGGAAACTCTGCTTTGTTTTTCTTAAAAGGTTTTATGGCTCTTTCGAAAATCCCGTTGACGTAGGCCAGTGTCATACCGTAATTGGTTACGGGAATGCCTTTGCTGATGAAAGATTGTATTCGGTTAAGCAATTGTTTCCGGGTAACCATGCAGCCGCCACATTGAATGACGAGGGCAAAGTTTTTTGTTGCCTCGGGCATTTCCGATAATCCCGATACAAAGGTGAAATTTAATTTTTTTCCCGTGAATTGCTGCAATAATTTTGGGATTCTCACCCGGCCGATGTCGTCGCAGCTTATCTGATGAGTACAGCTTTCGAGAATAAGAACATTGTCGTTCTCTTTTAACAAAGGAATTTGGGATGCTCCTTCAATGTACTTGTTAAAATCGCCTTTCATTCGCGCAAAAACGATACTGAAACTCGTTAGAGGAATTTCTTCCGGAAGAAGATTGGCAACGTAGTCGAAAACACGACTATCTGTGATTGCTAGTGTTGGTTTTATGTTAAGTTTCAGAAAATCTTCCAATTCGGTTTCCTTCACAACGATCGCAATGCAATGGTTATCCAACGCATCTCGAATAGTCATGTTTTGAGGTAGAATTATACGTCCTTGAGGTGCTTCACTGTCGATAGGTGTAATAAGTAGCACAATATCTTTGGGTTTTACGAGATCGCCGATGAGGGATGTCTGTTGATAAACGTTTTCGGGAATGATTTCTTTGATGGCTTTAATTAGTTCTTCTTTATTGGTAGGATGAAGTGTGCTGAAATCGATAATTTTAGCATCGGTGTATTGTCGAATAAAGATTTTTGTGTATGTTGCTATCTTTGAAACATCACTTTTGTTGTGAACAATAAGGTAAGGTACATTTGATTTTTCGAATTGATGGATAAGGTCTATCTCATAGTTGCCAAACTGATTCCCCGCGATCAGTAAAATGGCACAGTCAACTTTTTTGATGGTTTCGATTGACTTTTTAAACCGTTTGCTGCCTAGCGTGCTCAGATCGTCGATCCCTGCGGTATCGATCAACGTGGCCGGACCGATTCCGAAAATCTCAACCGTTTTGGTGACGGGATCGGTTGTTGTTCCGGCTTCGTCTGACACAATAGCAATCTCTTGGCCTGTCAGTAGATTAATAAGTGAACTTTTACCTATATTTCCTCTGCCGAAAATCCCGATATAAACCCTCTCAATTCCTCCCCTCGATTGAGTGTAAACGTTTTTTTTAGTCATTTCTTTTTAGAAAAAAATTAGAAATACAAATCTCTTTCGCCCTGTTTTATTTTTTCGATCTTTTCTCGGATTTGTTTCTGCCGGGCTTCGCTTAATGCATCAAGATTTTTCTCAATGACTTTCCAACCCTTACGAGCAGTCTCGGCAGGCGCATAATCCGTAAGATATTCTGCTAATGTGAGAATGGCATTAGGTGTGCAAAATTGTTTGATAAATCCCGGTACCGAAAATTCCATAAAATGCTCTCCTGTCCGCCCTAATCGATAGCATGAAGTACAGAAAGAAGGTAGCATTTCCTGATCGAGCAGTTCATCAATAACCTCGTTGAGAGAGCGATCGTCGTTAATTTTAAATTGCCCTTTGTTGAGATTATGGTTTTTTTCTTTTTCTACATAGCTGCCTATTTCGATTTTTGTTCCACCGTCAATTTGAGATATACCGTATTGAATAATTTCATCGCGTAGTTTTTGGGGTTCACGTGCAGTGAGAATCATTCCCGTATAAGGAACAGCAAGGCGAAGAATGGCGATTAAGCGCGTGAATTCTTCGTCAGAAACAAAATATTTGTTATTAATGTTTAGGGCCGAAGCATTTTTTATCCGTGGAAACGAGATGGTATGGGGCCCTACATTGTAACACGCTTCCAGATGATTGGTATGGCGAACCAGTGCCATTACTTCGAAACGCCAGTCGTACAGACCAATGAGTGCGCCGATACCTACGTCATCCAACCCTGCTTCTTGTGCGCGATCAAGTGCTGTGAGCCGATAATCGTAATTGGCTTTTTTGCCCCAAGGATGATAGCTTTTATATACTTTGCGATGATAGGTTTCCTGAAATATTTGATAGGTACCGATTCCTGCTTTTTTTACGGTTCTGAACCCTTCGATATCGAGTGGAGCAGCATTGATGTTGACACGACGGATTTCGCCTTTATTTTTCTTTACGCTATAAGCAATTTTGACGGTGTGTGCAATGAATTCTGCATTATAGTCGGGGTGTTCGCCATAAACCAAAATTAACCTCTTTTGCCCGTTATCTTCTAGGGCTTCAATTTCACGAACGAGTTCTTCATCGGAGAGGGTCTTTCTGATTTGTTCTTTATTTGTGGCCCTAAATCCGCAATATAAACAGTTGTTTGTGCATTTGTTGCCAACATATAAGGGAGCGAAGAGCACGATGCGATTGCCGTAGATGGTTTTTTTAAGTTGCTTGGCGCCTTCTTTGATTTCGCGGATGCTTTCCGGATCTTCAGCGTTGATGAGCACGGCAACCTCTTCCAAATTGAGTCGTTGTTTCGATAGCGATTTGTCGATTACTTCTCTTACCCGTTTTTTTGTAGGAACAGTGTTGTGGAGATATTCCCAAATTTCGTCTTCATTAATGAATGGTTGCATGGGGATATCGGGAATTTTATAGGTTTCAGGAGTAAATTTCATTTTTTTATTCGTCAGTTTTTTTAAAATTATGATGGCATTTCCCTTAATTCCGGTCTATCTATTTTTCCTTACAAAAATAAGGATTAATGAGTTAAAAGTCAAACTTTTTCGTTTCAAATTAAAAACGTCGATGCAATAGGGATAACGAATATTCCAAATAATTATAGCCAGTGGGTATGCAAGGATGGTCGGCAAAGAAATTTTTGGCAACAAAATGTCTCTGAGCTACATTTTGTACCAATAAATGAAAAATGGAAGTTGAATAGCATTACTGTCAAACAAAAAATGGCATATTAATATTTATCGGCATATTTTTGCGCGAAAAATGTAAAATTTCATACCTTTGCATGGTGCTAAAAGAAAAAAAAGATATTTTGTTTAAATTCCCGGTAACTGCTGAGAAAAATGTAAGAAAAAATCATTTTATGTTGCAAAATAAATTTTCGGGAATGGGGGTAGCGTTGATTACCCCGTTCAAAAAGAATAAAAAAGTTGATTTTGAAGCGCTAGAACGGCTAATAAATTATCAGCTTTCGAGCGGGACGGATTATATTGTGGCATTGGGAACAACCGCTGAGACTCCCACATTGGAAGAAAACGAACGTGAGGAGATTGTTCGTTTTGTTGTTAAACGAGTAGGAGGAGAAATACCTATAATAATGGGGGTTGGAGGTAATAATACGGCTCAATTGGTGCATACCCTTAAAACATTCGATTTTACAGGAGTAAGTGCTATACTTTCGGTTACACCTTACTACAATAAACCCACACAGGAGGGGCTTTTTCAACATTATCGCGCATTGAGTGAGGCTTCGCCTTTGCCAATTATTCTTTATAATGTACCTGGACGTACGGGTGTAAATCTTTTGGCTGAAACTACTTTACGTATAGCACGTGAGTGTAAAAACGTAATAGCAATTAAGGAAGCATCCGGCAATATGGAGCAAATAAATCGAATTATAGCGGGCAAACCCGATGGTTTTTCAGTTATTTCAGGTGATGATGCCATGACTTTACCAATTATTAAGGCGGGTGGTATAGGTGTAATATCGGTATTGGGAAATGCTTTTCCTAAAAGATTTGTTCAAATTGTTCATTTGGCATTAAATGGTAATATGAAGAAAGCCGAGGAAGATGTTGCCGTTTTTTCGGAAGTTATCCGATTGTTGTTTGTCGATGGAAATCCGGCCGGAGTAAAATGCATGCTTCATGAGATGGGATTTATCGAAAACGAGTTGCGTTTACCTTTGGTCTCTGTTTGTGATGAAACAGCTGCTTGCATTAGAAGAGAAATAAGCATTCTATAATTTTATAATGTACTAAGTTTAAATTGAAGTATGTTTTATGTGATCTCCCGATTTTAATTATTATAGTAGAATAAATTTGTATTTTTGCATATTCAATTTCGAAACAATTTTTTTTATTATTATGAACCGCATCCCCTTTTTATTAATTCTATTAGTTATGGCCTTTTCAGCCGGTTGTTTACAACAAAAAAAATCAAATAACAAGGTATATACAACTCTTGATATAGCTAATTTGGATACTACGGTTGCTCCGGGTACCGATTTTTATCAATATGCTACAGGTGGTTGGCAGGCTGCAAATCCTTTACCACCCGAATATTCGCGTTATGGTTCTTTCGAAAAATTGGCTGAAGAGAATCGAAAACAAATTCAAAGTTTGATTGAAGAACTTGGTAAACAACAAAATCCCAAAGGTTCGAATGCTCAGAAGGTGGGCGATCTTTACAATATAGCTATGGATAGCATAAAGCTGAATGCAGAGGGGGTAACTCCCTTAAAGCCTTTTATTGACGAGATTGCTGCGGCCAAAGATAAAAAAGAGATTGTTCGTTTGATGGCGAAAGTAGGCAAGTATGCTTCCAGTCCTTTTTTCGGTTTTTATGTCGGACCCGATGACAAGAATAGTTCAATGAACATTGTGCATCTTTTTCAGTCGGGCTTGGGTATGGGGGACCGCGATTTTTATCTTGAGCAAGATGAGCGTTCGAATATGCTTCGGCGAGAATATGTAAAGCTCATGGAGACTCAATTTTGTAACGCCGGTTATACTGAGGAAAATGCCCGAAAAGCGGCCAAGACAGTAATGAGAATCGAAACCGAATTGGCAAAGTCACATGTGACAAAAGAGATGCGCCGTATACCTGAATTGAATTACCATAAATTTATGGTGAGTGAACTTAATACCAAAGTTGCACACTTTGATTGGGAATATTATTTTGATCAAATGGGAGCCAAGGGGATTGATAGTTTGAATGTATCTCAGATTGAACCTATTCAAACATCGATTGCGATTATTAACCGAGAGCCCATTGAAAATCTTTGTCAGTATTTAAGTTGGAAAGTTATTAATTCAGCTGCTACTTATTTGAGCGATGATTTTGTGAATGCCAATTTCGAATTCTACGGGAAAGCTATGAGCGGTAGTAAAGAGCTTAAACCTCGGTGGAAAAGAAGCATCGATGTGGTGAACAGCGCTTTGGGCGAAGTAGTCGGACAGTTATATGTTGAAAAATATTTTCCTTCCGAAGCAAAAGAACGTATGATGGAGTTGGTAGATAATCTAATGAAATCATTGGGTGAACGTATTGATAATTTGGAATGGATGAGTGAAACCACCAAAACAAAGGCTCAGGAAAAATTAGCAGCCTTTACTGTTAAAATAGGTTATCCGGACAAATGGAAGGATTACTCGGCTCTCGAAATTGAAAATGATTCGTATTGGGCGAATATAATGCGCTGTTCCGATTTCGAATATAACGATATGATTAAGGATCTTGGTAAACCGGTAGACAAAAGCAAATGGTTTATGTCGCCCCAAACCGTGAATGCGTATTATAATCCATCGTCCAACGAAATATGCTTTCCTGCAGGAATTTTACAACCGCCTTTCTTTTATATGAAGGGTGATGATGCGATTAATTACGGAGGTATCGGGGTAGTTATCGGCCATGAAATGACACATGGTTTCGACGATCAAGGAAGGAAATACGATAAAGTTGGAAATTTGAACGAGTGGTGGACGGAAGATGATGCAAAACGCTTTGAAGAAAGAGCTAAAGTACTGGTGGATTATTTTAATAATATTGTTGTATTGGATACTGTTCATGCAAATGGAGTATTTACATTGGGGGAAAACATTGCCGATCATGGAGGTCTTCAGATTGCTTATCATGCGTTTTTGAAAACGCCGCAAGCAAAATCGAAAGAAAAAATAGATGGTTTTATCCCGCCTCAGCGTTTTTTCCTTTCTTATGCAACACTTTGGGCGGCTAATATCCGCGATGAAGAAATCCTTCGTTTAACCAAGCTTGATCCTCATTCGCTAGGCAAGTGGCGCGTAAATGGTGCGCTGCCGCATATCGATGCATGGTACGAGGCTTTCGATATTCAACCTGCCGATCCCATGTATTTACCTAAAGAAAAGAGAGCTTCTATTTGGTAGAAGTGAAAAATTGGGACGATTTCTTGTAAATCGAATTTTAAAAAAAGGATAATTAAAAAATTTTTCGAACGATTTAAAAAGTGAAAAGATTATGTTTTCGGGAATTGTAGAAGAAGCAGCTACTGTTGTAGCTTTAAATAAAGAAAAAGGGAATCTTCATATTACCTTGAGATGTTCTTTTGTCGATGAATTAAAAGTTGATCAAAGTATATCGCACAACGGTGTTTGTCTAACAGTTGTTTCTATTGATGGAGACACCTATACGGTTACGGCTGTTAAGGAAACCTTGGACCGTTCTAATCTTGGTTTATTGAAAGTAGGAGATAAGGTGAATTTGGAACGCAGCATACTCATGAACGGCCGTTTAGATGGCCATATTGTTCAAGGGCATGTGGATCAAACAGCTGTTTGTACCGAGGTTGAAGAGGCTGATGGAAGTTGGTATTACACTTTCGAATACGAATTCGATAAAGAAATGGCCAAAAAAGGGTATTTGACAGTCGACAAAGGGTCGGTGACGGTTAACGGCGTAAGCCTGACGGTAGTTGAACCGACCGATAATACCTTTAAGGTAGCTATTATTCCTTATACCCATGATGTAACCAATTTTTGTCAGATTGAGAAAGGGTCAGTTGTAAATATTGAATTTGATATTATCGGCAAATATATCAGCCGACTAATGGCATTAACTGAATAAATGGATTTTGTTGAATTTGTAAAAACGCGGCAGAGCGATCGTGCCTTCGATCCCAATAGGCCTGTAGAAAAAGAGAAGATCGACCGAATTATAAAAGCGGTGCAATTGGCTCCTTCGGCGTGTAATGCTCAACCATGGCATTTGATAGTAGTTGATGATCCGGAATTAAAAAATAAAGTTGCAGACGCTACTTCTACACGAGTATTGGGATTAAATCATTTTACTAAGCAAGCTCCCGTTCATATTTTACTTGTTGAAGAAAAAGTAAATTTAATGTCGGGAATCGGGGGATGGATTAAAAATAAAGATTATGCCCAGATAGATTTGGGTATTGCAGCCGCATATGCCGTACTGGCAGCTCATGCGGAAGGATTAGGCTCTTGCATTTTGGGTTGGTTCGATGAAGAAAAAATAAAAAGATTGCTCGCTATTCCGCAATCAAAAAGAGTTTGGCTCGATATTGTTATCGGCTATAGTACGCAGCCTCTTCGTGAAAAGAAGAGAAAACCTATAGATGAAATTGTGTCGTTTAATAGATATGGCAAAACAAAATGAAGTTCCTTCTTTATTTTCCAAATCTTTTTTGTTTACTTTGTAGTATAGAGAAGTGAATCAATGTTTAGATGAAGCAATTTTATACTTTTGTGCATTTTGCAGAGAACAAACTTTATTCTTTTTAACATGAAGAAGAGAAACGAATTGTTGGTTACAATGCAAAAATATGTCATCTTTGCAATTTCAAATCAATCTTGTGAAAGTTAATGAACTAAAGTTTGTTGATTAGATAGAAACAGAATGGGAAAAAGGAGAAAACGTTTCTTTTTATCGGTAGTCTTATTTATAGTTACCTTTGTTGCTGCAGCTCAGCAAGTAGGTTCTAATTCGCCTTACGGTCGATATGGTTACGGATTATTATCCGATCCCTCTATTGGAGCATCTGAAACAATGGGGGGTATCAGTTACGGATTAAGAAGGAGTCAGCAGGTTAATCCGGGTAATCCGGCTTCATACTCCGAACTTGATACACTTACGTTTATATTCGATATAGGCGTTTCCGGTCAGTATGCGACCTATAATGATGGAATGGACAAACAAAATTTTTATAACGGAAACTTGGATTATATTGCAATGCAATTCCCTATTATGCGAAAAATAGGTGCAAGCATTGGATTACTTCCTTACTCAAAAGTTGGTTATAGTTTTGGTCAAGCACGATATTTATCTGATGTTGCTTATAGTGAAGTATATAATGGTTCCGGTGGATTAAGCGAAATATATGGAGGAATAGCTTACGAGCCATTTAAGTATTTGTCTTTAGGTTTGAATGTTGCATATTTTTTCGGAAATATTGAACACAACAAACAATTGCCTTCGATCGACAATACTACTTTAGCGAGAATAGCAGCCGATAAATTTTCGATTCGGGATATCAAATATGATTTTGGAATTCAGCTCACATATCCCATCGATCGAATGCAGTCGGTTACAGTTGGATTAGTTTATACACCGAAAATAAATACCAAAGCACCCATTTATTCTTACGATCGGTTGTTGGATGCCAATGGAAATATCAAACAGATTCTTAAAAATGATACGATTCCTTCACAAGTTTTTCGTTTCCCTAATTCTTTTGGAGTAGGAGTAACTTATTCTAATCAAAATTGGTTGGTTGGAGTGGATGGCACTTATCAGCCATGGAAAGGAATGGAATACCCATCAGCTTTGGATAAAATGGATAAAATGGATCCCGATGAGCGATTTAATAATCGGTTTAATAATCGGTATCGTATTGGAGCGGGAGCAGAATATGTGATCGATCCCTTTAGCCGCGATTTTTTCCGCAGAATACGTTTTCGTGGCGGATTTTCTTTTGCTAATTCGTATAATAACGTAAATGTATATAATCCTATAAATCCTATAAATAATTCCAATTCAGTAACAGGAGGGTTTAAGGAATATGGGATAAACATTGGTTTTGGTTTGCCGTTTAGAGATACGTACACCGGTAGGGTTTCTTTGTTAAATCTCGGATTTGGCTATTCGCTTCTTAAACCTGACAAAGATTACATGATAAAGGAAGAGATGTTTAAAATAACAATAAATATGAATATTAATGAATTCTGGTTTTTTAAACGTCAGTTTGAGTAACTTAAACGATTTTTTTGTGAATAAAAAAGATGAATGTTAAACTTTTACTTTAACGAATCGTCCTACTAATATATTAAATTATAAACATCGATAAAATGAAAAAAATAGTATTATCTGGTTTTCTTGCTTTAGCAACAATAATGGGAGTTATGGCGCAAAAGGCGGGATATGACCCTGTTAATGCACCGTATGGAAAAGGAGAAGATAGTGTAAAATGTCTGATAAATTTGAGCCTTATGTCAACGGCGGCAAAAGCAGAGGTTTATCAAGATGCGTTAGAACCATGGCATTATGTTTATGAAAACTGTCCTGCATCGAGTAAAAACATCTATATTTATGGTCCTCGTATATTTAAATTCTTGCATTCCCGGGAAACAGATCCGGCCAAGAAAAAAGCCTTAGTGGATAAGGTAATGGAAATTTACGATACACGACTTAAATATTTTGGGAGCGATGATCCGAAAGGTACTGTTTTGGCCTACAAAACATACGATTACATGGAAATGATGGGCGATGAAGCCGATTCCAAAGTAATATACGAATGGTTGAAAGAAGCTATTCTTGATATGAAAGATAAAATGGATCCTCCTGACGCTTATGGTTATTTTATGGTTGCATCTTTAACAGAATACTTAAAAGGTAACTCCACAAAAGAGCAATATTTACAAGACTATTTTATGGTTACAGGATATATAGATCAGGCAATAGCCAATGCTAAAGCAAGGAATGATGAAGAAAGCGTTAATTATTTAGCTGCGGTTAAAGATGGGGTTGTGCAAGGTTTTATAAGCAGTGGTGCAGGTGATTGCGAAACGCTTACCCAATACTATGCAGATAAGATTGAACCAAATAAAACGAATAAAGGATTCTTAAATGAAGTGGTTACTGCTTTAAAGTCGGTAGGTTG
>Ga0116169_1000460_pt1 | contig 42671 bp, 43 predicted proteins | sample AD_UKC130_MetaG_FD_89796 | JGI IMG/M metagenome (GOLD analysis project Ga0116169, IMG submission 89796) | Active sludge microbial communities of municipal wastewater-treating anaerobic digesters from Canada - AD_UKC130_MetaG | ecosystem: Engineered > Bioreactor > Anaerobic > Digestate | place...
ACCAGGCACCGCTCTTTGTAATGATATCCTTTGCAACAGCAATATCCAGGATCGATCCCTCTTTGGATATGCCTTCACCATACAAAATATCAAACTCAGCCTCCTTGAAAGGTGGTGCGACTTTGTTTTTCACGACTTTGACCCTTGTCCTGCTTCCGACCATCTCGGTACCCTGCTTGAGAGTCTCTATCCTCCGTACATCAAGCCTCACAGATGCATAGAACTTGAGGGCACGTCCTCCGGGAGTGGTCTCAGGGTTGCCGAACATCACGCCTACCTTTTCTCTCAACTGATTGATAAAGATAGCAGCTGTCCTGGATTTGTTGATAGCGCCTGACAGCTTTCTAAGTGCTTGTGACATCAGCCTCGCCTGAAGCCCTACATGGGAATCTCCCATTTCGCCTTCGATCTCAGCCCGGGGAACCAATGCTGCAACGGAATCTACTACTATCACATCGACTGCCCCACTGCGTACTAAGGCTTCTGTGATCTCCAAGGCCTGTTCTCCCGTATCCGGCTGAGATACCAACAGATTGTCTATATCTACGCCAAGTTTTCTGGCATATACGGGATCCAGTGCGTGTTCTGCATCTATAAAGCTGCAGTCCCCCCTGCCTTTTGGGCTTCTGCGATCACGTGGAGTGCTACAGTAGTCTTGCCGGAGGATTCGGGCCCGAAAATCTCGGTTACGCGCCCACGGGGGATACCTCCTACTCCCAAGGCTACATCCAACTCCAGTGAACCAGTTGGAATGGCTTCGACATTAAGATGGGTTGATTCACCGAGCTTCATGATCGAACCTTTGCCAAACTGTTTTTCGATTTGAATCAGCGCCATATCCAAAGCTTTTCTTTTGTCCATTGCAACCCCCTGATCTGAAAATCAGGTCTTCACCTGCCCTTTTAGTATTTTATATGCTAATCGATACTATGTAGAAACAATTAATATTAGAACATTTGTTCTGATTTATTATACAACGGTTGAGTCTATAAAGTCAATATAAATAACTAATTTTGTTAGTTTTTGAATTTTAATGATTGACCCGTTGCAGCAGGATCAAGCGCAGCCAGTTCAGTAGCTCATATGCGGTACGATGCTTGATCTTCAACCGATTTCCATTGAAAAGGCATCTTTTTATCTCAGTGGAGCTTCCGGTCGATATGGCCATATACACCAAGCCGACAGGTTTTTCTTCCGATCCTCCTCCCGGTCCGGCTATGCCTGTAACAGCCATGCCGATATCACTGCCGAGGGAGCTGCGTATCCCATCAGCCATTTCGATAGCTGTCTGCGGGCTTACTGCTCCATATCTGGATAATGTTTCCCGTTGAACACCCAATCTGGTGATTTTGGATTCATTGCTATATGTTATGCAGCCTTCCAGAAAAACTTCAGATGCTCCCGGTACATTTGTCAGCAGATTACTTATATGACCACCGGTACAGGATTCTGCCAATGATAATGTATATCCTCTCTCCCTAAGCAGGCTTATGACCACGGCTTCAAGGCTGTCATCATCATATCCGTAAATATTGGAGCCTAACCTCTTTTTGATTGTTTCAACGACAGAATTGATCATCATCGCGGCTTCAGCTTCAGAACCGGCTTTAGCTGTGATCCTGACGTTGACCCCGGAGTCTCCTGCTAATGGCGCAATCGTTGGATTAGTTTGGGATTCGATCAGATCCTCAAGTATTTTTTCCACATTGGATTCGCCAATACCGTAGATATTAACCGTTTTCGAGTATATGCAGGCATTACTGAACCTCTTCAGAATGGGAACAACATAGTTCAGATACATAGGCTGCAATTCATCAGGCGGGCCGGGTAAAACGACAAACATCCTGCCGTTTTTTTCAATGACCGCTCCCGGCGCAGTACCGTTGTCATTCGGCAGTATGACTGCTCCTTTCGGAAACATTGCCTGCTTCAAATTGTTGTCGGTCATGTGCCTGTTCATCCGCGCAAAATAACTCTCTATACGCTCCAGGCTTTGCCTGTCTAGTGCCAGCTCCAGATTCAGAAATTCTGCGATGGTCTCCTTTGTAAGGTCATCTGCCGTAGGGCCAAGGCCACCGGTGGCAATGATTATGTCTGCCCTTCTAGAGGCGATATCAAGAGCTTGGAGCAAACGTAACCTGTTGTCACCTACAACGGTTTGGAAATACTGGTCTATGCCAAGCAGGACCAGCTGTCGTGATAAAAACTGGGCATTCGTGTTGATTATCTGGCCAAGGAGCAGTTCACTACCTACGCTTATTATCTCAGCGTTCAATCCTATTGCCCCCCGAATCGAGTGCTTCTCTATTTCTTCAAGAGTTCTTTGTTCTTGCTAATATAATCGTAGCCTGATATCAGCGTAGTGATCACGGAAACATACAAGGCTATCATATCGAAGGGTACTCCTATATACCTGAAGGGAAAGTTGTTTATCAGCAAGGCTATTATAGCGACTATCTGCGTAACTGTCTTTATTTTTCCCCATTGGCTTGCTGCCAGAACCAACCCTTCCGAGGCAGCTAGAACCCTGAATCCTGTAATAATGAACTCCCTGCTTATTATGACTATTGCAGCGAGTGCAGGTACCTTTCCCATTTCAACGAGTACGACAAGGGCTGATGTAACCAAAAGCTTATCGGCCAACGGATCCATAAACTTGCCGAAGTTGGTGACCTGGTTCAGCTTTCTCGCAATATACCCGTCTAGACTGTCCGTGCTGGCAGCTGCTATAAAGATTATGGCTGCAATAAATTCGTGGAACGGGAAATCTACATAGAGCAATAGCAGAAAAACAGGTATCATCAATATACGCATTATGGTTATTTTATTTGCCAGATTCATTTGCACAAGCTTCCCCCAGTAAATCATATTCGTACGCCTTGGATATGGCTGCTCTTACGAATTCACCCTGTCTAAGCTGCCTTTCTGAAGCAACATATATCAGGCCGTCAATTTCAGGCGCTTCTGCATAGGATCTGCCAAAGTATATATTCGCAGACTCCCTGCCTTCGATCAAAACCTCGCAGGTTCGCCCGACCCGCGTTCTGTTGAGTTTCTTCGAGACCTTTCTTTGGAGTGACAGTAGCATGCTCCTGCGTTCTTCCTTTATCTCATCGCTGATCTGCATAGGCATGTCCGCTGCCGGAGTCCCCTCTTCCCGGGAATAAGCAAACACTCCAACGTTGTTGAACCAGCCTTCGTTTATAAAATCCTTAAGTTCATTGAACTCCGCTTCTGTCTCTCCAGGAAAGCCGACTATCAGTGAGGTCCTCAGCGCAATATCAGGTATCCTCCGTTTCAGTGTACCTACCAGGTTTCTGATAGTAGCGCTGTCTGAGGTACGGTTCATCCGGCCGAGTATATTGTCGTTAATATGCTGTATCGGTATATCCAGATAATTGCATACCTTCTCTTCACCGGCGATCACGTCAATCAACTCATCGGTGATACGGTCCGGGTATGCATATAGAAGCCTTATCCATTTAAGCCCGGATATCCGGCACAAGTCCTTTAACAAGGCTGCGAGGTTATATTTGTCGTATAGGTCCTGACCATATCTGGTGACATCCTGAGCGATCAGTATCAACTCTCTGACCCCGTTATCAGCCAGCTTTGAGGCTTCCTGTAGTATATCTACTGAAGGTCTGCTTCTGAACCTGCCCCTTAAGCTTGGTATGACGCAATATGTACAGCAGTTGTCGCAGCCTTCAGCGATCTTGAGATATGCAGTGACCTCCTGGGTACTGATGAGTCTTGGCTGCACCCCTTCCGGCACTATATCTATATTGCCATACCTGCACTCCTTTTTGCCGGACCTGACCCTGTCCAGGACAGCAACGATATCGGCATAATCCCCTGTCCCTAGTATCGCATCTATCTCCGGTATTTCCTTCATCAGCTCGCTATTGTAGCGCTCACTCATACAACCTGTAACGATCAGGGCCTTGCATCTCCCCGTCTTTTTGTATTCTGCCTGTTCTAAAATGGCTTCAATTGATTCCTGCTTTGCCGAATCAATAAAGCCACAGGTATTCACAATAATCACATCGGCATCTTCTGAATTGTTTACTACTATATAACCGCTATTGCTCAACAAACCAAGCATGACCTCGGCATCTACGCGGTTTTTAGCACAACCCAGCGATATCATTCCTACATTTCTGAACAACTAAAGCTGCTCCTCTCTTATGTTAGCTTTCCTTGAACAACTGCTCAAATTCATCCCTGGTTATTAGTACGTTTCTTGGTCTGCTGCCGTCGAAGCCGCTTATCAACCCTCTGTTCTCCATTTCATCTATAAGCCTCGCTGCCCTTGCATATCCTATCCTCAATCGCCTTTGCAGCAAGGATATGGAAGCCTGCCCCGCATCGATGACTATTTCCACAGCATCGGGGAAAAGTTCATCATAATCGGTATTCATCCTGCCGTCATTATCGACAGCCACTTCTTCCAGCACCTCTGTATTATACTGCGGACCCTCGTTTTGGTTTTTTATGCAGTTTACCACTGCCTCTACTTCCTTTTCTGTTATATAAGCTCCTTGGACCCTAAAGGGCTTGTTGGAGCCTGCAGGTGCAAACAGCATATCTCCCCGGCCCAGCAGCTTTTCTGCTCCCCCTATATCCAGTATCGTCCTGGAGTCGATCTGGGATGATACTGCAAAGGCTATCCTCGACGGTATGTTTGCCTTTATCACCCCTGTAATGACATCAACAGAAGGCCTTTGCGTGGCTATAACTAGGTGTATCCCGGCAGCTCTTGCCATTTGGGCGAGCCTGCAGATCGCATCCTCCACTTCATTAGGTGCGACCATCATGAGGTCTGACAGCTCATCGATGATGATCACTATCTGGGGTATCGGGGTTTCATCCTCCTCCAACTGCTCATTATACCTGTGGAAATCCCGTACACCCTTGTTGGCGAACAGCTTGTACCTTGAAACCATCTCCTGTACTGCCCAGTTCAAGGCCCCAGCTGCCTTTTTAGGATCAGTCACCACAGGTATCAACAGGTGGGGTATTCCATTGTAGACACTCAACTCAACAACCTTGGGATCGATCAGGATGAGCTTTACCTCATCCGGCGTAGCTTTATATAAAAGACTGATTATGATCGTATTCAGGCATACGCTTTTCCCTGATCCGGTAGCTCCTGCAATCAGCAAATGAGGCATCGTATCAATATCAGCAATTATATTCTTGCCTGCAATATCCTTGCCCAGTGCAAATGCAATCTTTGACGGATGCTTGGTAAAGCTCTCTGATTCCAGCACTTCCCGCAGATAGACCGGAGCTATGTCACTATTTGGCACCTCTATACCGATTGCTGCCTTGCCCGGAATAGGCGCTTCTATCCTAACTCCCTGGGCAGCCAGGTTCAATGCTATATCATCAGCCAGGCTTACTATCCGGCTCACCTTGACCCCAGGTGCCGGCTGTAACTCATACCTGGTAATAACAGGCCCTCTGCTGACCTGCAGCACCTTGGCAACGACCCCAAAGCTTTGCAGGGTCTCTTCCAGCAGCCTTGCATTCTTAAGCACTGTTTTATCCTGAGCGGTTTGGCTCGATTTCTGAACCGGCTCTTTCAGCAAAGATATAGGCGGTATAAGATAAGGAAGCTTTTCCTGCCTGACTTTCAGGTCAATGTCCAGAGGCTCGACTGGCAGGCCGGTTTCATCTGCGGCAACCAGATCTTCTGATTTCCTATAATTAATGCTGTCTGACTGGGGTTCATTTGACTTGGGAGTTTCCTTTTGAAAATCAATTATCTTGATCTCAGGCTCAGCCTTACTGACCTCGCCACCTGTAAAAGACTCCTTAAGGGGTGTATAGTCCGGCTCAAGCTTATCTTTTTCAACAACTGAAACCTCGCCTACAAAAAGCTTTTTCCTTTTCTGGCCATCCTGCCGGGCGGCTTTATTCCTGTTGTGTTCCTCTCTGGCCTGCTTCATGTGACTGTAAAGATTGCTTGACAACTGCTTGAGCGAAAGGTTGGTCAGAAGCAGTAAATCTATGACTATCAGTGATACGATAAAAATATATGACCCGGCAAGGCCAAACAGGCTGTATAAGGGAAAGACCAGCAGGGCTGATAAGGCACCTGTCCCCAAGCCGTTAATGCCCTCATCATATGAGTTAACAATGAAATTTATATATCCGGCTCCTGTTTCCGATCCATTTATCCTTAAAAAAAAGAACAGGTGTATCAGTCCTAGGATAAGGACTACCGTTACAATTGAGAGTATCAGCTTGCTCCTGTTGACTTTTCTGTGATATGCAATTATTATCAGAATCCCTGTTATTATAGTTACAAAAGGCAATACATATGCTGCCAGGCCGAATAATCCCTTGACAACACCGCATACAGTACTCCCCACTGACCCGGCATATCCCGGAAAATATACAGCCAAGCCCAGGAACAAGCCCAATGAAGTGGTGACAACTCCGATGATCTCATGCACAGCTTTATTCTTCCGAGTCCTGTTTCTCTTCTTTTTCTTTTTCAAGCTAAGACCCACCTTCGCGTTCTGTATTCTAATAGTTCTGCTATGGCGGCTATTTTGCCGGAATACAGAGCAGTAGCGCATACAAACTGAATTGCCTGATTTAATTAATTATAACACTTCCTGACCATCTATTCCATAATTGGAGCAAAAAAAGCGGATCATAGACAATGATCCGCAGCGGTGAAAGTGAGATGGATCCTGCATCCGGGCTGCAGCCGGGGCCTTATGTAATCAGCCGGATCTGTGCTTATTATCCTGTTTACAATAAAGGTATTATCGGTTGCTGGCATGACTTCCAGCTTAACCCCCTCATAGTCGATGATCTGAGTTGCTCCATATCCTTTATCGGATTGGGCTTTCGCAAATTCAGGCAGAAATCCTATAAGCTCCGGTTCGATGATCGTGTATAAGACCATCGTTATTCCCCCTTCTTTTTGCCGATAAGTTCCTTGAGCTTATCCAAGGCCCTGTCCAAACCGCCCACCTCATCGATCAGCCCACATCTGACCGCCTCTTCGCCTATTAGCACCGTACCGACATCATTGGCCAGTTCTCCTGTCCTGAACAGGAGCTTATTAAGGTCTTCCTTGCTGATGTTTGAATGGTTTGTTATGAAGCTGACGACTCTTTCCTGCATCTTGTTAAAATACTCATATGTCTGAGGTACGCCTATCACCAGGCCGGACATCCTGATCGGATGGATCGTCATGGTCGCTGTCTGTGATATAAATGAGTAATCAGTGCAAACAGACAATGGCACCCCTATGCTGTGCCCCCCTCCAAGCACAAGGGATACTGAAGGCTTTGACATCGAGCTTATCATTTCAGCAATTGCAAGACCTGCTTCCACATCGCCGCCCACTGTATTCAATATAAGCAAAAGACCTTCTACTTCTTTGCTCTGCTCAATTGCAACAAGCTGGGGTATCACATGCTCGTATTTGGTAGTCTTGTTATGTGGCGGAAGCACCATATGGCCTTCTATCTGTCCGATGATAGTCAGGCAGTGGATATTGCTTATGACTGGCTGAGGGACTGCCTGCCCGCCCAATTCCCTTATGGCGTTAATTGCTGTATCGGTCTGTGCAGGACCGGTTTCTACCGGTTCAGGCTCCTGTTCATTTTTGGTTTGAACACGCATAAAAAACCTCCGTTTACAATCGTCCCTTAAAGTATTCCCTTTCATCGACGAAAAATAAACACTCCCCGGGCTTGTAGCATATCAGCCCGTCAGAGTGCCAAGCCTGAACTCATCGTGTAAGGCCGTAACGGCTTTGACAGTCTCCTCAGCACTTATCAGACATGAAATCGTCATATGGGAGTCAGACGTCTGCAGCACCTTGATGCTTCTTTCTGTTAGTGCCCTGATTATCCTGTACATGATCCCCGGAGTGCCATGCATCAATTCACCGACAACCGAAACCTTGCTCAAGTTATCTGTGGCAGCAAACTTAACATTTTTATCGGTCAAAATCTCCCTGATCCTGCTCAAGTGCTTTTCATCTATTGTGAACACCATTCTGCCAGGGAATATGTTGATCATATCGATGCTGATCCGATTTTCAGCTATCTGTCTCAGTATTTCCTCACCTATGCAGCCAGTATCGTAGCATACATCTATCTGGGCCCTTCCGGTCATATGTGTGACGGACGTTACAGCCCGTCTCCCGTTGTTGTATGCAATGCCCATTTCCTGACGTGATCTTATTAGCGTGCCCTTGGAATCACTCTCCACGTTCTTTATCACTATCGGGATCCCGCTACGCATGGCAATGGCGACTGCACTTGGATGGATCACCTTCGCGCCGTGATTTGCCATCTGCAATAGTTCGGAGTAGCTTAAAAATTCAAGTTTACAGGCAGTTCTCACGATTCGTGGATCAGCGGTCATTATCCCATCCACGTCTGTATATATTTCAATCATCTCTGCTCCAAGTGCTTCCCCCAGTATCGCCGCTGTCGTATCGCTGCCGCCTCGCCCCAGGGTAGTTATTTCACCGCATTTCGAGGCCCCCTGGAATCCTGCTATCACCGGTACTTTCCCATTCCTTATGTACTCTTTGATATTATCTGGCCTAACCTCTATGATATCAGCCATACCATAGCTTTCATTGGTTATGATCCCGGCCTGACCACCAGTCAAAGCGACCGCTTCACACCCCATACTTTTGAGTGTATTAGCCATGATCACTGCTGATATGATCTCGCCGACTGACATGATGAGATCCAGCTCACGTGCTTCAGTACTCCCGCTTATGCTGTTGGCAAAGTCAATAAATGTATCTGTGGCATAGGCGTCTCCTTTCCTGCCGATAGCGGAAACAACGATAACCGGGGTTAAACCTTTATTTTTAGCATCCAATGCCATTTTAGCGGCTGATATGCGTTTTTGCTTGTCTGATAATGAGGTGCCGCCGAATTTCTGGACTATGATCCGCATAGCCTGCCTCCTTTCATGAAACTTATGCCAGGGTCTGGTTTAGTATAGTTTCATTGTATGAAGGCAGTGTCATATGAGTGAATTGGACCTCTTGGTATATTCCGATAAAAAAAGAGGGGATTTAAATCCCTTCTCTAAGTGCATCCACCAGTAAGCTTGTTATGTCATCATTGCCTACTGCAGTTGCTGCATGTAAACCTGATCCGAAGATGGTATCTGTAATGCTCATTACATCGTCATATGTCAGCTTGTTGATTTTGCTGATGATCTCATCCGGGGGCAACACCCTGTCTAGGAGCAACTTGTTTTTGCCCATTGCGGTCATTCTGCTGCTAGCGCTTTCCAGGCCAAGTATGTAGTTACCCTTCAGCTGCTCTCTAGCCATTGCAAATTCTTTTTGGGTGATCCCTTCTTTTCTAAGCAGTCCAATTTCATCTAATATCAGCTTTAAGACTTCGATTGATTGATTCGGATTCATTCCTGCATATATGGTAAACATGCCTCCGCTCAGGTAACTGGAGGGATAGGAATACACTGAATAAGTCAGACCTCTGTCCTCCCTTATCTTCTGAAAAAGCCTTGAACTCATCCCGCCGCCGAATATATTGTTAAGGACCAGCAATGGATATATATCTTCTTTGCCTAGCTCTATCCCCGGAAAGGCCAGACAAATATGAATCTGTTCTATTTCCTTTTTCCTGAAACATGCTGCACTTTCTGCCTTATCCGCCTTATGAAGCACAGCCGTGCAGGCTTGCCTGCTCCACCCCCCCCCAAAGTACATTTCTATCATATCACTCAGCGAGTCTTCATCAAAGTTGCCAGCAACTGATATTACCATATTATCAGGTGTATAGTACCTGTTATAGAAATCCAGTACCTGGTCCCTGTTGAATTGTTCTATCTGACTTGGTGTACCCAGAATATTATTGGCAAGGGGATGATCACCGAAAAATTTCATGGCCAGCAGATCATGCACCAGGTCTTCCGGTGAGTCTTCATACATATAGATCTCTTCAGTTATGACTCCTTTTTCCTTTTCCAGTTCCCTTTCATCAAACACTGAGTTGAGCACCATATCAGACAGCAGGTCCATCCCCAGCTTTATGTGCTCATCCATGACCTTGCAGTAAAAGCATGTATATTCTTTGGCTGTAAAAGCATTGAGCTGGCCGCCTACAGCATCTATCTCCTCCGCTATATCCTTGGCACTGCGCTTTGTAGTGCCTTTGAAAAGCATATGCTCTATAAAATGTGAGATCCCGTTTTCATTGGGGCCTTCGTAGACTGATCCAGCTCTGAACCATATACCTACTGAAGCAGACCTGAGATGAGGTAGTTTTTCAAGGACAACTTTTATACCGTTTCCAGTAGTGTAGCTTGTAAACATAGATTCACCTGTCTTTATCTTATGTACTTATGTAGCTAATCGCTTTTGATGGTATTTGACACAGTTGTGATCTCAAAGCCCATATGCTTGAGTTTCTGAATTATAATGGGCAATGCTGTGACTGTATCTGCAGTTGGATGCATGAGCACAAGGTCACCCTTTTGGGGATTTTTGATAACACGGCCGATTATCTTGTCGACCCCATCTCTCCTCCAGTCGATGGTGTCAATACTCCACATGATAGTCTTATAGCCCAGAGAATTTGCTGCCAGCAACGTTGTTTTGCTGTAGTCTCCGTACGGAGGTGCAAAAAGACTGGTTTTCACACCTGTAATAGACTTTATGATATCCTCTGCTTTCTGGATCTCCGCTATATTTTCATCAAGATCCAGCTTGCTGTGGTGTTTATGGCCATATCCATGATTACCTATCTCATGGCCTTCGTCTGCTATCTGCTTTAATAGCTCCGGATTATCCTTGGCCCATTCCCCGCCAATAAAAAAGGTTATTTTGATACCTTCTTCAGAGAATATTTTGAGTAATTGGGGTACATACTCCGTTCCCCATACCACATTGCACTCGAAACCGATCACAGGCCTGTCGGTATACCCCTTGTAAATCGGTTCTATGCTGTTGCCAAACACAGTTTTTGCATTTTCAGCATTGATTAATGCAAGTGCGGTAAAAATCACTCCAATAACAATGATATTTATTAAAATGCTCTTTCTATAAGGCAAGAAAATAACCTTCACCGGCCATCATCTCCTCATATCCTCTTAGTCTATTGTTATTCAATAGACTAAGAGATATGAATAAAAAGGAAACATAAACTGTATGAGTTTATGTTTTCCTTATCTGTTACTATGATGGCCTGTTGGCTTTTTTCCTCCGCTTATGATGCTCGCTGTGGTCGTTGTCCTGCTTCGGTGGTGGTGGGATCGTATCCTTGTGTGAAAGGTTGATCCTGCCCTGGCTGTCTATTTCAACTACCTTGACTGTTATTTCATCGCCGATGCTTACGACATCTTCAACCTTCTCTACCCGGTTGTGCGCCAGCTTGGATATATGGATCAGTCCCTCTTTTCCAGGCAGAATCTCTACAAAGGCGCCGAAGCTGACTATCCTTACGACCTTTCCTGTGTAAACATCGCCTACTTCCACATCTTTGGCTATTCCTTCGATTATCCTCAGAGCTTTCCTGTTTGCTTCCTCATCAGGTGAATAGATGAATACCCTGCCGTCATCCTCTATATCGATCTTTACACCGGTCTCATCAATAATCTTGTTGATTGTCTTTCCACCTGGCCCAATGACATCCCGGATCTTATCCGGATTGATCATAGTCTGCACTATCTTCGGAGCATAGGGCGAAAGTGACTTTCTAGGCTCGGATATCACCTCAAGCATGCTGTTGAGTATGAACAATCTGCCATCTCTGGCTTGGGCTAAAGCCTTCTCAAGAATACTCCTGTCGATGCCCTTTATCTTTATGTCCATTTGAATGGCTGTTATACCATTCTTTGTCCCTGCGACCTTGAAGTCCATATCTCCCAGGAAATCCTCAAGCCCTTGTATGTCTGAGAGTATGGCCACCCTGCCCGTTTCCTCGTCCTTTATAAGTCCCATTGCTATACCTGCTACCGGTGCTTTTATCGGTACACCAGCGTCCATCAGGGCCAGGGTACTGCCGCATACGCTTGCTTGGGATGTTGAACCATTGGAGCTCATTACTTCGGATACAAGCCTGATCGTATATGGGAACTCGGCTTCGCTAGGTATCATTGGCTCTAGAGCGCGTTCAGCCAAAAAGCCATGCCCTATCTCACGTCTTCCAGGACCACGGGCAGGCCTTGCTTCGCCTACACTGAAGGCAGGGAAGTTATAATGATGTATGTAGCGTTTGAACTCATCTTCCCACAGCCCGTCCAATATCTGGACATCACCCAGGGCACCAAGCGTGCAAACCGTCAGAACCTGGGTCTGTCCGCGCTTGAACAAGCCTGAACCATGGGTCCTTGGCAGTATCCCTACTTCAGAGGATAGCGGCCTGATTTCGGTCATACTGCGGCCATCAGGACGGATACCGTCATTTAATATCCTGCTTCTGACAACTTCTTTGAGGATAGTGTAGAGGACAGTATCTATTTCTGCGCTTCTCTCAGGGAAAATTTCTGCAAAATAGCCCTGTACATCTTCTGTAACCTGTTTCAGCTTTTCATCCCGGAGTTCCCTGTCAAACTCCGCTGCTGCCTCTGCTACTTTCTCATACGCATATTCCCTTACCTGCTTTTCAAGTTCCGCTTCCGGCAGGAACGAAATATAATCATGCTTGGGCTTGCCTACTTCAGCAATGATCGTCTCTTGGAGGGCAACGATGTCCTTGATGTACTCATGTGCCAGTAGAATTGCCTCCAGCATCTGGTCCTCCGTGACTTCCTTGGCTCCAGCCTCTACCATCATTATGGCATCCTTTGTCCCGGACACTATGAGACTCAGGAGACTTTTTTCCCTTTGCTTGCTATTGGGGTTGATAACAAATTCGCCGTCAACCAGGCCCACTGCTACTGATCCGGTAGGGCCTGAAAATGGTATATCTGAAATGCCTAAAGCAACCGATGAACCTATCATAGCGAATACTTCAGGCGGGTACTCAGGATCTATGGACAGGGCTGAAGCATAGACGTTCACATCATTCCTGTAGCCTTTGGGAAACAAGGGCCGGATTGGCCTGTCTATCAATCTTGATGTAAGTATGGCCTTCTCCGTTGGCCTGCCTTCCCTTTTTATAAATCCACCAGGTATCCTGCCGACAGCATAGAGCTTTTCTTCGAAGTCCACATTCAAAGGAAAGAAATCTATTCCCTCTCGTGGTTGTTCAGATGCAGTAGCCGCTACAAAAACGACAGTATCACCGTATCGGACTGTGCAGGCTCCGTTTGCCTGTTCTGCCAGCTTGCCTATTTCTATGGTTAGTGTGTTTCCGGCTAAATCCATAGTGTAAATTTTATGTTCCACTAATGTACTACCTCCTTTCAAACCTCACTCATGGTTTGAACTCTTGTCTGATTCATAGTATATATTATCCCACAAAATCTGTAATCAATTTAGCTGTTCTTTCAGCTAGATGGGATATAATTACAGTCAGGTTAGACAAAATAAGGGAGCGGGAATCCGCTCCATTCTTATTTTCTGAGATTCAATTTTTCGACAATCTCCCTGTATCTGTTAATATCTTTTTTCATAAGATAATTTAACAGACCTCTTCTGCGACCGACCATCATTAAAAGACCTCTTCTGGAATGGTGGTCTTTTTTGTGTACCTTCAAATGCTCATTTAAATGATTGATCCTTTCTGTCAGAAGAGCTATCTGAACTTCCGCAGAGCCTGTATCATTGTCATGAAGCTTGTAGGTATTGATGATTTCGTTTTTTCTAGCCTGGTCCATATGATTCACCTCCTCATTTATTAACCCCATTATCCCAGTGATACGTCGGAGAAATTCGTAAGACCGGGAAAACGGTTATCTACAATTTCATGGTAATCATTTTACCATAGCAAATGCGTTTTGTAAATCAGGTTGTTTGCCTTTGTAACATCTGCTTTTATTTGGTCTTTAAGTTCTTCCGGGCTGTCAAATTTTACTTCATCCCTGATTCTTTTCATAAAATATACCCTCATACGCTTGCCGTATAGGCTGCCTTTAAAATCAACCAGGTGCGTCTCAATGCTTAGGCTGTTCCCTTCAAAAGTCGGGTTGAAGCCCACATTCGCAACTCCTCTGTAAAAATTGCCTTCAACTTTACATATTACAGCATAAACCCCGGGTTTTGGTATTACTTTTTGCATGGGTCGTGCTATATTGGCCGTAGGAAAGCCAAGCAAGGTCCCCCTGCCAAAGCCTTTGATGACTTTCCCAGCTATAGTGTACGGCATGCCAAGTGCATGTGCTGCATCCTCCACATATCCTTCTGCAACCAGGCTGCGAACCAGGGTGCTGCTTACTATCCTGCCATCCAGCTTTACCGGAGGTACACATATCAAATCAAAACCATATCTTCTGGATGCTTCCTCCAGATATCCAGTATCGCCCTGGCCTTTAAATCCAAACCTGAAGTTGAATCCTACGATCAGAGTTTTGACATTATAGCTGCTTACGAGCCTTTGCAAAAACTCTTCATGACTCTGGTGCAGAAACTCATCGCTGAATGGATTGAGCACCAGAGTATCTATCCCAAGCCTGGAAAAGGCGATTATTTTCTCCTTCAGCAGCATTATTTGATCGGGAGTACTTCCTGGTGCCAGCCTGCTCATAGGGTGGGATAAAAAGGTATAGACTATGGTGGTCAGCCCAAGTTTTTTTTGCTCGTTAAGGTGCCTTATCAGCTCCCTGTGTCCCAGGTGGATGCCATCAAAGGTCCCCAGGGCGATTGCTGACTGCCTACTTGAGCTATGTTTTCCGTCTATATTAAAAATCACTTGCATGCTTATCCTCATAGTAAAAGTGTTTTTATCCTGACATAACCATGATTGTTTTCTTTATATTGGTATCCTATGCCTACAAGAATATCACCGCTGTAAACCATACTCTCTTCCCCTGGCCCCGCTCCGCTGTTTTGAACTATGTTATCAGCTCTCACCCTGTTTCCGTTTCTGAGCTTTTCCAAGCATTCCCGTTTAACAACGATTGACGGAATAGCTTGTGCCAGAGCCTCTTCAACAGATATCAATTTCTTTTCAAGGGTATTCGAAAGAGCAGCTTCAAGAATCTCGCCAAGAGTATATGAGTCTGTTATGCTAAAGCTTCCGGTCTTCTCACGGAGCAAAAAGGACATCACTCCCCCGCAGCCCAGGAGTTCACCCAGATCACGGCATAATGAGCGGATATATGTGCCTTTTGAGCACTCGACCCTGAACAAGATTTTATCCGGAGCCTTATAGGAAATCAGATCAATATCATAGATTTCTACCTTCCGCGTAGGTATATCGACCGGTATGCCTTGACGGGCATATCTGTAAAGCTGCTTGCCACCGATCTTTACAGCCGAATGGATCGGTGGGACCTGCTCGATCTCGCCCCTGAAGCTGTACAAGGCGGCGATAATCCCGTCTATGCCAGGAATATCGCTGCTAGTGTATATGACTTGTCCTGCCAGGTCTGATGTATCGGTTGCCATACCCAGTCTTAGCTCACATATGTAGGTTTTACGGCCTTGTTGGATATAATCTGCTATCTTGGTTGCTTTGCCAAGGCATACTGGCAGGACCCCGGCCGCATCCGGATCAAGGGTCCCGGTATGGCCGGCCTTTTTTATATTCAAGCTCCTTCGCAGGTACACAACGACATCGCTGGAAGTCATGCCGGGAGGTTTTAATACGTTGATTATCCCGTTCACAGCTTTAGCTCAACTCCTCAAGCATAGTGCGGGACGCTTCCAGTATTTCTGATTTTGCGTCTTTTATACCCATGACCATATTTGCTCCGGCAGCCTTGATATGACCCCCGCCCCCGAATCGTAGGGCTAATTTCGTGGCATCAAGCTTATCACTTGTACGGATACTTACTTTTGTGCCGCCGTCTGAGGTTTCTTTAAATAAGACAGCCAGCTCCACACCCGAAATTTCCTTGGCATAGTTGACCATGTTCTCCAAATCAGAAGCCTGCGCTCCCGTGTCCTCCAGGTCTTTCCGGGTGATAGTGAGGAAGGCGATCCTGTTGTTTTCATATAGCTCCAATGAAGCCAAAACCTTAGACAGAAGCTTTATTCTATGTAGAGAGTGGGTCCTGTATAGTCTGGTCGTGACCTCATCGACATTGACTCCCGCTTCTATCAATCCTGCTGCTATGCGCATCGATGCCGGGGTAGTGTTGCTGTAAGAAAAATTGCCTGTATCGGTACTTATTGCCGTATACAAGGCAATCGCAATTTCGGGACTGATACAGGCGCCAATGCTCTCAATTACATTGTAGATCAACTCGCCTGTCGCTGCAGCATTTTCATCAACCAAATTTAAATCGGCATAGCAGGTATTGCTTTTGTGGTGGTCTATATTCAGAGTCCTCCCGCTGCTTTTAAAGACCGGTATCAAAGACCCGAGCCTGTCCAAATCGCTGCAGTCTATTGCTATGCATAGTTCATAGGAACCGGTGGTATCCGGGGCGCACTTGAACCTGTCGATTCCTTTCAGGAACAAATAGGTATCCGGAGGCGGATCCTGACAAAACAAACCTGTTTTTTTCCCCAGGCAGTTCAGTGCATGGTACATGGCCAGACTGGAGCCCAAAGTATCGCCGTCCGGCATCATATGGGCTATTAGCGCAACAGAACCTGAGCTCTTGATTGCATCTGCTGCCTGCTTAATCGTCATCCTGCTTCTCCTGTTCCAAACGAAGCTCATTCAGCTTCCTGGATATTTCCACGCTGTATGCAATGGAATTATCCAGTACAAATTGCAGCTCCGGAATATATCTTACTTCCAGTCTGCTTCCCAGTTCCTTCCTGATAAAGCCCGCAGCGCTTTTAAGCCCTTCGATCGTATTCAACCTTTCTTCTTCTGATCCCAATACGCTGACATACACCTTTGCATATCTGAGGTCCTTTGTTGTTTCTACCTTTGTCACAGTAGACATTTCTGAGATCCTGGGATCTTTCACAAGATCTCTGATGATTTCGATTACATCCTTGCGTATTTCCTCGTTGATCCTATCTATCCTGTGCCTTGCCATACCTATCCACCTGCTATTTCTTTATTTCCTGTTGGATAAAGGCTTCTATTACGTCCCCTTCCTTGATATCGTTGAAGTTTTCGAGTCCAATGCCGCACTCATAGTTGGCCGCCACTTCCCTGACGTCATCCTTGAAACGTTTGAGGGATGCTATTTTACCCTCAAATACGACAACACCGTCGCGCACTAGCCGAACCTGTGCATTCCTTGCAATCTTTCCGTCTGTAACATAGGAGCCTGCCACTGTACCTGCCCCTGATACCCTGAATATTGCACGGACCACTGCGTGACCGATCACTACTTCCTGATACTCGGGAGCCAGCATACCCTTCATGGCTGCTTCTATATCCTCTATGGCATTGTATATGACCCTGTAGGTCCTGATATCTATTTTCTCCTTGTCTGCCAAATCGGCAGCATTTGCTGTAGGCCTTACGTTGAAACCGATTATAATGGCATTTGAAGCTGTTGCCAGCATAACATCAGACTCGGTTATAGCACCTACCGCACCGTGTATGCACCTGACCCTGACCTGCTCATTCGTAAGCCTCTCCAAAGCTTGCTTGACTGCTTCCACTGAACCTTGCACATCGGCTTTGATGATAAGATTAAGGTCCTTTACTTCGCCTTCCTTTATCTGGCTGAAAAGCTCATCCAGGGATGCTTTGGATGTCGTCTTAGCCTGCTCCTCCTTGAGTCTGTTCTTACGCTCGTCACTGACCTGCTTGGCCAGTCTGTCATCCTCTACGGCATACATGATGTCACCGGCATCAGGTACATCTGACAAGCCCAGGACCTCAACCGGAGTAGAAGGACCAGCCTGAGTCACGCGTCTTCCTTTATCGTCGATCATAGCACGCACTCTGCCATATGCCGTGCCTGCTACTATTGAATCTCCAACCTTAAGTGTGCCATTTTGCACCAGGATCGTTGCTACAGGGCCTCTTCCCTTGTCCAGCTGAGCTTCAATGATGGTACCTTTGGCAAGCCTTGACGGATTGGCCTTTATACCCTGCATTTCGGCAACGAGGAGTATCATCTCCAGTAGGTTATCTATTCCTTCCTTTTTAAGTGCAGATACAGGTACGGCTATCGTGTCTCCTCCCCATTCTTCGACCAGCAAGCCATACTCGGTTAACTGCTGCTTGATACGGTCAGGGTTGGCATCCGGCTTATCCATTTTATTGATGGCTACTATTATTGGGACCTTTGCTGCCTTTGCGTGGTTGATGGCTTCAATGGTCTGAGGCATTACGCCGTCGTCTGCTGCTACTACCAGTACAGCTATGTCTGTCACCTGGGCACCCCTGGCCCGCATTGATGTAAAGGCTTCATGGCCGGGCGTATCCAGGAAGCATATCGTTTTGCCATTGTAGCTGACAGTATATGCTCCTATGTGCTGAGTGATCCCGCCTGCCTCCTGATCTGTTACATGTGAGTTCCGGATAGCATCAAGCAAGGATGTTTTTCCATGGTCAACATGGCCCATTACAGTGACGACAGGGGGGCGTTCTCTTAAGTCCTCAGGATTGTCTTCGATCTCATCAACATCAGAAAGGATTTGCTCAAAAGTCTTTGTAGCCTTCTTTTCCAGCTCGATGTCGAATTCTGATGCTATCAGGCTTGCTGTGTCATAATCGATCTCCTTGTTGATCGTCGCTATAACACCCAGGTTCAAAAGCTTTTTGATGATCTCTGAAACCTGTATGCCTATTTTTTCTGACAGCTCTTTTACTGTTATGATCTCACCCATCGTGATAGCTTTTTTCCTCTCCGGAGAAGGTGCTGCCTGCTGGGACTTGGTTTCTTTGGCTTTTTTGCTTTTCCTGAACTTCTCCAAAATGGCAGGGTCAGTATCCTCCCAGTAATCCTTCTTGCTTTTCCGCTTCTTATCCCTGCTCTGATCTCCGTTATATCTAGTATCTTTGGCTTTTGCGCTTTCCGTCTTTTCCTTTTCGCTGAACACCGGGGGCTGTGCCAGGAATTTGCCTACTATATCAGTTGAAGCCTTTCCGCTCCTCTTCTTGCCTTTATTATCCAAGGCAGGCTTGAACTCAACTACGGGAGTCCTGAGTGGTTCCTGTGGCTGCTCATTGGATTTCTGGTCAAAGGCTTTTGGCTGCTGGGAACCGGCTTTTACGTCTTCGGCAGGCCTCTTGGATGCCTGTCTGGGTTTGGGTTTAGCTGATTGCTGTTGTTCTTCCTTCGCCTTTTCCTCTTTCATCAGCTCTTCTTCCCGCTGCCTTCTGGCCTCTTCCTCCCGCTGGCGGGCAGGCTCTTCCTGCCGCTGCCTTTCTTCCTGCTCCCTGGCTTCTTGTTCCAGCCTGGCTTTCGTTTCATTGATGAATTTTAAATAAGAACTGATTTCTGACTTAAGTTCATCCATCCTGCCAGCCAGTTGCTTCGCTTTTTCGCTAAGATCCTTAGTTGTTTTGACCACTTTAATTTTCGCCATTGGTAACCACCCCCGCGTCGGATTTGTTTTGCTCCGTGTTAACAAGCAGCATATCCTTGAAACCTTTACCCGTTATCACAATAATTGTTCTACTCACCTTTCCCAATGAATGACCAAGCAGTTCCTTACTGCCTGCTGTAATAATAGGTACCTCGTAGTTACAGCTCAATCTTGTAAATTTACTTAATGTCTCCTCTGATGCATCTCCGGCTATAATAACCAGTTGCGCCTTTCCATTTCTGATAGTCTTCTCGCACTGCATGCTGCCTGAAACCAGTTTTCCCGCCTTTTGGCATAGTCCAAGCAGTGAATAGAATTTACTGGTTACTCGAGCCACCTTGGATCAACTGTCCTTTCAGCTTAGCATATACTTCTTCACTGATTTTCTGCCCAAAGGTTTTTTCCAGCAGCTTGGTTTTGGCAGCCTTGTCTATGCATGCAGGCAGGGGGCATACATATGCGCCCCGCCCAGGCGCTTTGCCTTTCAGGTCTATATCAATATTGCCTTCAGGATCTCTAACAACTCTTATAAGCTCTTTCTTAGGCTTCATTTCACGGCAGCCAATACACATTCTCATCGGAACTCTGCGCTTTTTCACCAGCATCACCTTTTAGCGAAATATGCTTATGAAGATAAGTCACCCTGCACCTGTGACTCGCTCTTTATATCGATCTTCCAGCCTGTCAGTTTAGCTGCCAGCCTGGCATTCTGCCCTTCTTTTCCTATGGCAAGGGAAAGCTGATTGTCAGGTACAATGACTCTGGCTGATTTCTCGCCGGCATTGACCTCAACATTCAAGACCTTTGCTGGGCTTAAGGCGCTAGCTATATACTCGCTGGGTTCTTCGCTCCATTTTATGATATCTATTTTCTCACCTTTCAGTTCTTCGACGATCTGCTGAACCCGTATTCCCTTTTGCCCTACGCAGGAGCCTACAGGATCGATATTTTCGTCTTCTGCATACACTGATATCTTGGTCCGTGATCCGGCTTCTCTGGATATGTTCTTGATGACTACTTCGCCTCTGGCAATCTCGGGGACCTCGATCTCAAACAGACGCTTCACAAGGCCTGGATGGGTCCTGGAAACCAGGATCTGAGGTCCTTTTGTAGTTTTCTTGACTTCTGCGATGTATACCTTGATACGGTCATTGACTTCGTATGTCTCACCTGGCATTTGCTCGTTGGGAGGCAGTATCGCTTCAGTTTTATCCAGATCGATAAACACCATTTTCTTTTCGACACTCTGTACGATGCCGGTAACTATCTCATTTTCTTTTTCCAGGAATTTCTTATATATAAGTCCACGTTCTGCTTCGCGGATACGCTGAACTACCACTTGCTTTGCATTCTGAGCGGCGATCCTCCCAAAATTCCTGGGTGTCACCTCAACTTCTACTACGTCTCCAAGCTGACATCCTGGTGATATGTTTCTTGCTTCGGATAGCTCTATTTCCTGCAAATGATCCAACACGTTCTCTATGACCTTTTTCAGGGCAAAGACTTTTACTTCGCCTGTACTGCGGTTGATATTGACCTTGACATTCGGTGCCGAACCAAAATTCTTTTTGTACGCAGAAACCAGAGCGGCCTCTATAGCCTCCAAGAGTATCTCCTTATCTATGCCTTTTTCCTGGCATATCTGTTCTATAGCGTTTAAAAACTCTCCTGTCATTGAAAACTCCTCCTCAAGCCGCCATCAAAATTCAACAGCAAGTCTGACTACAGCAATATCAGAGCGATCAAAGGATAATACCTTGTCCTTGTCCCTTATGTACAGCTTATCCTCCGCAAGCTCCAACAGCTCTCCGGTATACTTCTTCTTGCCATTAACAGGGCGATATAGGCTTATATCTATCTTCGAGCCTTTATACCGTTCAAAATCAGAATCCTTTTTCAACACCCGGTCAAGACCCGGCGATGACACTTCCAGGATGTAGCTATGTGGTATAGGGTCTACCTGGTCCAGCAAATCGCTGACCTTCTCGCTTACAGCCTGGCAATCGTCTATTGTAACACCGCCTGGTTTATCTATGTATATACGCAGGTACCAATGGCTTCCTTCCTTTTTGTACTCTATATCCACCAGTTCTATATTGAGTTCGTTGACAACCGGCAGCGTCAATTCTTCCGTTAGCTTTTCAACCCTGTTTCCAGACAATTCGGTCCCTCCAAACATATATTGGCTTAACTGATATTATATCCTTATGTTTGACTCAATATCGTCTACAACATTAAAGAGTGGGGTTCCCCACTCTATTTAAGCGCAAAATATCCACACAAAAATATTTTACCACCGTTTGCATGCTGATGCAAGTCAAAATAATGATAATTGGCTTGTTTCGGGGATATTTTTCAGTATATTATTCGATTTAAGTACCTCTATTACTGTTTTGGTCACCTTTGTCCTTTCCCTGAAATCCTCTATCGATATAAACTCACCTTTTTCCCTGGCTTCAACTATACTTCTGGCAGCGTTTTCTCCGACGCCCTGAAGTGCCTTCAGCGGGGGCAGCAAGCCATTTTCGGTAACCAAAAAGCAAACAGAGTCAGATTTATAAAGATCTATAGGAGCAAATCCGAAGCCCCTGGCGTACATCTCAAGCGCCACTTCAAGGATCGTGAGCAGATTCTTCTCTTTTGCGGACAGGTCATTGCCGCGGCTCTCCAAATATCTTATCTTCTCCTTCACTGCTTCTTTGCCTTGCAAAATAAGCTCTGCGTCAAAATCTTCACCTCTTACCGTAAAGTATGCGGCATAGAAGGCCTTTGGATAGTAAACCTTGAAATAGGCTATCCTGAATGCCATAATCACATAAGCTACGGCATGGGCCTTGGGAAACATGTACTTTATCTTCTTGCATGAATCTATATACCATTGTGGGATATTGCTATTGATCATGGCTTCCTCCATTTCCGGAGTCAGCCCTTTGCCTTTGCGTACGTTTTCCATTATCTTGAACGCCAGGGTGGGTTCCATCCCTCTATACATCAGATAAAGCATGATATCATCCCTGGTAGATATTACTTCTGCCAAGGTCGCGATATTGCTTCTGATCAGGTCCTGAGCATTATTAAGCCATACATCCGTTCCATGAGAAAGTCCACTTATCCTTATCAGCTCGGCAAAAGTTGTCGGTTTCGTATCTTCCAGCATCTGCCTGACAAATTTTGTGCCGAATTCGGGTATGCCATAGGTACCGACCACACTGCCGATCTCCTCCGGGGTGACACCCAATGGTTCGGTAGTGGAAAACAGCTTCATGGTAGTTTTTTCACCTATTGGTATAGCCCTCGCATCAACTCCTGTCAGATCCTCAAGCATCCTGATGACCGTCGGATCATCATGTCCAAGTATGTCCAGCTTTACCAGGGTGTCATGGATCGAATGGAAATCAAAATGTGATGTTATCGTGCCTGATTCCTTGTCATCAGCAGGATATTGGATCGGCGTAAAATCAAATATTTCCATACTTTTAGGCACGACCAGGATCCCACCCGGGTGCTGCCCCGTTGTCCTTTTTACACCGGTGCAGCCGGCAACCAGCCTTTTGATCTCGGCATTCGTGACCACTAGCTGCTTATCTTCCAGGTATTTTTTTACAAAGCCGTATGCTGTTTTCTCAGCTATCGTACCGATCGTGCCTGCCCTGAAGACATGACCTTCCCCAAACAGCTCTTCCGTATACTTATGAGCTGTTGCCTGATACTCGCCTGAAAAGTTCAAATCGATGTCGGGTACCTTGTCTCCTTTAAATCCAAGGAAGACCTCAAAGGGGATATCATATCCGGCTTTATTGTAAGCTGCTCCGCATTTGGGACAGGCCTTATCAGGCAGGTCTGCACCGCAGGCATACACGCCCGTATCGACATCAAAGTCAGAATGCTTGCACTTTGGGCAGATATAATGGGGTGGCAGCGGATTGACCTCAGTGATACCAGTCAAGGTCGCAACAAATGAAGAACCCACTGATCCCCTCGACCCAACCAGGTATCCATCGCTGAGTGATTTTTTAACGAGCTTGTGGGCAATAAGATATAAAACTGCAAAGCCGTTGCCAATAATGGAATCAAGCTCTTTGTTGAGCCGTTTTTCAACTATCTCGGGCAAATGGGTTCCATATATCTCCTTGGCTGTCGTTATGGCCATGCTCCTGATTTCTTCTTCGGCACCTGGTATCTCCGGGGGATAGAGCCTGTCCGGAACAGGCTTGATCTCTTGTATTTCAGCCGCAATGCTTCGCGGCGAACTGATTACGACCTCATAGGCTTTTGACTCTCCCAGGTAAGAGAACTCTTCTAGCATCTCTTCTGTCGTTTTGAAGTAGAGTGGGGCCTGGATATCAGCATCATCATAGTTCTGCCCGCTCATAAGGATACGCCTGAAGTATTCATCCTCCGGATCAAGAAAGTGAACATCCCCTGTGGCAACTACCCGCTTGCCATGGCTTTCTCCCAGCTCAAGTATTTTTCTGTTAATATCCTTGAGGGCTTCCCTGTCAGCCACTTGACCGCTTCGAATAAGGTGCTCGTTATTGCTCAAGGGCTGGATCTCCAAATAGTCGTAGAAGTTGACTATTTCACTCAGGACTTCATCCGATTGTCCGTCATGGATAGCCCTGTAAAGTTCCCCGGCTTCACAGGCTGTACCTATGAGCAGCCCCTCCCTGTGGGATGCAAGCAGGCTTTTGGGTATACGGGGCTTCCTGTAATAGTACTCCAAATGTGATTTGGAAACCAGCTTATACAAATTTTTCAGGCCTTGCTCGTTCCTGACGAGAATGACTGCATGATAGCTGGTAAGGCTATTAAGGTTCGTTCTCCTGCTCAAGGCATTGTTGATTTCGTTAAGGCTTGTTATGCCCATCTTCTCCAGCTTGTCCAGCAGCTTTATCAGGATCTCCCCTGCAGTAGTGGCGTCATCTAAAGCCCTATGATGATTCTTGAGTTTTATTTTCAAATGGTCTGCTACTATATCCAGTTTATGCTTCTTAAGATCCTTCAGCAGCTCCCGGGATAAAGAAAGGGTATCAAGAACCGGATTGTCTATAGTCATCCCTTGTCTTTGGCCATACTCCTTTATAAAGCCAAGGTCAAAAGATGCGTTATGGGCAACCAGTACAGCATCTCCGCAGAATTCGATAAAACCAGGAAGTACGGTGTCAATTTTTGGTGCATCCGACACCATTTCGTTGCTTATACCCGTTAGCTTCGTGATATTCTGAGGAACAGGCTTTTCCGGCTTTATGAATGACGAAAAAGATGCCACTATATTTCTGTCCTTGATCTTAACGGCACCTATCTCTATTATCTCATGTAATTTGGCGTTAAGGCCTGTTGTTTCTATATCGAATACGACATATGTCTGGTTAAAATCTATATCACGGCTGTTGTGAACTATGGGAACATAATCGTTGATCAAATAGGCTTCTACTCCCAGGAGTATCTTTACTCCCTTTTTCTTGCCTTCAGCATATGCTTCAGGATAAGCCTGCACCACACCGTGGTCTGTTATCGCTATTGCTTCATGTCCCCATAAGGCTGCCCTGTCAACCAACTGCTTTGCTGAAGTCACTCCATCCATAGCACTCATCTGAGTATGCAGGTGCAGCTCCACCCTTTTTTCAGGGGCATTATCTAGCCTGAGCCTGTCAGGCGCAATGTTGATGTCGTTTATCAGCAGCACGATCTCTCGCTGATAACTGTCATACTGGCAATCTCCCCTTATTTTATACCAACGGTCCGGGATCAGCCTTTCTTTGACGGCTTCGGCCTTATCGTTGTCTAAAAACAGCTTGGCGGTTATAGAGCCGGTATAGTCAGTAATATCTAGAACACCTAGCTTTTTACCGTTTTTAAGCTCTCTAAATTCCAGACCGAACAATTTACCTTCTATGGTGACCCTGCCACTGTCTACCGTAAGGCTCCCGATCATCTCCGGCGTGTCCTTTATTGCTTTTCCGCAGATAATATCGCTATTGGCAGCATCGCCGCCTATTGTTTTGGATTTGCTACCGTTTGCCGGCAATGAACTCTTCACGACTTCCCTGGCAAGCTCAAGGTCTTCCTTCTGCTTTTTGGCAAGGTAATCTTCGTTGGTGTCTGTACTATCTGAGATGTCAGCTTGAAAGCGGACCCTCACAGAAAGATCAAATGTCTGTGAAAGCCATTCTTCAATATGATGATGCACTGATCTGCCATACAATATTTCCTGATCTGAGGCCCGACTTGTTGATATGATGAGCTCGTTTTTGTCCAAATTATATTTGCACATGCTAAGGATTGTTGACATAGCAGGCATTTGAGCTTTTATATCTTCGATCAGATCATTCCAGATCTGATCGAATCCACGAGCCAAACCCTGCATATCTATGCTGTATGTAAACTTCAACTTTAAAGTCGGGATTTCTGTAAAAACTTTATTGAGTTTTTCTTCCAGGATCCTTATACCTTCATTGGTAATGTATCTGCTGCTACAGAGGTTGATCTCCCAGATCCTGCTTTTTGCAAAGACCCTTGTTTTGACCAACCTGACATCATCAAGCTCAGGGCAAAGCTGTCTGAGATGATCCTCAAACAGCCCATTCAAAGTCTTGTCTTTTATGTCTGGCATCCCGTTACCCCCAGGTGTTGAAACACTATTGAACTGAATATTATATTCGTACTAGCTCCTTGGCGATCTCCCAGTACATTTTCATCCGGGCAGCAGCACCTTTGAAAAAACCCAGCTTTTCCTCTTTCATCGGATGAGTCACATTTACGAGCGGTACGTTCATCACCCTGAGGCCGTGCTTATTTGCGAACCTGCTCAAGGCGACTTCGATCCCATAGCCGGATGTCCACTCCTCTTCATCAAGCATTTGAAGATACATGCGCTTGACTGCCCTCTGACCGCTTAAGAAAGGAGTCAGCTTTTGGGCCAGATCCGTCGCTCCCCTGCCGGCGCTGAATATTCCAAGTGTCATGTCAGCTATGTCATCTAAAACGGGCTTATATAATCCTATTACCTGCTCCTTCGTGAGCCCGACTAGATCAGCATCCAGGAATACCACTATATCCCCGCTTGTTTTCATAAGACCTTGATACATGGCATTCCCTTTACCTTTGTTTACAGGCAGGTCCAAGACCCTGACCCCGTACGAGCATGCGACCGCTGAAGTATCATCACTTGAACCATCGTTTACGACCAAGACCTCATCGATGTCCGGCATGTCAGACACAATGCTCAGTACCTGATGAATATTGCCCTCTTCATTATAAGCCGGGATAATGATAGACACTCCCACATAACCACATCCTAATCTCTAGATACTTTGCATACATAAGGCCTTGTCTTCGTTTAGAAACCAAATATATCTTTATAGGTTACTACCAGCATAAGTAGTATAAGCACGACAAATCCTACCAGGTGAATATAGCCTTCCTTGCGGGCATCTATGGGCTTGCCCCTAAGCCCTTCTATCAGTAAAAGTACAAGTCGGCCTCCATCCAATGCAGGGAAGGGTATCAGGTTTATAAGTCCCAGGTTAGCCGTTATTACTATCCCTAGGGTGATTATCTGATCAATGCCTGCCTGAGCAGCACGCCCCACTTCTCTTACGATACCCACAGGCCCTGTTATATCACCTACGCCCTGGCCTTTGAAAAACAGGCCGCCCAATAGCTCTATCATATTTACCAGCATAACTCCGGTGCTTTTGACTGACATACCAATCGCGCTAAACAAGCCCGGTTTGCTGGTGGCGAACACAAAACCAATCTGGTAGTACTTTTGCCCATCTTCTTCAACCAGCTTAGGCGTGACGGTCAGGGTATGCAAAGACCCGTTTCTGTCGATGATCACATCGATCGGTCTGCCTTCACTGTTTAAGATTTTGCTCCTTATGACATTTACTGCTTCACCACTGGTAAGTGCCGACAGGTCCGTTCCTTCGAGGCTTACAAACCTGTCTCCCGGCTCAAGGCCTGCATGATACGCCGGTGAGTCCGGGATCACCTCACCGACTTCCGGTACTATATATCCCCAGGCCATCAGCATGATCGTGAACAATAAAGCTGCCAACACGAAGTTCATTATCGGTCCTGCAGAGATGACAGCCATACGCTTCCATACCTTGGCGTTTCTGAATGCCCGCGGATCACTGCTTTCCTCGTCTTCGCCCCTGAACTTTACATAGCCTCCGATTGGAAGCAGTCTCAATGAATACTCGGTTTCCTTGCCCTGTATCTTAAGCAGGCGGGGACCCATCCCTATAGAAAACTCCTCGGCATATATCCCCACGCTTTTGGCTACCAGGAAGTGGCCCAGTTCATGTATCATGACGATTATGCTAAGGAAGATCAAAGCTAATAGAATTGTCGTAATAAACACCGTCCTTCATGTAAGCATTCTTCTGGTTTCCTTATCGACTCGCAGAATGTCCGCCAGCGTAGGTCTTGGTATAACCTGATGCGAATCCATGGCTTTCTGGACCATCAAGGATATTTCCGTAAACTTGATTTCCCCGTTTAAAAACCGGTCCACGGCTACTTCATTTGCTGCATTGAGGACCGTAGGCATCGTTCCGCCGATTTGCGCCGCCTTTATCGCCAGATTAAGGCATGGAAAAGACTCTGTATCAGGCTCTTCAAAGGTCAGCATGCCTATTTTGGCAAAATCGACTTTCTGTACCGGAGACTCAAACCTCCTTGGATAACTGAAGGCATAAAGGATCGGGATCCTCATATCAGGCATCCCCAACTGCGCCAGTACTGATCCGTCCTTGAACTCCACCATTGAGTGAATGATGCTTTGCGGATGCACGATGACCTGTATTTGCCCTATGCTCAAGTTGAAAAGCCATTTGGCTTCTATTATCTCAAGACCTTTGTTCATCAATGTAGCACTGTCTATCGTCACCTTTTTACCCATGCTCCAATTCGGATGGATAAGTGCATCTTCCGGTCTTACATGCACCAGCCTGTCCGGTGTGAGTCCTCTGAATGGTCCGCCGGATGCAGTCAGCACTATCCTTCTGACATCCTGGTGGTCAGCGCCCTGCAAGCACTGGAAAATCGCAGAATGTTCACTGTCAACCGGGATGATCCTGCTCCCCGTTTTGGAAGCCGCATCTATGACCAACTGCCCACCCGTGACAAGTGTCTCCTTATTGGCCAGAGCGACATCGTTACCTGACTCTAGGGCGGCCATGGTAGCTTCCAACCCGGCAATACCGACGACAGCCACCAGCACCATGTCTATATCGGACTGCGAAGCAAGTTCTTTCAACGCATCATGGCCGGCCAGAACCTCTACGTTCTGCGGGATCTCTTTCTTCAGGATTTCTGCTTTTTCCGCATCTACGACTCCGACTCTCTCAGGCCTGAACTCTTCGATTTGTTCCTTAAGCAATTCTATGTTGTTATAGGCAGTAAGTGCAGATACTTTAAAATATGCTTTATTTCTTCTGATTATATCCAGGGCCTGGGTACCTATTGACCCCGTAGACCCTAAAATCGCGATCTTTTTCATGGCGCTCTCCTTTATGCGAGAAAAAGCACATAGTACATATAGCAAACAGGCATGGTAAAGAGAAGGCTGTCGCACCGATCCATTATACCACCGTGGCCTGGCAATATCCGCCCGAAATCCTTTATACCACAATACCTCTTGATAACAGATGCAGACAAATCTCCTATCTGGGACACGATCCCGCATAACAGACCGATAGCAGCAAAATGAACAGGAACAACATCAATGCTATATATATTATTTATAACTAAGCCGACTACAGACGTAACGACAATGCTTCCCAATATACCGCCGACAGAGCCTTCTATCGTTTTGTTTGGGCTGATATCCGGACACAGCTTTCTGCGCCCTATCAGCCTGCCTGTGAAATATGCGAAGGTATCAGTTGAAAAGGTCGCGAATATCGCTATTATCAGTAAATAGTCGCCGGATATTGTCTGGTGCTTCAACATAAGTGCAAATATAAAAGCGATGCCCGGATATATGCAACCCATGATAGTCAAGGCCGAATCGATCGGCTTTATGTTCCGTGCAAATACCGGAAGAGCAGTTATTACCAAAATGGCTGCCATCAAAAATAAAAAGTCGTAAGGCCCGCCAACTATACGAGCCCTGGCCTGTTCTGTATACATGCCAAAGTAAAAATGCTGTATGTAGAAGACTGCGACGGCTGCAAATCCGGCCCATCGCACAGGCTTATATCCCTTAAACTTAAAAGCCGAGTATATCTCGTGCATTCCTACCAGGGCAAAAAAAAGCACAGCCGCATTGAACAGCCATCCGCCAATATACAAAACAAATGCCAGGCCGCATGCGCCGAAGGCACCATATATCAATCTTTCCTTCAACACCTTAGTCATCCTCTCCGGTATCTAAACCGCCATACCTACGTACCCTGCCCTGATATTCGATTATAGCCTCCAGATACTTTTCCCTGGTGAAATCAGGCCAAAATACGTTTTTATCTGTAAACACCAGCTCTGTATATGCAATCTGGTACAACAGGAAATTACTGATCCTATATTCACCGCTGGTCCTGATGAGCATATCAGGATCCGGTATCCCTCCGGTATCAAGATACTGCGATATGGTTTGCTCAGTGATATCATCAAAAGCCAGGCGTTTTGATGTCACATCCTGAACAATCGATTTTATAGCTTTCAATATTTCAGCTCTGCTTCCATAATTCAGGGCTATATTGACCTGCAAGCCACTATTGGCCCTGGTCAGGTCCATGGCATGCTGGACCTCGGTCCTTGCAGCCTCAGGCAGCCTTCCGATATCGCCAAGTACATATATCTTTACGCTGTTTCTGTGAAGCTCTGCTACTTCCTTTCTGAGGAACTCCACAAGAAGTGACATCAAAGCATTGACCTCATCTTTGGGTCTTTTCCAGTTTTCTGTGGAAAACGCATAGAGAGTCAGATACTTGATACCAAGCTCAGAGGAAGTGGATATGATATCTCTTAAGGCCTCCACTCCCCGCCTGTGCCCGGCTATTCTGGGAAGTTTGTGCTTTTTTGCCCACCTTCCATTGCCATCCATGATTATAGCAACATGAACCGGTATAGGCTTGGATTTAACAAGCGCATATAAATAGTCATATGTTTTTTCCATAACTCCACCCTGACAAATGCTTGGACCATATAATGCATCCTATCCTATTTTACCCTTAAATAGCCCATTGTCAAACACTAGTTTGTCCCGGTTCATATGCAAGTTAATTATTACTATGAAAAGCAGCAAAATGCTGCTTTTCTCTCTAATGCTGATAAGACACCAACTAATATCGAAGCATATACCTGATATACAGTATAAGAGATTGGAACTGTCTCAATGGTTTTTCTGAGGCTCGGTCCTAAATAACGAAACTGTTACTTCTAGCTCATTAGATCCGCATAATCTCTGTCTGACCACCCTGTAGACACCATTGCAGACAGTAAAGCTGCTTTTGCTGACCGGAGAAGAGTAGTATATGATATTTAAAACTACATCGGGATATCCAGCTCGTGCGACAGACCTGGCTTCTGCAAGTGTCAATCCTAATAGGTTAGGAGCATCCATTAAAACTCCATTATCTCCTTTTCCTTTTCTTTGACCAGGGCGTCGATCTTATCGATGAACTCATCGGTCAACTCCTGGATGTCGCTTTCCGCTATCTTCTGCTCGTCCTCGGTTATTTCTGATTGTTTTCTCATCTTTTTGTATGTATCATTAGCGTCTCTTCTGACCGAGCGTATTGCTATTTTTGATTCTTCGCCGATTTTGCTTACGAGCTTAACCAGTTCTTTTCTTCTTTCTTCGGTTAGCTCAGGAAACACAAGGCGGATTACCTTGCCGTCATTTACTGGTGTGATCCCGATATCGGACTTCATGATCTCTTTTTCCACAGCAGGTATCATCTTGGGCTCCCACAATGATATCACAAGCAACCTCGGCTCCGGTGATGTGATATTGCCGATCTGGTTTATAGGAGTCTGTACACCATAATAATCCACAGTTATTTTGTCCAGGATATGGGGATTGGCACGCCCGGCTCTTACACGGGCCAGCTCTGCCTTCAGTACCTCTATTGTCTTGCCCATTTTATTGCGGGCTTCATTATATACTTCCTGTATCATGTTAACCCTCCTTGATTATTGTACCTATTTCTTTGCCTAGAACAGCCGCTTTTATATTGTTTCTGCTTTCAAGGCCGAATACCTGGATCGGTATTTTATTGTCCATGCATAATGTTATGGCTGTAGAATCCATAACGGCCAGCCCTCTGTTGAGTACATCGATGTAGCTTAATTTGCTGAGTCTTTTGGCATTTGGATTTTTCCTGGGGTCATCATCATACACTGCATCTATATTTTTTGCCAGGAGTATCACATCAGCTTCTATTTCCGCTGCTCGCAATGCTGCTGTTGTATCAGTGGAGAAATAAGGATTGCCGGTCCCGCTGGCAAAAATCACTACCCTTCCTTTCTCCAGATGCCTGATAGCCCGTCTTCTGATGTATAGCTCGGCTATTTGTCTCATTTCAATCGCTGTCTGAACACGGGTCTGCATGCCTTTGCTCTCCAAGGCATCCTGAAGCGCAAGGGCATTGATTACTGTAGCCAGCATGCCCATGTGGTCTGCAGTCGTCCTGTCCATGCCTATGCCGCTGCGGCCCCGCCAGATGTTGCCACCTCCTACTACTATGGCTACCTGAACACCCAGATTGCAGATCTCGATAACTTCATCAGCAATCTGGCTCAACACTTCGTGATCGAAACCGTGTCCCTGCTTACCGGCCAGTGCTTCACCGCTCAGTTTGAGTACTACTCTGCTGTATACCGGTTTTTCTATCATTCGGAAACCTCCGTTTCTTATGTATTTTTCTACGCTGGCTAAAAATCTCCTTCTTAGTTTTAAAAAAAGAGAAACACATTTGTGTTCCCCTTCTTTTGATCAGCCATTCATCTGATCCATAACTTCCTTCACAAAGTCATCCTGCTTTTTCTGAAGGCCTTCTCCCATTTCATATCTCACGAATCTTCTGATATTTATGTTTTCTCCGATAGTCGCTATCTTTTCATTCACCAGATCCTTAATCGTCTTGTCCGGATCCTTCACGAAGGGCTGTTCCAGCAGGCAGAATTCCTGGAAGTACTTTTCGATCCTGCCTTCTACCATCCTGTCCACTATCTTCTCAGGTTTACCCTCGTTTAGAGCTTGTACCCGTAAAATTTCTTTTTCTTTTGCGATAACTTCCTCCGGTACTTCTTCTCTGGACATGTAAAGCGGTTTTGATGCAGCAATATGCATAGCTATATCTCTTACAAAAGCCCTGAACTCAGGTGTCTTTGCAACAAAATCTGTCTCACAGTTGACTTCGACGAGAACACCTATCTTGCCACCTAAATGGATGTAAGACTCAACAATGCCTTCTGCTGCTATCCTGCCTGCTTTCTTAGCGGCTGCAGCCAGTCCCTTTTCGCGCAGAAGCTCTATAGCCCTTTCCATGTCGCCGTTAGCTTCTTCCAAGGCTTTCTTACAGTCCATAAAGCCTGCTCCGGTAATCGTTCTTAATTCTTTGACTGTATTTGCAGAAATCATATGTATTCCTCCTTATCCAAGCATATAATTGAAAAGGGAAGACGGGGATCATCCCCCTTCTTCCCCTGCCTGTTGATCATTCTTCGCTCATTTGCTCGCCTTGCTTGCCTTCCAGAACAGCATCGGCAATTTTGGATGCAAAAAGCTTGATTGCTCTGATTGCATCATCATTACCAGGGATAACGTAGTCAACTTCATCGGGATCACAGTTGGTATCAACGATGGCTACTACAGGGATGCCCAGGTTACGTGCCTCAGCAATTGCTATGCGTTCCTTTCTTGGATCTACTACGAACAAGGCACCGGGCAGCTTTTTCATGTTCTTGATGCCGCCCAGGTTTTTCTCAAGCTTTTCCCGCTCCAGCTTCAGCTTAATTACTTCCTTTTTGGGAAGCACATCAAAAGCCCCGTTGGTTTCCATGTCGTTCAGTTCGTTCAGGCGGTCTATACGCTGACGGATGGTCTTGAAATTTGTCAGCATGCCTCCCAGCCATCTTTGGTTAACATAATACATCTCGCAGCGCTTTGCTTCAGCTTCAATTGATTCCTGAGCCTGTTTTTTAGTGCCTACAAACAGTATATCCCCGCCGTTGGCAACAAGATCCCTTACAAAGTTGTATGCTTCTTCAAACTTCTTGACAGTTTTCTGCAGGTCAATGATATAGATGCCATTGCGGTCAGTGAAGATGTAAGGAGCCATCTTGGGATTCCATCTGCGGGTCTGGTGACCAAAGTGAACGCCTGCTTCCAGAAGCTGTTTCATCGAAACTACTGCCATAACTAATTCACCTCCTTGAGTTGTTCCTCCTTCTGCATCAACCTGCTCTGCGACCTGAACAAGGCACCGGCAGGGCAGTCCGCCAGAAGTGTGTAATCACGACAAGTAGTATAGCACAATCGTTTTTATTTATCAATACGAAAGCTGAGGAATTATTCCAGCAAATTCGCTAAATCTGCTTGCTTTCATGACCAACAGTACGAATAAACATTATGCCTGAATCAGAATGGAACTCTATAGATCTTCCGAAATTCCCGCCGGTCTCCTGGGCTATGATCCTTATCCCATTTTCATCAAGGGTCCTGATAACAGCTTCCACATTTCGATCTCCTATTGCCAGGATTTCCTTGTTGAAGCTGTTCAGACTTGAAAACATCTGCGCCCCCCCTGCGATCTTGGCAACCAGACGTCTTCTGTCCGCTCCGGCGTCCACCATCTGTCTGATAAGCTCTTCAATACCTGTATCTGCAAATTTCAACGGGTTTGGATTATCTCTTGCCCTGTTGCAGTACGGCAGCATAATATGCACAAGCCCCGCAATTTTCTCGACTCCGTCATATAATGCTACAACTACACATGAGCCTATGCCCATAGATACCAGGATCTCATTATTTTTTACAATTCTAAGCTCTGCCATACCAACACGCGTCGTACTTTTCATGTGCCAACCTCTAAGGCCTTTAGTAGTACAGGACAGGTGGTAATTCCCGGGATCAGGAAGAAGTAATTGTTGATCTGCTCTGTTCCATCTGTCAGCTGCGACTCTATAAACAATGTTTTATCGCCATAAGCGCCATATTCTATGACAGGTACTGATAAAATCGCTCCAGCCATATCAATAGAAAGGTTGGGAACAGAATGAACTGCCTTTAGGCCTGTGAATGAAGACAAGGCCATAAGATATGAACCCGACATAATATTTGCCACTTCTATGATCGCTGATGCTTCAATGTCATTAAGTTCCGATATCTGAGTATCCGTTTCCTTATTCATCAGCAGCTCAAGAAGCTTGCTTAATGAAGTGCTGTCTAACAAATACAGGATAGTACCCTGTATGTCTCCTTTAAAGTCAACATACACTCCCGCAACAAGCGTTTCAGCGCCACCGATTATATCCACTGCATTTTCAAGATTGATCAGTTTGACCTCAGGGACATTCATGTTTATGCGTTTGTTAAGCAGCTTGGACAGAGATGTCGCAGCATTACCTGCACCTATGTTGCCTATTTCCTTAAACTTATCAAGGTCGATCACGGAAAGATTTTCTACGTCAAAGGACATTCTACAACATCTCCCCAAAGCAATGATTCCATATCGAGTACCATGACGTATTTATCATTTACATAGGCCACACCGGTTATAGCTTCCCTGTTTTTCCCCTGAAAGACCATAACGTTATCCTGCATCATGCTGCTGGTGATTTCAGCTACTTCCACTACACTGTCCACTACCATGCCTATTTTGCTGTTTGAAATCTCTGTGATCATTATTCGGGAACCGCTTGCCTGCTTATCAGGAATGCCTAGAATGCTTTTTACATCGACAATAGTAATAACCTCACCCCTGAGATTGATTATACCCAAGGTGGATTTCCTCGCCATAGGCACCCTTGTAACAGGCATATATTTCTCTATCGATACAATATAGCTTACATTTGCAGCATAGTATTCCTCGTTCAGTTTGAATATGACATACTGCTTTTGTGTATTGAAAACCGTCCCTACTTCCATTGCAAGTCCCTCCTATGCTACATGGTTCATATCAAGTATCAAGGCAATGCTACCGTCTCCAAGTATCGTTGCTCCTGATACTACCTGTACATCGGACAGATACTTTCCGAGGGATTTGATCACTATTTCCTGCTGACCGATCAAATCATCCACAACAAGGGCATAGGTCTTGTCGCCCTTCTTGACAATCACCATTATCATCCGGTCGGAATCGTTCTTGGTCTTTCTGGGGCATTCAAGGAGTCTGTCCAATCTGATGACAGGGATAAGGTGAGATCTGAACCTGATCAGTTCCTGTTTTTTAAGTTTTGTAATTTGCGACTCTCGGGCTTCCATAAGCTCTATTACATTGCCAAAGGGCAATGCATATTTCTCATCAGCAACTTTTACCAGTAAAGCCTTGATGATCGACAGAGTGATCGGCAGCCTTATATGGAAACTCGTACCTTTGCCTGAAGCAGTGCTGACCTCGACAACTCCACCCAGTGACTCGATACTTGTTTTTACCACATCCAGCCCGACTCCGCGGCCTGATATATTTGACACGCTTTCTGATGTTGTAAAGCCAGGGTTGAATATATACGAAATCAGACGGCTTTCATCCATTTCCACGGCTGCTTCCTCTGAGGCAAGCCCTTTTTTGATGATCTGCTCTCGTATTTTCTCAGTGTCTATTCCCCTGCCATCGTCCGTTACTTCTATTACAACGTTGTTGCCTTCATGATAAGCGTTCAGTACAATTACACCTGTCTCAGGCTTGCCACTGGCTACACGTTCTTCCGGTGTTTCCAGGCCGTGATCTACTGAGTTTCTGATCAAATGGATCAGCGGCTCACTCAACTCATCGATTATAGTCCTGTCAACCTCGGTGCCCGCACCCTTGGTTATGAGCTCGACCGATTTGCTTGTCTCCTTGGCCAGGCTTCTGACAATCCTGGGGAAACGGTTGAAAACTATTTCTACAGGCACCATCCTGACTTTCATCACTGCATCATGCAGATCATTAGTTACCCTGCCGAGATACTCAACTGATTCGGAGATACTTTTATCCTGTCTGTAATAATTCTCGTTTTGTATCCTGTTCTTTACGATGATCAGCTCGCTGACAAGGTTCATCAACAGATCCAGCCGTTCGATGTCGACCCTGATGCTCTGGCCGATTTTACGCTTGACCGAACTGTCATCATCGTTTTCTTTAGCTGCAGCACCTGCATCCTGCTCCACTTGCTTGTAGCTTCCTGTTTCGATTTGGTTGATTTCGATCGATTCAAGCTCGGTAATTTGATCCAGAACACGCCTTACAGAACTTATGTCTGACGATGTGACAAGTATCAGACTGAATGTATTGCCAAATGTCTCATCTTCCAGATCTTCAGCACTAGGTCTGGACGCTATGATCTCGCCCAGTGTTTCTAGCTCTCTGAATACTATGTATGCCCGGGCTGATTTCAACAAGCAGTCTGAAACAAGGACTATTTTGATCTCATATGTGTTAAATCCCTGCATCTCACTCTGTCTGATAATATCCTTCTGATACTCATCCAGCTCCATGGTGGATGCCTTGGGCTCTACACCTTTAGACTCTTGTTCATCAGACTTGGCAGGACGAATTTCCTTGGCGGTATTTTTGGAGATGAGCTGCTTGAGGTTTTCCTCGAGCTCTGTTGGATCGCGCTGGCTGTCATCGCCCACCAGCTCTATATCCTTCAAACATAACTCCAGGAAGTCGTAACATTGAAACAGAAGATCGATCACTAAGGGAGATAAAAACAACTGGTTTTTTCGAACTTCATCCAGCACACTTTCCATGCTGTGAGTCAGGGAAGAAATAGAGTTGAAACCCATGGTGCCAGCCATGCCCTTAAGCGTATGGGCTGACCTGAATATATCATCGATTATACCGGAATCCTGATTATCCTTTTCCAGCATAAGCAGCTTGTTGTTGATATTGTCCAGGTGCTCCCTGCTCTCTTCGAGAAACAGTGACATGTAACCGCTAGTATCCATTGCAGCTCCCCCCTATACGACGATTGGCCCAAGCTTTTCAATAGCTTGTTGCTTTCTTAACTGCATCAAGCACTCTTTCTGCTTGAAACGGCTTTAAGATAAAGTCCCTCGCTCCTGCCTGAAGCGACTCGAAAACCATCTCACGTTGGCCCATAGCAGAACACATGATGATCTTAGCTTCCTTGTCGATCTTTTTGATCATCCGCACTGCCTCAATACCATCGACTTCTGGCATAGTTATGTCCATAATGACCAGGTCGGGATTGGTATTTTTGTATTTTTCCACTGCTACTGCGCCGTTTTCCGCTTCGGCTATTACGTCATATCCATTTTTGGTCAAAATGTTCCTGATCATCATCCTCATGAAAAGTGCATCATCAACGATCATAATCTTTTTGGACATTTGCCTACATACCCCCACATTCATAAGCGATAGACTATGTCAAGGTATAACTAATTATTCGACAAAACTTTATTTATTCCTTCAATCAACTGCCTGGGTATAATTCATCGTATAATTCTGTAACTGCTTCGAAAACCTCGTTGAGCTCTTCTTCATCTTCAATGCTTACATAAACATCATCCCCGTTTTCATCCTGCTCTACCCTTAGGATAACCAGCTCGTCCTCGGTATCATCCTGTTTTTCATTTTCCAGGGTGGAAAGTACAATATATTCCGATTCCCTGTTGTCCAGTGTCAGTGACATGACATATCTGAATGTCACAGGATTGTTGTTCTCATCGAGCAATTCAACCGTTTCATACATATACTCGTCCATTTTTCATACCTGCTTTCTGTTGATAAAATCGAGATATGACTGTAAAATCAGCATTGCAGCTATCTGGTCCACCTTATGCTTGCGCTTTTCTCTGCGCACGTCAGCGCTGATCAAGGCTTTATGAGCTGCTACCGTGGTCAGTCGCTCATCCCAGTAGACTATTTCAGCATCAGTAAGCTTTTGAAGCTTTTCGCCGAAATCTTTCACCTTTTGGCTTTGCGGACCCGGGGTCCCGTTCATGTTTTTAGGCAGTCCGATCACAATTCGGTCGGGTTTATGATCTTCCAACAGCCTGGCCAACTTTTCGAAGTCATGCCTGTCTCCCTGTCTTTCAAGGGTAGCAATACCCTGGGCAGTCCACCCCAAAGCATCGCTTACTGCCATGCCTATACGCTTGTCCCCGACATCCATGGCAATTATCCTCAAAAAGCACATTCCTCCCTGTTTTATATTACAAAGTGCGACAATGCTATATTACCTTAATTGCCAGTTCTTTGCAAGCAGATGCGCAATATCCGCATAAAATGCATTTACTGCTGTCAACGGCCGCTTTCCCCTTAATCACATCCAGAGCTCCCTGTCTGCATCTCAAGGTGCAACTGCCGCAGCCCTGGCACCAATCCTGGATGATCAACTCTCTTTTATAATTATTGAGCTTGTTATATAAGATATCCGGAACCTTTCCGGTCGTAAAATAAGAAACGTTTGCAGCCACCTCTTCTACCCGCTGCATACCGATAGCTACTGAATGCATGAAAGGGAAGTTCAATATATAGTTATAGGCCGCTTCTATTTCCTTAAGCAAATGTCCACCGCCTAAGGCTTTCATGATATATATACCTTTTCCATTCATGTAAGCTGATGCAACGGCATGTTCCATATCCTCCCTGGTCCCGTCTACTATCCCTATCCCTCTTAAGTTTAGAATTGGGTGTATGACATCTATCTCTTTCATGTCCGATGCAGCATGTACTGCTTTGACAAAATGAGTTGATATGCCAACGCTACGGATATAGCCATTTTCCTTTTGCTTGATAAAAAAATTAAGTGCCTCCTCATGACCCTTCAGCGTGAGGGGGCTTTCCTGTTCATGTAAAAGAAATATGTCAACATAATCTCTGCCTATTTCTCTTAGAACTCGCTCCAAGGTGCTTTGAGCTGTCATCTTGTCATATGCATATGATTTGGTTGCGATAACAAGGTCCTTATTTCTCTTGAGCACGGCTTTGATAAAGTGGTAAGTGTCATATATATCAGCAGTATCAATGAAATTTATCCCGCTGTCAATAGCCTCATCCAGTACATTAAGACCGTCCCTGAGGGACATATTCCTTTGCAGCGGACTGATGGTCAAAGTCCCAAAGCATATTTGCGAAACAACAATACCTGTCTTTCCCAACGTAAAGTATCTCAAGAATTATCATCCGTTCAAGTCGTTATTTTCCATATAGAACCTGACCAGTTCTTCCAGCAACTCGTCTCTTTCCAGCCTTCTGATGATAGCCCGTGCATTTTGGTGGCTTGTAATATATGTCGGGTCTCCGGATATAAAATAGCCCACAAGTTGATTGATAGGGTCATAGCCTTTTTCCTCAAGGGCTTTGAATACCTTTCTGAAAATATCCTTTGGGGTGTCAGTAGGCTCTTTTTCCAGTTTGAACTTTATTGTCTCCCGGAAATCCTTGCTCATATAACCACTGCCCTCCATCTATCTTTCTGATTCTACAGTATATCATACTCTATCAGTATTTTCTACATTCCCTTTATAATACCATAGCTTCTTGCCGGACTTCAGCTTCCCCGGCGATCCTTTTTATGTGCCTCCACGATGCGTTCAAGCTTTCGCAGGCGATGGTTCACACCAGATTTCCCAACAGCCGGCCTGGTCATATCCCCCAATTCCTTGAGACTGGCATCCGGATACCTGAGTCTCAACTCCGCTATCTCCCTCAGAGAGGCGGGCAGGGCTGAAAGACCTATGTTGTTCTTGATGTATTCTATATTTTCTATCTGTTTTACAGCAGCATTCACTGTTTTGCTCAGATTTGCAGTCTCACAGTTCACTATGCGGTTGATATTGTTTCTCATATCCTTGTATATCCGGATGTTTTCCAGATTGAGCAGCGCAGTATGAGCTCCTATCAGGCTCAACAGCTTCACTATGTGCTCTCCCTCTTTTATATAAACGACAAAGCTGTTCTTCCTCACGATAAGCTTGGCGTTCACATTGAGCTCGTTTAGCAGGGAACATAAGGACTCGCCGTATTTCTCAGAATGAGCGATAAACTCCATATGATAGGCTTTTTCCGGGTCACTGACCGAACCTCCGCCAAGAAATGCCCCGCGAAGATATGCCTTTTTGCAGCATTTCTTTTTGACCAGCTCTTCCGATATGTCAGAATTGATCCTGGTGTTTCCGTTCCTGTCACTGTAGAGGATGAATGTATCTCGCAGGATCTGGGCTGATAACCCCGGCTTTGCTATATGGAGTATGTAGCTGTTGTTTTTTCTCAATCTGCTGTTCTTTCTGATAAGGATCTCTGCAGAAGCATTATACAGGTCCTTGATCAGCATGAATAAACGCCTGGCTATAAAGGAGTTCTCAGTGGTGATCTTTATATTGACCTGCCCTTTTCCTTCAAGGTGTATGGTACCGCTTGTATGGATCAAAGCCGCAAGCTCTGACAGCTTGCAGCAGCTTTTGCCGGGAGAGGTCCTGCAGATTTCGCCCTTGGCTTTAGATGAAAAAGACATGTTCATTCCCCCAGTCTAGGTTTTTATCTCAGACCTGACTCAATTAGCTCCACTACCTTTTTAGCCAGTTTTCTGGGATTGTGCCGAATGTACCCTGATGAATAATCTAGCAAGTCATCCTCTATGACTGCATAGCCGATACTTTCGTTTTCCTGTCTGTATAGGACTGGTACTGAGTTCTCATTCAGGTACCTGTCCAGTATGGATGGCGGTGGCACACTGTTATTGACAATGACAGCATCTATCAGCTTTTCCCCACCTCCATGCCTTATCAGGGCGTCAATGTGGTCTTTCAGTGTATAGCCTGTGGTTTCGCCTGGCTGGGTCATTACATTGGCTATATATATCTTGAGGGCCTTTGAGCAAAGTATAGCATTTCTGACCTCTTCCAGCATAAGGTTCGGGAGGATGCTTGTATACAAGCTACCTGGGCCCATGACTATGCACTGGGCATTATTGATTGCGTCGATGGCTTCTGGCAATGCTTTGGCATCCGCGGGCTTGATAAAAACCTCTTCGATCGGGCTCTTTTCCTCCTGCTGGACCATTGGTATCCTGGATTCCCCTTCTACAATGGTACCATTTTTAAGCCTTGCGCATAAGGAAATATTGTCCAAGCTGACCGGCAAAACCTTACCGGTAACAGCCAATACATTGCTGATTTGCTTTACTCCCAGCAAAAAACCTCCGCAAAGATCAGTCATGGCTGCTATAAGAAGGTTGCCAAAGCTCTGCCCCTTGAGATAACCCTCCTTGAAGCGATACTGCAGCACCTGCTGCATTACAGGCTCTGCGTTGGCCAAAGCCAATATGCAGTTTCTTATATCACCGGGAGGCAGTATTCCAAAGTCTTCCCTTATTTTCCCCGAACCGCCTCCGTCATCTGCGACCGTGACGATCGCAGTCAGGTTCTCGCTGTAGTTTTTCAGTCCTCTAAGCAGCGTTGACAGCCCCGTGCCACCGCCTATGGCCGCTATCCTGTATTGCGTTGGGCGATCGTATATGACTTCCATCGGATCACTCATCTTTCAAATTGATATCCCGGTGTTCAAGTATAACATGGTGCCCTTGTTTGCGAAGCATGGCATACACGGCATCTGCTATGGTAACGGACCGGTGCATCCCTCCGGTGCATCCAATCCCGATGACCAGCTGTTTCTTGCCCTCTCTGATATAATAGGGTATCAGGAACTCCAGCATATCGTTGAGCTTGGCAAGAAAAATCTGGGTTTCAGGGAACATGAACAAGTATTCCTTGATGACCGGCTCTTTTCCTGAATGATGCTTGAGATCCTCAATATAAAAGGGATTCGGCAGAAAACGCACATCAAACAAGAGATCAGCATCAAGCAGGGTACCATGCTTAAAACCGAAAGATATGATCGATATTATCAGGCCTTCCTTGGTATTTTCTTCACTGACCAGGCTCTCCAGCACTTCCCGAAGCTGCTTTGGGTGCAGATTGCTCGTATCTATGATGTGGGTGGCGCAGTCCTTTAGCTTCTTA
>Ga0116169_1000466_pt1 | contig 42537 bp, 29 predicted proteins | sample AD_UKC130_MetaG_FD_89796 | JGI IMG/M metagenome (GOLD analysis project Ga0116169, IMG submission 89796) | Active sludge microbial communities of municipal wastewater-treating anaerobic digesters from Canada - AD_UKC130_MetaG | ecosystem: Engineered > Bioreactor > Anaerobic > Digestate | place...
ACAGATTTGTATGTCAAAGAACGATATCTCCGAAGATACGCTTCAAAACATAACTAAAGGGGTGACATTTTCTCAGTCCATTTCAAGCATTTTTAGGGTGACATTTTCACTGGCCGTTGACAGCCGGCCCGCAGGCGATCTCGCTTCCGGCAAGCAGCCGTTTGCAAGCCGCTTAACGTAAAATTGTCCCTCTCCAAGGTTTAGCTTGATTTTGGTGTTTTCTGTTTTTCCCCATCTGTGGCCCAATCACCTACACCCGAGATTTAGATCAAGATGTCGCGCCTGCGGTAGAGAATATAGCTTGCCCCCATGGCGGCGGCGCTCGCCCCCAGGAGAACGAGGATATTGATGCCCCCAACCTGCCCGTTCATGACAATATCAGCGGCGTTAACGTAATGAAAAGGAGTCAGGTAGCCGAGAAACTCCATCTTCTCGGAGAGGGTGGCCAGCACGTCGCAGAAGTAGAAGGCGAGAACCAGGCCAATGCTCGTGGGCATGGCCGAGCGCCGGCGAGTAAAGAAGAAAGCCAGCAGAAAGCCGAAGGAGGCAAAGGCCAGGTGCGCCAGGAAGGGCGCCGCCAGCAGCCCCAGGAGAGCGTCCCTGGAGTAATCGCTGGAAACATAGCTCTTAAAGGCGGCCAGGGCGCTCAGGCCGATGAGGACGTTGAAGAGAAACACGTATACAAGCAGCGCCAGCAGCTTGCCGGCCAGGATCTGTGCCCGGGACACCGGGCGGGCCAGCAGAAACTCGATGGTTTTCTCTTCCTCCTCCTTGGCCATGAGCCCCGCGCCAAGGATGGCCGCGTAGATGGAGCCGAAGAGAAGGACCATGATGTAGACCTCGGTGCCGTAATAGCCCAGGGGCTCGCTCAGGCTCAGCCGGTCGAGGCCGAAAATTTTGCGCATGGACTCAGGGAAGAGCTCCACGTATTGATCGAGCTGCCCTTCAAACTCAAAGGCGCCGAAGGCGGACATGGTAAAAAAGGTTAAAAACATCAAGATAGCTCCCCAGATGAGCAGGGATCTGCCGTTGACCCGCAGTTCGCGCCAGAGGACCGCTTTCACCTGGCACCCTCCTTCTCGTAGTAGTGCATGAAAATCTCCTCGAGGGAAGGCTCTTCCATCCATAGCTCGTCAATCTCGTAGCGTGCCAGGAGACGCAGCAGCTCGTTGACGTCGCCGTTGAAAAAAAGATGCAGCGAGCCGTTATCTTCCTCCTGGTGGGCGATGCCGGGCAGCTCCAGCCGCGGCGCCTTGCCGTCTCGGAAGCTAATGCGGACGTTGGTGAACTGGCCCCGGCGCAGGCGGGCGATCTCTTCCACGCTGATGAGCCGCCCCTCCTTGATGATCGCCACGCGGTGGCAAAGCCGCTGCACCTCGGAGAGGATGTGCGAGGAGAAGAAGATAGTCGTCCCCCGGCGATTCTCCTCGCGGAGCAGATTAAAAAGACGGCGCTGCATCAGGGGATCGAGCCCGCTGGTGGGTTCGTCGAGAATGAGCAGCCGCGGCCGGTGCAGCAGGGCCTGGATGATCCCCACTTTCTTTTTGTTGCCCAGGGATAGGCTGTAGATCTTCTTGTTCAAATCGACCTTAAAAATTTCGGCCAGCTCCTTGAGCCTGGCGGTGTCGCCGCCGTGAAAGGAGGCCGCGTAGCGGAGCAGCCCTTCCACGGTCAGGTCATCGTAGTAGCCCATCTCGCCGCCCAGGTAGCCCACCACTTTCCTGATCTTCACGCTGTCGCGGCAGACGTCGAGGCCGAAGATGCGGGCGCTGCCGCTGGTGGGGAAAATAAAGTTGAGAAGGGTGCGGATGGTGGTGGTCTTGCCGGCGCCGTTGGGGCCGACGAAGCCGAAGATTTCGCCCTCCTCAACTTCCAGGTTAAGGTCGACAATGCCCCGGGCCTTGCCGTAATACTTGGTCAGGTTGAAGGTCTCAATTGCTTTCATGGAACAACCTCCGCAGCGGGTGTACTTACTGGCGCCCTGTTTTAAATCCCCCCCCGGCCCCCCTTTGGCAAAGGGGGGAGCTTTTGGCGCAAGAGACCAGGAAGTCCCCTTATTAAAAGTGGATTTAGGGGGATTTTGCCCGGCAGGGCTAGGCAATGGTGGCGCCGCCGTCAACGTTGATCACCTGGCCGGTGATAAAGTTGGCACCGTCGGAGCAGAGAAAGAGCACCGGCTCGACGATATCGGCGGGCTCGGCCAGGCGGCCCAGGGGAATCCCCTTGACGATCTCGTCATGCGTCGCCGGGTTGGACCAGAAAGGCGCGCTGAAACCGGTTTTCACCATGCACGGCGCCACCGCGTTGACCTGGATATTGTCCGGCGCCAGCTCGGCGGCCAGCACCCTGGTCAGCGCCTCGATCCCCGCCTTGGCCACGCTGTAGATGCCCATTCCGGGAGCAAAGCGCCGCGCGGCGATGGAAGAGACGCTTACAATTTTCCCCCGGCCCTGCTTTTTCATGATCTGCGCCGCGGCGCGGGAGCAAAGATAGGTGCCGTTAAGGTTGGTATCGATGATCTTCTGCCAGGTGGCGGGATCGGCATCGGTCACGGAAGCGGTAAGCAGGTTCATGCCCACGTTGTTGATGAGCACATCCAGGCGGCCGAATACCTCCACGATGCGGCTGAAGAGGGCGGCCACCTCCGCTTCGCGGGCAATGTGCGCCGGCAGGGCCAGCAGGTTTTCTCCGGCGCCGAGCTCGGCCAAAGCGGCGTCAAGCCCCTCCTGCTTCCGGGCGCAAATCACCACTTTCGCCCCCTCGTCCCGGAGCAGGCGGCGCGCAATTTCCAGCCCGATGCCCCGGGTCCCCCCGGTGACCAGGCAGACCCGGCCGCCGAGCCCGTAACTGGGAACAGCCATCTTCTTCCCCCCCTTTAAAAGATCATGCTTTTCGCCCTACGCCTAGCCGGAAACTGCCCGGCGGGCTTTCCTGCGGCGTACCGCCCGGCCAATGAGCAGGGCCGCGAGGAGAACCAGCGCCAGCAGGATGAGAAGCAGCCAGAACAGGTAGGGAACGGTCCGGACCCGGTTGATGCGGCCTGCCGGGGCAGCATAGTAGGGGTCAATTTCAGGCAGGCCCGCCTCGTTGCGGGGCTGGGCGGCGGCATATTCCATTACCGCCTGCCAGACCTTCAGCTCCTCCCCGTTTACTTTCACGATGAGCTTGTCGAAATCTTCCATGGGAACAGGCTTGCCGTGGCTGTCTTTCGGGACAATCTCCAGCATGGGCAGCATCTCCCCGACCATGGGCAAAAAGGAGAGAATGTAGGAATCGGTGACCACATGGTAGAGCTCCTGGTCGCCCCGCTTCAAAGGGGCATAGCCGGCGTCTTCAGTCCCCTGGCGCCCCCGGCCAAGGTAGCGCTCCGCGCGCACCACGGCGCGGGTGGAGGGCAGCGGCAGGTCCAGCCCCGGCACAGTAAAGAGAACGGCGTTGCGGGGGTTATAGTCGTAGCGCAGCCCGGAAAACTGCAGGAAGAAACTATTCCCCAAAAGCTGCTCCAGCAGCACCGCCACTTCGAGAACGCGGCGCACCTCTTCGCCGGTGAGATAGAGGGAGACCAGGGGATAGCCCGCCCTGCCGTCCGGCCCGTATCCCAGTCCAATGAGGGAGGCCAGGTCATAGAAAGATACCTTCCCCTTGGAATGCTCCAGGCTGCCCGGTACCAGGCTGCCCCTGATGGAGCCGTTGGCCTGGACGGCAAAATCAACATGCTGCCCTAGCTTCTGCGCGGTGACGAGGCGCATGGCGTCGGCAATGAAATTCCCCAGGGGAGTCTCCTGGAGCGGCGGGGTATCAGGCATGGTAAAATCACAAAGGGCCGCCGTGTCCAGGATATTGAGAAAGCGCCCCCCCGTCCACCGGGCAATGAGCGCGTTAAGCTCTCCCGTGTAGCGGCGGACCGCTTCGTTCACCGCCGGATCCGGTTCCAGGCTGTGATCCAGGGGCAGCAGATAAGGCTGCCCGGCGCTGTTGCGCAGGCGCACCTTCTTGCTCGCCGGGTCAAAGGCCAGCTCCAGGACGCCGAGATACTGCAGGCTGGAACCGGCCTGCACGATAACCGTCTCTCCTTCAATCACCGGCTCCTCGAGGGCGGTATGGCAGTGCCCTCCCACGATAACGTCAATTCCAGGCACGGCGCGGGCCAGCGCGCGGTCTTCTTCAACCCCGCAGTGGGTAATGGCCACGACCAGGTCGGCACCTTCTTCCCTTAGCTGCGCCGTCATTGCCGCTGCCGTCTCGGTGGGATCGGCAAATTCAACCGGCTCGGGGCTGGCCGCCACCGAAACGGCATCTTGGCCAATCAAGCCAAAAAGCCCCACCGTGAGGCCATTTTCCAGCTCGATGAGATGCGTCCGGCGGAAGATCTTCGCCAGCGGGTGCTCCTCCGGCGGAACGGCGTTGGAGGCCAGCAGCACCATCCTGTCGTGCGCCTGGGGGTAGCCGGCCGCCTCCAGGGACTGGGCCAGCACCTCGGTGCCGTAATCAAATTCATGGTTGCCGATGGTGGCGACATCGTAGCCGATAAGCTGCATGATCTCCAGCGGGGCAGGAATGCCTTCGGGAATGAGCCAGCTGAAGGGTGTCCCCCCGGTATGGTCGCCGGCCGACAGCAGCAGCACCGGCTCTCCCGCTTCCGCCTTTTGCTGCCGGATCTGCTTCACCGCCGTGGCCAGCCGGGCGCAGCCGCCGACGGTGGAATTCTCTACCTCCGGATGGTAGTCCACTGCCGGGGAATGGGGGATCAGGGCCGCATGCTCGTCGTTGGTATGTAAAATAGTGAGGTACAACTCCCCTGCAGCGCTACCGGACGCCGCCGCGGTAGATTCACCTTCACCGTGAAGGAAAAGTAAGGCACCCGGCCATAAAAGGGAAAACAGGAGGAGTACTCCTGCCAAAACCAATTTAAAGGATCGCCCAGAAAAGCTTCCAGACCCGAACATGATTCACTCCCCCAATCAAAAAACCTCAAGATGATTTTACCACAGATGGTTTACTTTTGGAAATTGTCTCCACGATAACGCCGGTATAGGCCCTTGTCAATTAAAATATAATTTAACGAACAAGCGGATTAAAGGGTTAAATCATGAGAAGGGAATAAAGGCCATGCGCCAACTGCTTGCTTACCCGATGCGGCTGCTGAACGGCTTTCTCGACCGGGCTTTTGCCCTTGCCGGGGCGCTGCTGCTGGCCCAGTTTCCCCAGTTTTACAGCCAGTATATCCAGCGGCTGGGCGGCCATCTTGATGAAGCCCGCCGCACCGTGGATCTTTACTCGAAAAATGCCGCTTTGCTTGGCCTGACCCTGGAGCAGTACATTGAACATCACCTGGGATCGAAATCGGAAGTATTCGTCTCCACGGGCCGGATCATCGTCTCGCTCCTGGAGAGGCTGCAGCGTCTTGAATCCTCCTTTGCCGCCCTGGTGGAGGCCCCGCCCTGGATGCGCCCCTGGGTCTTCTTGAAAGAGGTCCAACTGCCCATTGCCGCACAGGCCTGGCGCGACTTTACCCCGGGCATCCCCACCACTATGGAGGGGTTTATTTATGCCGCAGCGGGCCTGCTTCTCGGCTGGAGCTGTTATTCCCTCGCCAGGTGGATAGTTCGAAAACTGGCCGGGCTCTTTAAAAAAAGCCCCTGCGGGCAACCTGAAACCCCGGACTACGAAAAATGCCCCTATGGGAATGCTAGATAGAAGCTGCACGGTAAATCCCCCCCACCCCCCTTTGGCAAAGGGGGGAGTCCGGGAATGTATAAACGCTCCCAACCCGCCGGCGAAGACGGTAGAACTGTACCTGAGTGTTTGCTGCATTAATCGGTTCATATCCAGGCCGGGCATGCCCGGTCCCTACAACTCTCCCGGGGTTGATTAACTGCAACGGATACACTGAGAAGCATTCATTGAAGTTGTAGGGGCGGCTCATGAGCCGCCCAACCCCGTGCCGGCAAAGGAAACAGATAAAAAGATGAAAAAGAAAAAGCGAGCCAAAAGCTTCCCATAAAAAACGTCTGTGCATCACCGTCGCGCGAGGCATGCCTCGCCCCTATAAGATCTATTTTATAAGTTTTCCTTTTTCAGCAGCGCCTCCAGCGCGGCGGCATCCGAAACCGGGGCCAGGCAGCTGCGGCCGCGGCAGAGATAGGCGACGGCCCCGCCCCGGAGCGTGTCCATGGACCTGATAAAAGGAACGAGCGCGGCCATCTCTTTTCCCTCGCTGCCGGAGGGATGGAACAGCAGGAGAACGTGGGGATGAAAAGAGCGGCGCACCACGGCGGCCATCTCCTCCACTGCGGCTGAGCCGCTCTCACCGGCGATGACCAGCTCCGCCGATGGGCCCAGGGCAAAATCGAGGGCCGCAAGCATGAAGGTATGAGCCGACGGGGAGCGCTGCAGATCGCCGCTGAAAGCGCGAATGATCCTCTCGCCGCGCTCCCACCACTCCTGGCGCCCGGTTAGCCGGCCCAGCTGCAGCAGGATCAGGGCGGCCACCGAGTTGCCCGAGGGGATAGCCCCGTCGTAAGCGCCGGCATAGCCGGGCAGATCTTCACCGCTGTCTCTGCCCGCGTATCGCAGGGCGCCGCCTGTACCTTCAAAAAGCTGCAGCATCGATTCGCTTAGCGCAAGAGCCCACCGCAGGTGAGCGGCGTCAAAAGTGGCCCGGTATAGCTCCAGCAGCCCCCAGGCCAGGCAGGCGTAGTCGTCGAGATAAGCCGGGATGGCCGCTTCGCCGCCGCGGTAGCGCCTGAGAAGGCGGCCGCCGGAAGCAACCATCTTCTCCTTGATGAAGGCGGCAGCCCCCGCCGCGGCCTCCGCGTAGCGCGTCTCCCCCAGCACCGCCGCCCCGCGGGCCAGGACGGCAATGGCCAGCCCATTCCAGGCGGCCAGGATCTTGTCATCACGGAAGGGGCGCTCTCTCCGATCGCGGGCCTCGCGCAGCCGTTCCCTGGCGTCATCGATGAGCCCCTGCAGCGCCGCCGGGTCCATTCCCCTCATTGCGGCAAACTGCTCATGCCCCTGCGGGCGGTGCAGCACGCTGCGGCCTTTTTCAAAGTTGCCCCTCTCCGATACCCCAAAGTATTCCGCAACCAGCCGGCCGCGCCCCTCCCCGAGCACGGCGGCTATCTCGGCGGGGGTCCAGAGGTAGAAAAGGCCCTCCTCCCCCTCGGTATCGGCATCCTCGGCGGCACAGAAGCCCCCTTCCGGCAGGCGCAGGTCCCGCAGCAGGTATGTAAAAACGGCCCGGGCGGCGGCGGCGAATTCTTCGTCCCCGGTGGCCTGGTAGGCTTCAAGGTAGGCCATGGCCAGCAGCGCCTGGTCGTAGAGCATCTTCTCAAAATGCGGCACCAGCCAGCGCGCATCGGTGGAGTAGCGGTGAAAGCCGTAACCAAGCTGATCGAAGATGCCGCCGCGGAGCATGGCTTTTAGCGTCTGCACCACCATTTGCAGCGCCTCGGCCTCGCCGCGGCGCTTCCAATAGCGCAGCAAGAAGAAAAGGCGGTGCGGCAGCGGAAACTTGGGGGCTCCGCCAAAGCCGCCGTATTGCCCATCGTAGCTGTCACGCAGCAGGCGGTAGGCGGCATCGAGAAGCTCGGGGCCGGGCAGCGCCTCCCCGCCTTCGTCCCGCCCTTGCGCCGCCAGGGCCTGCAGCAACTTCTCCCCCATCTCCGCCACCTGCTCCCGCCGCTCCCGCCACAGCGAGGCCAGGCGGGGCAGCAGCTCCATCAAGCCGGGAATGCCGTAGCGGGAACGCTTGGGAAAGTAGGTGCCGGCAAAGAAGGGCTTCTTGTCAGGGGTCAGCCATACTGTCAGCGGCCACCCGCCCTGGCGGTCAGCGCCTGGCAGGCGTTCATGTAGAGCTGGTCCAGGTCCGGGCGCTCCTCCCGGTCCACCTTGACGCAGACATAATGCTCGTTGAGCAGCGCCGCCACTTCGGCATCCTCGAAGCACTCCCGCGCCATTACATGGCACCAGTGGCAGGTGCTGTAGCCGATGCTTAAAAAAACAGGTTTGTCCTCTTTTTGGGCCCTGGCAAAAGCTTCACCGCCCCAGGGGTACCAGTCCACGGGGTTATGGGCGTGCTGCAGCAAATAGGGAGATTTCTCGTTAATTAACCTGTTGGCATTTTCGCTTTTCATAGAATGTATGGCCAAGCCCCCTTCCACTGCCGGGCTTGGCCCTAGTATGCTCAAATGGGTATTCCTTTAGGAGCAGGAAACAGCGCAGACCTTTCACCGGCTGTTCTGCTCCTGCAGGGCATTCCCTTCGCCGCCCCGTAGATTCTTTACCCAGGCCTTTATATGTTCTTTTTCCTCCCGTCACTTGCGATGAACAGCCGCAAAGCAGATATGCCCGCCTCGATATGCGCCATGCCCAGCGGCTGTATCCGCTCACTCGCCTGCAGCAGCGAGGCCGCCCTTCTGCCGAGCACGCTGGAGACGATGAAGATAGCCGCGGTGTTGAGGTCGCTGCACAAGGTATGGAGAAAGCCGCCATCTTGGTCCGCCTGGATCAGGTAGTAGGCGTCGGTGGAGCGGGTCAGCCCCACGCGGCAGGGAAGAGAGCTCTTCACGCAGGCGCGGCGCAGGCAGTCCACCAGCTTCAGGTCGGCGATGGCCGGAAAGGCCGGCGGCGCATACTGCAGCCCGGTGCCCTCATCGCGCACCGCCCCCTTGGCAATCAACATCTCTCCAGGCTGGACTCCCTTTGCCACAGCCAGCCCGCACCCGAGATAAAGGAACACTTCTCCGCCGATGGCCGAGAGCTCGTGCACACCGATTGCGGCGGAGGGCCCGCCGAGGCCCACCGACGTAACTGAAACCATCGCCCCTTCCAGGGTGCCGGTAAAGGTGCGGTATTCACGATGCCAGGCCACGGCCTGGGGGCTGTCAAGCAGTGCAGCGGCCTTTTCTGCATCCTGGGGGTCGTCCACCAGCAATACATATCTCCCGATCTGTCCGGGGGCCATGCCAATGTGATACTGGGGCATCTTCAATACGTCGGCATAGACCCAGTTGATAAACTTGCGGAAGCCGGGATAGAGCACCGCCCACTTGAACATCTTGTTGGCCAGTTTTTCGCCCATGCTCACTGCGCACCACCTCGCTCCCTATCGATGAGGATCTCTATCGCCCGCACGGCCGTTTTAAGCAGGTTTTGCAGGCTCTGCAAGGAGGGGCCGGCCACCATAATCCCGCCTGCCTTCACCCCAAGCATGTGTGCAAGGATAAATAAGACCGAGGCTTCCATTTCGGAGCACAGCACGCCGGCCTTGCGCCAGGCAAACCAGTTCTGTTCCAGTTTGTGCCTGGCGGGCATGCGCTCCGGCTGGTGCTCGGCGTAGAAAGCGTCCTTTGACTGCGAAATGCCGATATGATGGCGGTAGCCCAGTTCGGTGGCGGCCTCGCATAAGGCCAGGGTCACATCAAGGTCCGCCACCGCGGGATAGGACAGCGGCAGGAACTGCTGCGAGGTATACTCGTCGCGCACCGCGCCCCAAGTTATAACCAGGTCGGTAGCCTCCATGAATTTTTGCATTGCGCCCGAGGTGCCCACGCGTATCATCACCTCCGCGCCAAGATGGGCCAGTTCCTGCACCGTGATGGCGGTAGAAGGTCCGCCCATCCCGGTGGAGACAGCAGAGATCTTTTCACCCCGCAGCGTCCCGGTATAGGCGCAGAACTCGCGCGAGCGGGAAACTTCTTCGGCATCTTCAAAGAGTTCCGCAATCATGGGCACGCGGCCGGGGTCCCCGGGCAGCAGGACGTATCGCCCGATGGAGCCGGGGGAACATCCTAGCAGGCCATGGTTGAGCAGCTTCACTGTATTCCCTCCATACATTTTTTTTGCAGCTTGGACTCCGACAAACGCTGATGTCCCTGCTATATTTTGTATTATTCATGGGCAAGCCTTATCCTTCTAAAATGAGAATAAAACAATAATGTCCATGGCATTTATATCCCAGTCTTGCCGGCCAGCTGAATGCTGATAATAAAACCTTTACCTATACTCCCAGGCAATCTCCCCCAACTTCATGAAAAGCAAATCCCTGTGAGGCAAGTTCAAAACATTTTAAAAATCACCCCTAGGGTGATGTTTTTTGGGGCCAAATCACTACAATGACTAGTGAAACCCAACGTGACAGCAATGCCGGCAGAGCAAATCCATCCTTGCTGCTGCGTCAAGCTGTCCCACTTTTAAGCCCGCACTTGTTGTTCATGCCGGCAGGGGAATAGCGAGGACCGGCGTCTTTGGGGCGAGCCCGGTTTTCTTGATGCCTGTCCCGTTGAAGGAGGTGGCTCGAAAAACCGGGCCCAGTACTATTCTTTGAGGAGGCAGAAAAATGAAAGGTAAAGGCTTTTCGTGGCGACTGGCGGTTGGCCTGGCCCTCTTCATCATTCTTATAGCGGCAGCCCCGGCGGCAGCGGCTGACGGCGAGGTTTACCTTATTGACAGCTCCGGTACTACTGTGGGTACTTACACCAGCATTAAGGAAGCGGTCAATGCCGCCGATGAAGGGTATACAATCCTGGTCTCCCCGGGAACATACAACGAAACCGGCATTGAAATTAACAAGGAAAATATAACCCTCAAAAGTACCGGCGGCGCAGACGTTACGATCATAGATAGCCGCAGTTCCGTTTCTGACCCCGATGGCACAACCTGCCTAAAGTTCTTGGCCTCCAGTTTTTCCGTCGAAGGGTTTACCCTGCTCAGCAATCACGATTGCATCTACAGTGGCCTTGCCCTCGATAACGGAAAAATAACGATTAAGGACAATATCATCAGGGGCTACAACGATGGCAGCGTTACCAGTACCGGCCATGGGATCCACCTCTTAGTGACCAGTACTGCTGCAGCCGTTGATACAGAGATTGAGATTACCGGGAACGACATTGTTGTCAACGGTCAATATAATGCCGCCATCTGCTTGGACATGAGCCTGGTTCACTCACGCGTGGAGATTTCCGATAACAATATCTCCGACTCTTTCCGGGGCATCTTTCTTCGTTGTAAACTCGGCTATCCCGGTACTGGAGATCCTGAAGGAGCGAAGCCCGGATATGCCTCGGAGGTAGTGATCGAGAACAATACCATCGAAAAAATAAGCGCTACTAGTTCATCCCAGCTCTGGGATGGAGCCATAGTGGTAATGGAAGTGTATTACGGCAGCGTCCATATCACAGGGAACGAGCTTGTCGACTGCTGCCGGGGTATTATAGTAGGCAATTGCGGCGCGGCCGGCGCTGAAACAGATGTCCAGATTCTCAACAACGAAATTACCCTCAGCGAATCGCCTCCCGATTGGAATTACGAAACCGCAATCCACCTGACCTGGCCGGAAAGAGTCTTCCGCATCGAAGGGAATACCGTCACAGGCCACCCCGATTACTATTACGATTACGGCATCGATCTGGGAGAAATGGGTTATAGTGTTGAGAAATTCGAAGGGTATGTCCTAAACAATGAGGTCTCCTACTGTTATAAAGGTTTAACCAACGAGGACTTCTGCTTAATAGATGGTGAGGGTTCTCTCTACGTCAACGGCAATGTATTTACGGACAATGACAGCGGGATCCACTTTGAAGAAATTGATTATGAGGGAGAACCTTACTACTTCATGGGATACCTGGAAATAAAGAACAATGTTTTTAAGAACAATAGGGGCGGCTTTATACTACCCGTCTTGGATTACGGGTTGTCTCCCGTTTCGGTCCTGGTCGAAGCCAACCTCTTTGAGGGCAATAGAACCGGCCTCTTCCTGGAAGATAAAACGCAGCTGGATGATTCCGCAGTGCTTATCCGGGACAATTATTTCAAAGACAACAGCGAATACGGCATAGATTGCATGGAGGCTACCGCCAGCACAAGGATTTACGCGAATGCTTTCACCGGGAACGAATGCGGCCTCATCTTTATGGAAGAAGGCACCCTGGATGCCCGCTTCAACTGGTGGGGCTCCCCGGCCGGCCCAACCGTGGAAATTTATAAAGAGCTAGGACTCTTTAGCCTTGCCGAAAATGGCGACATCGCCACCGGGGATAAACTGCTCATGCTCCACGAAGACGTTGTTCTCTATGATCCCTGGCTGGCCGCCCTCGAACTGAGCCCCGCCGCAGTCACGGTTGCAGTGAACAACATTCACAAGTTAACGGCGGTGCTGCGCGACAACAAGGGCAGCATTGTCGACCTGGCCGGCCTGGTTCTGGCCATCGGCGTCGCCGGGGCCCACAACCTGGACGGCTACGAAACCCTCAGCGGGGGCACGGTGGACTGGAGCTACGAGGGCACCGTCCCGGGCAAAGATACGGTTACGGCAGCGGTTCTCTTTGCCGGTTACGGCGCTGGTCTTGAGGGGTCGGCGGAGGTAACCTGGGTAAGCGCGCCTGCAGAAGAAGAACCGCCCGCAGGCGAACTGCCGAAAACCGAAGGAGCCCTGCCCTGGCTGCTTCTCTGCGGAGCGCTGCTCCTGGCCGGGCTCGGCCTGTTAATGAAAGAAAAAATCCTGGTTCGCAGTAGATAAAACTGCTTGCTAAGATAGCACGGCCAAACCAGTGTGATGGGGGCTGTCCAAAAGGGCAGCCCCTTTACTGTCATATTCCGGCAGTTTATAGGGGCGGACGGCAACAGCTGGTTAAATCACGGGCGGGCGTGGAAGCCCACCCCTCCGATTTTCCAGGAAAATCCTCCCCGTCCCCCCTTTTCCAAGGGGGGGAGCATGTAAATGCCCGGCCAACAGCTTCCTTTACGATGTCTTCAAATAGAACTGCATAGTTACGGAGCGGGAATGAAAGACTAGTGGCAGCACCGCCGGGAGGGATAACATGTCGAATAAGATTGACGCCTTTGCCACACCGCCGCAGCCCTACTGGATGGCCTCCACCGGCTCCACGGACTACCCCGCCCTGGAGGAGGATATCAAGGTTGACGTGGCCATAGTGGGGGGAGGGCTGGTGGGCATTACCGCGGCCTACCTGCTAAAGGGAGAAAACCTCGACGTGGCCGTCATCGAGGCCGACCGCATCGGCCAGGGAACCACGGGCCATACCACGGCCAAGATCACCTCGCAGCACAGCCTCATCTACGACAAGCTCATCAAGCACCTGGGCCGGGAAAGAGCCCGGCAGTATGCCGAGGCCAACGAGTATGCCATCTTCTTCATCGAAAAGCTGGTCAAGCAAAAGAAGATCGACTGCGACTTCTCGCACCAGGCCGCCTACGTCTATACCCAGCAGGACCAGTACGTGAAGCAGATTGAAGATGAAGCCAAGGCCGCCGCATCCCTTGGGATCAGGGCTCACTACCTGGAGCAGATTCCCCTCCCCTTTGACGTAAAGGCGGCGGTGCGCTTCGACAACCAGGCCCAGTTTCATCCCCGCAAGTACCTGCTGGCCCTGGCCGAGGATATCACCGGCAGGGGCGGCCGCATCTTCGAGCAGACGCGGGCGGTTGATTTCCGCGAAGGGGACCCCTTTACCATCATCACCGAGGGCGGCCACAAGGTCAGGGCGGAAAGGGTAATCATGGCCTCGCATTTTCCCGCCTACGGCGGCAGCGGCTACTACTTTGCCCGCATGTACCCCGAAAGGTCTTATGCCATCGCCATAACGGCGGAGGAGAAATTCTCCGGCGGCATGTACATCACGGCGGAGTCGCCGGGCAGGTCCCTGCGCAGCACTCCCTACCAGGGGAGCGAGCTGATCATCATCTCCGGGGAGCATCATAAAACCGGCCAGGGCCCGCCCACGGAGAGCCACTACCTGAACCTGGCCCGGTTTGCAGAGCAGACCTTTACGGTAACGGGAATGCCCTTCCGCTGGTCCACCCAGGACTATACCACCCTAGACGAAGTCCCCTACGTGGGGCGCCTCACTTCAAAAAGCCCCAACGTCTACGTGGCCACCGGCTTCCGCAAGTGGGGCATGACCAACGGCACCGCCGCCGCCATCCTGCTGCGGGATCTCATCGTGAAGGGGAAGAGCCCCTGGGAGGAGGTCTACAACCCGGCCCGCTTTGAGGCGGACCCCATGGTTAAAAAGTTTATCACCGCCAACCTGGACGTGGTCAAGCAGATGGCCGCCGGCAAGTTGAAAAAGGCCCCTGCCGCAGCGGAGCCGGCGCCGGGAGAGGCCGCGGTGGTTTCCGGCAAGGAGGGCAAGGTGGGGCTCTACAAGGACAAGGAGGGCCGGCTGCACGCGGTGGATCTCACCTGCCCCCACATGGGCTGCGAGCTGGCCTGGAACGGGGCGGAGCTATCCTGGGACTGTCCCTGCCACGGTTCCCGTTTCACCTACGAGGGCGATATTATCGAAGGCCCCGCCCTCAAGCCTTTGCGCGCGGGGGGAGACAAGTTCAACCCCTGAGCCTGGCTTCTCCAAAAGAGGGCCGGGAAAATTTAAAGAAATCCCGGTTACGGGTACCGCCAGTTAAAATCCCCCTAAGTCCCCCTTTAGAAAAGGGGAACTTTAGGGCGGGCGGGCGTGGAAGTCCGCCCCTACGAGTCATCGATGATTACCTGTTGTTTCATCCTGAGAGGGGTTTGCGGAGCAGGACGATGCGGTTGCTGTTGGTGCCTTTTTTCAGGTTTTCTATGCCCCAGCAGTTTGAGGTCTTGGTAAAGGCCTGGCTGTTCACGATGACCATTTCGGGAACAAGTCCCGCCCGCATCGCCGCGGGGACGGCCAGCGTTTCCAGGAGGAGCTTCCCGCTGCGAACTTCGCCCACTTCAAAGGCGACCCAGCCCCCGGGCACGAGCACCCTCTTTAGCTCCCTAAATACCCCCGTCATCTTCTCCTGCCACTCTTCCGGCTTGTTCAACTGCCAGATGTTCACGCTGCGGGGATCGATGCCGTTAAACCAGCAGCGCAGCCAGTTGTCCTGCCGGTAGTTCACCACGTCCAAAAAGGGCGGCGAGGTGACCACGAGATGAACCGTGTTGTCCTCAATTCCCGGGGTGCGCTCCGCAGAAGATGTGATCAGCCTGGCCCTGGCCGCCAGGCGGCGCAGGAGAGCCGCTTCACTCTTGGTAACGTTCCGCAGCAGCGAACGGCTCTTCCGTATGATGATGGCCTTGACGTCCCTTGGGGGAGGGGTCTGTGCCCGCCTCTCGTTGATCTTCCGCTGCGACTCAATGGATACCGCCTGGTTGGGCGGCATGGTATAGACGGAGAAGAAGCCGCTGGAGTGGCCGGTAAGACGATTCGTGGCCACCATGCGGATCCAGGCATCCACGCCATCCATCTCCCCATGCTCTTCCCGCTTCAGAAGGTACTCCCGCAGGTTGACAATGGCCCGCAATGTCTCCGGGTGATAAAAAACGAGCAGGTCCTCCCGCACATCGCGAGGCGCCTCCAGGTCAATGCGCTCGAGGCGCTCTTTGACCTCAGCAATCTCCGGCAGGTTAAGCCGCGGGTAGGTCAGGATGCGGCTAAGGGGATTAATGTCGCAGCCCAGGGGGAGACGGTTGAGGAGCGCCGCCTCGATAACCGTCGTCCCCCGCCCCATGAAGGGGTCGTAAACTACGCCGCCTTCAACGGTAAGGCGGGTGATGAAAAAGCGCGGCAGCTGGGGCTTGAAGCAGGCGCGGTAGGAAATCTCGTGGAGAGAGTGCGCGGCTCGCTGCTTCGAGGTCCAGAATTCGTTTACGTAAACGGGAATGCGGACTGCCGGATGGGGAAACTCCAGGCAGGCGGTTTCCTTGCCGTATTCCTTAAAGGCAGCGATTTCGCGGTGCAGCTGCTCCAGAAGCGGCATGGAGGCGTGATTCTCTTGGGCGAAAGACAGCACCTTCTGCTCCAATCTCTCTGCTCCCCCTCCCCTCCAGGCAATCAACCCCGGCGCCCGGCCGGGACGGGGCCGCGAAAGCAGCCCGCCTCATCTGCAGAAGCCCTGGCTGTCAAAAAAGCAGGACTGGCCGATGAACTCGCGCAGCAGGGAATTGGAAGGCACCAGCGCGGCGTCCAGGGGCAGGAAGAAGGAGAGGAAAGAAAGCAGCCTCCTGGCGTCAACGTACTCGGGATGGGAGCAATCAATCTGCTCCAGCAGAAACTCGGCCTGCCGCTTGATCACCGCCAGTTCGTAAACCAGGGCGGAGTTGAACATGATGTCGGCCTCTTCCTGGAAGCGAAATATGTTGCGCTCTTCGCCGCGCCGCACCGAGGGCCAGCGGCGGATGGTCTCCAGGGCGCTGCTGCCGCGGAACTGGGCGTCGCGCACGATGCGCCGCAGCAGCCTGGTATCGGTGGTATGAATGCGGGTATGGCGATCGATGTTCAGCGCCGTCAGCGCGGAGATGTAGATCTTGAACTTGTGGCGGCGGGGGATGGAGCTGGTCAGGGCCTCGTTGAGCGAGTGAATCCCCTCGATAATCAGCGGTTGATTCTCTCCCAGCCGTATCTTCCGCCCCCGGTACTCCCGCTTTCCCGTGTGAAAGTTATACGTGGGGATCTCCACCTCCTGCCCCTCGATAAGCCGCAGCAGATGTTCGTTGAAGAGGGGCAGGTCCACCGCTTCTATGTGCTCAAAATCGGGCTTGTTCGATTCATCAAGGGGCGTGAGCTCGCGATCGAGAAAGTAGTCGTCGGTGGAGATGGACTGGGGACGCAGCCCGTTGACCAGGAGCTGTATGCGCAGGCGCTGGGCAAAGGTGGTTTTGCCCGAAGATGAAGGCCCCGCGATGAGGATGACGCGGACTTCAGGCACGCGGTCGCTGATGATGTCGGCAATCTGGGCAATTTTCTTTTCATGCAGCGCCTCGGCCACGCGAATAACCTCCGCGCCCTGCCCTTCTTCAATGAGCCGGTTCATCGCCCCCACCGTGTCAAAGCCGAGGATCTGCCCCCAGCGCTCCGCCTCGCGGAATACTTCAAAAAGCTTTTTCTGCTCCACGAAGGGGGCGACCCGGGAAGGGTCCTCTTCGTCGGGGAATCTTAAAATGAGCCCCGGCGGGTAGTACTTCAGCTCAAATACGTTCAGCAGCCCGGTGCGCGGCACGTGGTAGCCGTAGAGGGTGTCTTCCACGCCGCCGATGGAGTAGAGGTTAAGGTAGTCCTTGGGCCAGTATTTAAGCAGCGTCACCTTGTCGTCGAAGCCCTGGCGGCGGAAAATCTGCGCCGCCTCTGATGGAGACACTCTCCTCTTTTCAATGGGGAGGTCCATCTCCACCAGCTGCCGCATGCGCCGTTCGATGGCGGCTACGTCGGCGGCGCTCAGCGGGGGCGCCTTCTTGATCTCGCAGTAAAGGCCCTTGCCCAGGGAATGCTCCACGGCAACGGCGGCGCCAGGGAAAAGCTCAGAGGCGGCGGCGATGAGCAGAAAGGTGAGGCTGCGCTGGTAAATCCGCCGCCCCTCCGGGTCGGTTAAATCGAGGAAGCGCACCGTCGCCGGCGGCTCCACCGCGGCGGTTAACTCGTAAAGCACGTTGTCCACTACCGCGGCCACGATGGGCGCCGCGTAATAGGGCTGCAGCTCTGCGCCTATCTCCAGCAGGCTGCGGCCGCCCTCCACGGGCCGGGACTCGCCTCGTGGAAGCAAAACGTGAATTTTATCGGAAAGCGGACCGGCGCTCATGTTATCCCTCTTTCCGCCCTAAGGCAGGATTGGCTTTCTTTATCTTATGCTTTGATCATATCCGAAGAGCCCCGCCTGTTCAACCGGGAGGGAAAAGCAGAGAAAAGCCGCAAAGGTTGATTACAGCACAGAAGAGAGGGACATCACTACAACGATGAAAAAAAGAAGGCTGCCATTCCGGAACTCTATGCAGATAAAGAGGACCTACTGGCCAGCGCCAGGCGTCATTTATCGCCTCCGGTTGATAAGCAGGCCCTCACAAGTACCCGAGATGTAAACACGGGGGAAACAGTTGCCCTATTGTACTGACGGATGTTTACCCTTTAGGTGCCTTCTACAAATCTAAAATAAAGTATTCATAACCCAGTTCCTCAAGAAACTTGTACATATCTTCCGTGGAGATGAAAACGGTCTTCGTATTGTCATTGGCATGAAAGGTCACGATTTTTTCAGAAAGCATCTCTTTATCCAGGTAGACCCGGATATCCCGCTCATGGTTGTTCAGCAAGCCAAATATGGAGACTACACCGGGCGGCAGCCCCATTTTTTCCTTCAACTTCTCAGGGGAGCAAAAACTAATCCCTTTTTCGTTTATGAGCTCGCTTAGCTTCTTCATATCCAATCGCTTGCGGTCATCCATGATCACCAGGAAAAAGGCTGTCCGCTTGCGGTTGCACAAAAAAAGTGTTTTCGTCCGGACGCCTTCTTTGCCCACGATATAGCTGTCCGCCTCCTCTGTGGTTAAGGCTGGCGGATGCTCCACAACCTCGTATGGAATGCCCATTCTTGCCAGGGATTCATAGACAACTTGGTATGGTTCCATGACTACCTCCTGAATGTAATTCCCGGGGTTCGATGCCACCCGGGTTAACATTCACTGTAGCCGCAGGCTTCGCACTTGGCGCAGCCTTCCACCCGGATGAGGGCCCCGCTGCCGCAGTCGGGGCAGATTTCCCGGGAGTCGCAGTCGTTGCCGTTGGCCCCGGGCTTTATCTTCGCCAGCTGGGCCAGGGCCCGGCCGATGGCATCGGGGACGCTCTTGATGCGGTTGGGACCGAAGCCCACGGCGCGGTAGCCGCCAATCCCCTCCAGCTGGGCCACGATCTCCTCCACGCTGACGCCGCAGCGCAGGGCCAGCGAAATGAGCCTGGCTATGGCCTCGGTAAAGGCCACCACGTCGCTTCCGGCCTTGCCGATCTGGGCAAAGAGCTCGAAGGGCTTCTCATCGGCGAAATTAACCGTGACAAAGAGGTTGCCCAGCGAGGTCTTGATGCAGGTGGTCTGCCCGCTTAGGGTTGCCGGGCGCTCGCTCGGCTTGAGGCTCTCTTTTTCCCCGAGAGTGCCCACGTTCAAGACCTGTTTTTCGCGAGAGCCGTCCCGGTAGACGGTGATGCCCTTGCAGCCCATCTTCCAGGCGAGGATGTATGCCCTTTTCACCTCTTCCGGAGTTGCTTCCCGCCTCAGGTTTATGGTCTTGCTGACAGCGTTGTCGGTGTATTTTTGAAACACAGCCTGGTGGCGGATATGCCATTCGGGATCAATCTCCAGGGCCGTTTTAAAGAGCCTCTTTATCCGGGGAGGCACCGCTGCCTCGTCGTCCGGGATGCAGCCGGTGCGGGCAATCTTCGCCATGAGCTCCTCGGAGTAAAAGCCCTCTTGCTTGGCCAGCTCCAGGAAGAGGGGATTTACCTCGGGCAGGTCCACACCGCCCAGCACATCTTTGCGTAGGAAAGCGATGCTGAAATAAGGCTCAATGCCGCTGCTGGCGCCGGCCAGGATGGAGATGGTCCCGGTAGGGGCTATGGTGGTGCGGGTGGCATTGCGGACGCGATCCTCGGGCCTGCCGGTGTCGTAGATGCTGCCGGGGAAATTGGGGAAGACGCCCCGCTCGGCGGCCAGCTCCACGGAGCGCTTCTTCGCCTCTTTGCTAATGAAGCGCATAACCTTCTCCGCCATCTCCAGGGCCTCTTCGCTGTCGTAGGGGATGCCCAGGCGCACCAGCATGTCGTGCCAGCCCATGACCCCCAGGCCGATTTTGCGGTTGCCCTCCTTGTGCATCCTGGCGATCTCTTCTATGACATAATTGCTGCTGTCGATGACATTGTCGAGAAAGTGGACCGCGGTCCGGACAACCCGGCGCAGCTTCTCCCAGTCCACCTCGCCGGAGGCGTTGACAAACTTGCCCAGGTTGAGAGAGCCGAGACAGCAGGCTTCATAGGGCAGCAGCGGCTGCTCGCCGCAGGGGTTGGTGGTCTCAAACTTGCCAATGTGGGGGGTGGGATTAAAGCGGTTCATCTGGTCGATGAAGATGAGTCCGGGATCACCCTTGGCCCAGGCCTTCTCCACGATTAAGTCAAAGACTTCCCGCGCATTGAGCCGCATGTCCTCGCCCGTCTCCGGGTCGGGCTGTGGCCGGCCCGTCCGGGGATTGATGAGGGTATAATAGGGATCGGGATCCTCGCCCGTCGCCTTGCGCATGAATTCGTCCGAAACGGATACGGAAAGGTTGAAATTGTTGATTTCGTCCTCTTTTTCCTTGCAGCAGATGAACTCCAGAATATCGGGATGATTGTAGATGAGCGAGCCCATGTTCGCGCCCCGGCGGGTCCCGCCCTGCTTTACCGCCTCCGTGGCCGCATCGAAAATCTTTAAAAAGGAAACCGGCCCGCTGGCCACTCCGTTGGTGGTGCGCACCCTGTCGCCGCGCGGCCGCAGCCGGTCAAAGGCAAAACCGGTGCCGCCTCCCGTCTTCTGCACCAGGGCCATGTGTTTCAGCGTGTCAAAGATGCCCTCCATGCTGTCCTCCAGCGGCAGGACGAAGCAGGCGCTGAGCTGCTGCAGATCGCGGCCGGCATTCATCAGCGTGGGGGAATTGGGCATGAAGTATGCCTCGGCCATGACCTGGAAAAAATCTTCCTCGGTCTCCTTGACTGCCGCTTCATCTTTGCCGTAGGCCAGGTCAACCTCGGCGATGTTTGAGGCCACCCGCCTGAGCAGATCTTCAGGCGTTTCCAGGGGACGGCCCGCCTCGTCTTTCTTTAAATATCTTTTCTCGTAAGTGATCCTGGCATTTTCGCTGAGTTCCATCTCTGTTTCACTCCTCGAGGCGTCAAAAAATTGGGCAATGTTATTGCACTGGCTGTTTTGCTGATGGTTAATATTCTCGCTAAAGTCATTACATACCTTTATAAAAAAAGTCAAAAAGGAGTCATTTTCTTGTTATTATTACATTCAATAAAACGAATGGAGAGGTACGCTGTAAGGAATGTCCTCTCCGTCACTTAATCAAAAAAGGCTCGGTCCCCCCCGGGAACCGGAGGTGTTATCACCCGGAAGAAGTAAAGGATTCCCGCCCGATGGGTACTTCCCAGATAAAATGGCCATCGGAATACGTTTGGCCGTTTACCGTTACCAGGACCGATTTTACCGTGGAAAACTGGGTAGCGGTATAAACAACTGACTGCACCAGGAGAGAGCTTCCCAGGGTGCCGCCCGGGCTGTCCGGGGCGGTGAGGAGTTCCTCGGAAAAATCGATGTAGGCAACATCATTTTCAATCTTTATGTTGAGCACCTTCACCGTTGCCGGCAGGGTTCTTGCCAGGTTGCCCTCCCCGGGCAGAGGCCCCCGGATCAGCTCCTGCAAGGCCAGGCGCAGCACCGTGGTGGTATTAGGAAACTCGCGCACTACCGGCCTGACATAGCCGGTCTCACAGGGGATGCCATCTTCGATCGCCTTCTGATCGCCGAAATATAGCGTAATCTTTACCCTGCGAGCTTCTCCCGTACCGTTCTCGCTCTTGCCGCTCGGATCGTCCACGGAGGGTTCGCCGGGCGCTGCCTCCTCGCCGGGATCGATGTCGTTTTCACCCCCGGAAGGTTCTGTAGAATCATGACCGGGTTCACCGGAATCCCATGCCTCATCTTTCTGAAACAACATGCACCCGCCGGCCAGGACTGAAAGAAAAACAACTGCCAGGGCAATATTCACCACAATAATCTGCTTTTTCACTGGTTAACCTCCAGTTTGAGTATCTCATGGAAATATTTATTCCCGACACCGGTATTATACTCCTAAATGCTACGCCACACTTAAATGCCTGATACCTTTTAACAACTTTTATGGCAAAAGAAAAAACCCCGCAGATCCTTTATTTGCAGGGTTTTTAAGGTTTCCGCTGGTGGGCGAAGCAGGATTTGAACCTACGACCCCCTGCTTGTAAGGCAGGTGCTCTCCCCCTGAGCTATTCGCCCAAAAAAAATGGTGACCCCTAGGGGATTTGAACCCCTGCTGCCAGCTTGAAAGGCTGGTGTCCTAACCGATTAGACGAAGGGGCCATATCTGGTGGGCCCACCAGGCCTCGAACCTGGGACCAACCGGTTATGAGCCGGCCGCTCTTCCAACTGAGCTATGGGCCCCAAGACCATGTTCTTTTGTCGCGTCCATTGAGCAGTTTAGCATAACCTGAGGCCCGCTGTCAAGGAATTTTCACCTGCAAACCAGGAATTCCGCAAAGGCCTCTTAAACATTGCAGGCTATGCCCTTGATGCAGCAGCGGTGTAATCCAACTCACCTGTTTAAAAAGTCAATCACATCCGCCACCGTCTCGCTGGGAATTTCCTCCATGGGGATGTGCCCCGCCCCTGGGTAGATGATCAGTTCGCTCTGCGGCATGGCTTCATGAAACAGGTACGCATGCTCCACCGGGATCCAGCTGTCTTTGTCCCCCCAGATGATCAGGGCCGGGACCTCGATGGAAGCCAGAGCCGCTTTCACTTCAGAAACGGGGGGAAAGGCGGCGGTTTTGCCGAATGATACGAGAACATCCCGGTTCCCTTCCCGCCTCAGAAGGTGATAATACCTGGTGATTGTATCCGGGTCAAGCCTGCTCGTGTCGCCGTAAACCTGCCTTACAAATAATCCCACCAGGTAGCGGGGTGTACAGTAGCGCACCAGGGGTTTCAACAGGGGGGAACCGGCCAATTTAAAAAGGGATATCCTGTCATCGTCGGTAAGAAAGCCGCCCGCATTGAGCAGGACAATCCTGTCAACCCGTTCCGGATACCGGGCGGCAAAAGCCCAGGTAATTGCGCCACCCAAAGAGTTGCCGGCCATGGAGGCACGCTCGATGCCGAGAGCGTCCAAGAACTTGGACATGAATTCAACGTAATAGTCGAGGCCTTTCTGCGACTCCGGTCCCGGACCGGTGAGACCAAAGGAGGGCAGATCAAGGCGGATTACCCGGCGTTCTCGCTTCAACTCCTCCGCCCAGCCATCCCAGGTGTGCAGGGAAGAGAGCACGCCGTGAACCAGGACCACCGGGTCCCCCGAGCCCTCGTCCCGGTAGTGCACATTCATGCCGTCAATCTGGACAAAGCGCGAGGACTCCCCGGCATATTCATCCATCAACTTCTCCACGGGGATATCGGGGCGAAAATGGGCAGCAATAAGCAGCACCAGCCCCGCCAGCATAACAAAAAATACTTTTAAAAACGCTATGGCGCGCCTTTTTTTCATTCGGTCAACCCTCCGGGAATTTTTCAGAATAATATGACTATAATTTTATTTCGCCTCCACCCAGCCTTCTCCTGCAAGTAGCGGCATGCCTCGCCCGCGGTGATTTGACGCAAAATTTAATGTAATAACTCCCTTGCGGGGCACCGGGGACAAAAAAGCGGCCCCAGGCGGGGCCGCTACACTGCAATTGCCGTGCTAGCTGCTCTGTTCTTTCTTTAACTTGGCCAGCTCCTCTTCGACGAGCATGCGGCGCAGGATCTTGCCAACCATGGTTTTCGGCAGCTCCTTGCGGAATTCCACGAGGGTGGGAACCTTGTAGCGGGCCAGGTTGGCCTTGCAGTACTCGATGACCTCCTCCTCTGTCATTGTAACTCCGTCTTTCAGGACGATATAGGCCTTGATGGTCTCGCCGCGGTAGCTGTGCGGCACTCCGGCCACGCAGACCTCCTTGATCTTTTCATGGGCGTAAAGGACCTCTTCAATCTCGCAGGGGAAGATGTTGTAGCCGCCGGCGATGACCATGTCCTTCTTGCGGTCAACTATGTAGAAATAGCCGTCTTCGTCCATCATGGCGATGTCGCCGGTGAGGATAAAGCCGTCGTGGAAAATGGCTGCCGTCTCGTCTTCGCGGTTGAGGTAGCCCTGCATCACCTGCGGCCCCTTGATCGCCAGCTGCCCCCGCTCTCCTATGGGCATCTCCTTGGAAGGGTCGTCAAGATCCACGATCTTTGCCACGGTGCCGGGAAATGGCAGGCCGATGCTGCCGGGCCGGTTTTCCCCGAAGATGGGATTGCAATGCGTAACCGGCGAGGTTTCCGTGAGCCCGTAGCCTTCACGCAGGCGACCGCCGTTGGTAATCTTTTCAAACTGCTTCTGCACCTCCACCGGCAGGGGGGCGGCCCCGCTGATGCAAACCTTGATGGAGCTGAGATCGTACTTGTGGACATCGGGAGCGTTGTTAATGGCCACGTACATGGAGGGAACCCCGGGGAAGAGGGTGGGCCTCTCCTTGTGGATGAGCTTCAAGATCTCCCCAATCTGGAACCGGGGCACGGTGATCAATTTCGCCTTAGTGACCAGGGCCAGGTTCATGGAAATGGACATGCCGTAGCTGTGGAAGAAGGGAAGAACGCCGAGCATAATCTCTTTCCCCTCATCGTACTTCGACAGCCACGCCTTTGCCTGCAGGGCGTTGGCCAGGATGTTGCCGTGGCTCAAAACGGCACCCTTGGGCACCCCCGTGGTGCCGCCGGTGTACATGTAGCAGGCAGGCTTATCCAGGCTCTCTTCCACCTGGGGCAGGGGATGGCGGCGATGGCGCTTTAACAGGTCCCGCAGCCAGTAATCCCCCGGATCCAGCTTAACCCGGTCCCCTTCCTTCTTCTCCTTTAACAGGGTGTAGAGAAGCTTCAGCGGCGCCCCGAGGTAGTCTTTGATATTGGTGACGATTACCGCCTTCAATTTGGTCTTATCCTTGATCTTTCTCACCATGGGGTAGAAGCGGCTTAGCGTGACAATGGCCTGGGCGCCGGAATCGTTGAGCTGGTGAACAAGCTCGCGCTCCACGTAGAGGGGGTTGCAGGGGGTAACGATGCAGCCGGCGCACAGGGTCCCGTAAAAGGCGATGACATACTGGGGGCAGTTGGGCATGTGCAGGGCCACCGGCGTGCCGGGCTCCAGGCCCAGGGCGGCCAGAACCCTGGCGAAGGAATCGACTTCCTCGTTCAGCTCCTTGAAGGTCAGCCGGCCGCTCATGAATTGAACGGCGATGTTACGTGGATACTGCTGGGCCGCTTCTTCCAGGAAGCGGGGCAGGGTTTTGGGAGGCAGCTCAATATCGTGCGGCACTCCGGGATCATAGTTTTTGTACCATACTTTCTCCACTTTAAAGTACCTCCTTTACCGGCAAGAGGCGCCAGTTTGCTGTAATGTTTTAATTATTAAATTAATTTTACTTTATATTCGACTCCTAATTGACTATCTCCTCTTATTCTTAAAAATTATATATAAATATTTAATCGTCTGTAAACAATGGGGGCAAGAGACGGGAGCGCTGATAACACCTTCCAGCGGGCAGCACCGCCCGGCAGGGTTTCTGCTTTTTTTTAAGAAAGATAGTGAAGAGAAATTTTAATCCATGAGTCAGAAATCAAGGAGGCCGGCCATGTTTGAACTAGTCACGGACTTGCAGGTTAAACTTGACTTGGAGCAGGCTTTGCGAGGACAGGGAGTGGACCCGGCAAAGGCCTCAGCGTTAATCACCCGCGTGGCGGAAAGCGTCCTCGACGAGGCCAATGCTTTGCTGAAGCCGGCGGCGATCTACGGCTGGCTGCCCGTGGAAGACTTCCAGCACGAGCGGATTACTTTTCCCGGCGGATCTTTTAGCGGCCCCCTGGTGGCGCGGGCTTTCGCGGGGGCCTCTCGCCTCTACCTGGCGCTGTGCACAATCGGGCCGGATCTGGAGAAAAGGGTGGCTGAATTGATGGCCGGCGATATGATGCAGGCCATGGCCCTGGACGGGGCGGGCACGGCTGCGGTAAGCGAGGTTTCGCGACAGGTGAGGGAACGGATCGCCGCCAGCGCGGAAAAGGAGGGCTTGTCGGCGGGGATGCATGCCAATCCCGGGCAGGAGGGTTGGCCCATTGAGCAGCAGCGGATTATCTTCAGCCTGGTCCCCGCCGAAAAGATCGGCATGCGCCTCACTGAAAGCTGCCTCATGCTGCCCCGCAAGTCTGTCTCCTTTGTCATCGGCTGCGGGGAGAAGATGAGCGCAGGCAATGTTCCCTGCGATTTCTGCTCGAAAAGAGACCGCTGCCAGTGGAGGAATCGCTAAGGGCATCATCAACAGGGACAGCCGGGAGCGCCTCTATAACCGCTTTTATTCCCGGCCGTAGAGATGGCGAGGCGCCAGCAAGCGAGGATAGAGCTTGCGCAGCTCCAGGCGCATGCTGTAGCAGAAATGGCAGGCGTCGGCGTATGCGGAAGCGTGGGTGAGTTCGTAGGTTTCCGCCAGCTGCAGGGGGCCTCCTTCAGCCAGGGGTCCGCAAATGGGATGCTCCTCGGCGCGGTAATCCCATACAAGCTGCGCGAGGGATCTTTCCCACATGTTCCCGATAATCAATCCCTGGCAGATGTGGACGTTGCCGAAGGCATCAAGGTAGAGCCGCTGCGGCCTGGCGAAATCGGCGCAGGGGCAGCTGTTGAACAGGCCGGCGGGCAAGGAAACAGCCTGCCCGGCCAGCTTCTCCGCCGCCCTTCCCCTGTACAAGAGCGGTTCCCCTCTCTCGCCCTCGGCCCCGTTAGGGGAGGCGGTGCAGAGAAGAAGGGATGCCGTCAGAGACAACTTCTGCGCGGCCCTGAAGGCGATGCGGGCCGGTGAAGGATCTCTTTGGGCGGGGTTGTGAAAACGGCTGTCGCTGGCGCTGAATTCATCCAGGCCGGCTTCCGCCAGCGGCTCCAGCCACAGCAGGGCCTCCGCTTCGCTGACGGCAAAATAGCCGTTGGTCACCACGCCCACGTGAAAGCCCATTTCCCGGGCTTTCCGTACCGCGGCAAGCAGAAGAGAGTAATAAAGAAAGGGCTCTCCACCCTCAAAGTATACCGTTGTCACGGTGTCCAGCCAGGCGGCCTCGCGAAGCGCCGCCTCAATTTGCTCCAGGGTGAAGGTGCCCCCGGCACGGGGGCTGCTGCAAAGAAAACAGTGGTCGCATTCGTAGTTGCACTCGTAGGTCAGTAGAAAGTGAAGCGTCGTAATCATGTCCCCTGCTCCTTCGCCTGGGCCGACAAAAAAGGGCATAAAAAATGGCTCCTCAGGCAGGACTCGAACCTGCAACCTACCGGTTAACAGCCGGCCGCTCTGCCATTGAGCTACTGAGGAACCTTCGTCTACGGAAGCTATTATAGCGAAGGTTTTAATTTTCGTCAAGCATTTTTGCGCCGCAGGGGCTGCGGCGCAGGGCACAAGGCAATTAGGCCTGAAGCGGCTTTCTCCCCCGGCCGCTTACTCCAAGTAATCCTTCAGCCGCTTGCTGCGCATGGGGTGGCGCAGCTTGCGCAGCGCCTTGGCTTCAATCTGGCGGATCCGCTCGCGGGTAACGCCAAAGTACTGCCCCACCTCTTCCAGGGTGCGGGAGCGCCCGTCATCCAGGCCGAACCTGAGCCGCAGCACCTTCTCCTCCCGCGGGGTCAGCGTATCGAGCACATCTTCGAGCTGCTCCTTGAGCAGTTCGAACGCCGCCGCATCGGCGGGGGCCTGCGCCTCCTGGTCCTCGATGAAATCGCCAAGGTGGCTGTCGTCCTCTTCCCCGATGGGCGTCTCCAGGGAAACAGGCTCCTGGGCGATCTTCAGGATTTCGCGCACCCGCTCCTCGCTGATATTCATTTCCTTCGCAATCTCCTCGGGAGTGGGCTCGCGGCCCAGCTCCTGGACCAGCTGCCTCTGGACGCGGATGAGCTTGTTGATCGTTTCCACCATGTGCACGGGGATGCGGATCGTGCGCGCCTGGTCGGCAATGGCCCTGGTAATGGCCTGGCGGATCCACCAGGTGGCGTAGGTGCTGAACTTGTAGCCCTTGCGGTAATCAAACTTCTCCACCGCTTTAATGAGCCCGAGGTTGCCCTCCTGGATCAGGTCGAGAAAGAGCATACCCCGGCCCACGTATTTCTTGGCAATGCTTACCACCAGGCGCAAATTGGCCTCGGCAAGGGCGCGCTTGGCCTCCTCGTCGTTCTGCTCAATTCGCTTGGCCAGCTCCACCTCTTCCTCAGGTGTGAGCAGGGGGATTTTGCCGATCTCCTTCAGGTACATCCTCACCGGGTCGTTGATGGCCACCCCCTCGGGCAGGGAGAGATCTTCATCCTCCTCGAGCCTGGGTTCCTTGGCGCCATCTTTCGCCCCGGCAGCATCTTCCGCCACGACAGAGCTCCTGCCGTTGCCGGCGCTCTCATCCACTATGTCAATGCCCTGCTCGGCCAGCTGGTCGTAAAACTGGTCCAGCGCCTCCACAGAGAGATCGTACGACTGCAGAGAGTCAATGATCTCTTTGTAAGAAAGAGAGCCTTTGTCCTTGCCGCGAATGATTAAGTCCTGCTGGACTTCCTCCAAAGGCACGACTTTTTCTATCTCTTTAGCCATGTGAACGCTCTCCTCCTCCGGAACGATAGGGAGTGCTTTTAAGCTGTTTAATCACCTGCAACTGCTCCTGAAGCAACTTTTTGGCTTCGTCGTCGTACTGCTTCTTCCGGTCTATCTCTTTCAAGACCCGCTGCCTTAATTCCTTTTGCTCAGCCAGCTTTTCCCGCTTGATCTTTTCTATGCAATCCCCGGCCATCTTGGCCATGACACCGGGCTCCAGCCCCTGCAGGCTGGGCTCGGTGGCGGCAGCGGTGATCAGACCATGGATTTCTTCGTCCGCAAAGTAATTCATCAGCTCTTCTCCGCTCACGCGGCGGTTTTCACCCTTCAATTTCAAAATTGTTTCAACAACCTGCCGGAGATGCCCTTCCGAAAAATCGGCAGGTTCCAGGGCGTCAAAGACCATCCCGGCAGCCTCTTCGCTCAGCAGCATGAGCGATAGGAGCATCCTTTCAGCCGGGCTGGCTTTTACCGGGCTAATAGTTTTAGTTTGATCTTTTGTCTGCAGATTATGACCCTGGCCCGCTTTTTGCCTGCCCAGCTGCCGCATCAGTTCCCGGCGGACCGCGCCCTCGGATACGCCAAGCTCCTCGGCCACCCGCTTCAGGTGAATGTCGCGCTCCACCAGATTGGGGATGTCCTGCAGCACCTGGAGCGCCTCCTCGAGAAAGTGCCGCCTGCCCTCCTCCGAGGAGAGGTCATAGCGCTTTCTTAAGACCTCCAGCCGGTAGTCGGCCAGAGGCTTGGCCTGCTCAATGGCCTCGGCAAAGCGGGCCGCCCCCTGCCGCCGGATGATCTCGTCGGGATCGCTTCCTTCGGGCAGGTCGGCCACCTCCACCAGGCAGCCGGCATCCTGGAGTATTTTCAGGCCCCGCCAGGTAGCGGCCTCGCCGGCGCTATCGGCATCGTAGGCAATGATGACCTTCTCCGCCTGAGCACGCATCAGCCGGCTCTGGGCCGGGGTGAGGGCGGTGCCCAGCGAAGCGACCACGTTTTTAAAGCCAGCCTGGAAGGCGGCAATCACATCGGTATAGCCTTCCACAACGATGACCGACTTCCGGCGCCGGATCTCCTCCCGCGCCAGGTGGAGGCCGTAAAGAAAGGTTCCCTTTTCAAATACCGGTGTCTCCGGCGAGTTGAGGTACTTGGGGGCGCTCTTCTTTTCCCCATCCAGCAGCCGGGCGCCAAAGCCGGCCACCCTGCCGCTGATGGTAAATATGGGAAAGATGAGCCGATCCCGGAAGCGGTCATAGTGACCGCCGCCCTGCCGGGGCATCACCAGGCCCGCCTGCAGCAGGAGTTCGGCGGGAATGCCCTTTTTCCGGGCATAATCAGACAGGTTTTGCCAGCCCGGCGGCGCATATCCCAGACAGAAAAGTTCGCTGAATTCCCGTCTAATTCCTCTTTCCTGGAGGTAAGCCACCGCTTTTTTCCCGGCAGGGCTGTTCCAGAGTTGATGGGCATAGAAGCGAGCCGCCAGCATGTTCAAGTTGAAGATTTTCTCCTTTATACTGCTCTCTTCGCTGGAGGCGGCGCCGCGCTCGGGAATCCTCACTCCCGTCATCCGGGCAAGGAAGCGGACAGCTTCGGGAAAGGATAGATTCTCCATCCGCATGACAAAGTTGAAAACATTGCCCGAAGCGCCGCAGCCGAAGCAGTAAAAGAGTTGCTTCTCCGGTGTTATGGAGAAGGAGGGAGTCTTTTCATTGTGGAAGGGACAAAGCCCAAACAAGCGCTTGCCCCTTTTTTCCAGGGCCAGGTACTGCTGCACAAGGCTGACCATGTCGCAGCGCTGCCTGATTTCATCTATGATCTGCTCCGGGATACCCTGTGCCAAGATATTCACCGCCGCTGAAAAATTTGCCGCTGCCCTGCCGGTGCGCGAGAGAAAGAAAAACCCCATCCCGCAATCTAAAGAGGAGACGAGGCCACCCTGGACAAGCAATGCGCAACGTCGATTCTACAAAAGCCCTGGACAGCTCCCCCTTGCGTGAATGTTACTATTACAAATTTTTCTGCTAAACTATATTCTACGCCCCGGGAGATAATCCTGCTTTACCCGCGAATTTCCCTCAAGAAGCTCCCCCATATTATTGACAGAAAGTGACATTTTCATTCCGGCAGCTTACGACTGCAGACCGTATCTCGCCTCTACGTGGTGGGCGCCCCACCTCTTTACCATATGCCCAGCTGTTAAGAACTTTTACAGTTAAATCCCCCCTCCCCTTTTTTCAGAAGGGAAGCGCACCCCCGCCAGGAAAGGCATAAAAAAGTTCCCCCCTTTTATAAAAGGGGGAAGGGGAGATTTTAAGCTCAAGGGGCTGCCCTTGTGGGGGCAGCCCCGCAGAACATCCACCTTTTTAAAGGCCCCGTGCCGCGATGGACTAGCGCAGCGGCGAGGGGGACAGCTCCTTGAACTGCTCCGCCGCCTCCGCCATGATCCGACCGAAGTCGCCGGCTTCGGCGAAGGACAGCTCCAGGTAGGCAATGCGATTGTCGCCGAGGCCCATCTCCTCCAGGAGCGCATTGACATGGGCAATCCGCTTCCGGATCCAGCCGGCGGCATCCTTGTGCGGGCAGGTGCTGGGCTCCTCTTCCTTGCAGCCGACCACGATGATGCCGTCAACGCCCGCCTCCACGGCCTTGAGCAGGTGCACCGTATCGATCTTGGCCACGCAGGGATAGCGCACCAGGGCCATGCTGTCGGCTTTGAAGCCTTTAATGCCGGGCAGGGCAAAGGGGCCGTAGCCGCAGGTGATGAGAAGCACCGCCGGCCCGCTGCCGGCCCGCTCCAGCAGACCCTTCGCCGCAGGCTCGATGGCCGCCGCGGCCTCCTCCACCATGGGGGTGCGGAACTTGATGGCGTAGGCGGGGCAGATGGAGAGGCAAAGCCCGCAGGCCTGGCATTGCTCGCTGCGGATGCTGACAGTTCCCTCTTCGTTGATCACCGGGACGTCATAGGGACAGACGCGCACGCAGGTGAGGCAGTTGGCGCAAAGCTCGTCGATGCGCTCCGCCCCGGCAATGCAGGTAAGGCAGCGGCGGGCTTCGCAAATGGCCGTGGCGGCATCATAGCCGTGCTCCACCTGCTGGAAATGCTTGACTCTCTCGGCCGGCGGAACCATGGGCAGGGGATGGCGCCCCACCCGGGTGATCTTTTCGGCCACGGCCGCATCGAGCTTCTCCAGGGCGGCCGGCTCTTCCAGCGCCTCGCTGTTGAATTCCCTGCCCTCCAGGTAAGCCAGGATGGCCTGGGCCGCCAGGCGGCCGCTCCGCATGGCCTGCACAGCCGTCCCCGGCCCCGTGATCATCTCGCCGCAGGCGAAAACACCGGGACGGCTGGTGGACATGGTCTTGCGGTCAAAGACGAGGCGGCCGCGCTCATCGAGCTCAAGCTGCCCCTGCAGCGGCTTGGGATCACCGGCCTGCCCGATGGCGAAGATGATCACGTCACCGGTGATGAAGTTCTTGCACTCCTCGTTGTAGACGGGGCAGAAGCGGCCCGCTTCATCAAAGACGGAGCAGCATTCGATGAGCTCGAGGCCGGTAATCTTCCCATTCTCCCGGATGACGGCGCGGGGGCCCCAGCAGTTGTAAAACTCCACCTTTTCTTCCTTGGCCTCTTCGATCTCCCAGGGGAAGGCGGGCATCTCCTCCGACGATTCGAGGCAGACCACCTTGACGCTGCCGGCGCCGCAGCGCACCGCCGAGCGGGCCACGTCCATGGCCACGTTGCCGCCGCCCACGACGATGACGGTGGGGTTGCCCTCGAAGCGGAAAGCGTCCCGCTTTACCCTCTTGAGGAAATCGAGGGCGTAGTAGATTCCCTCACCCTCCACGCCGGGGATGTCCAGGCCGCGGCTCACCGGCAGGCCCAGGGCAATAAGGATGGCCTTGTAGCCTTCCTTTTCCAGGTCGTCGAGGGAAAGGTTGCGCCCAAGCTCATAGCCCGTTTTAAACTCCACGCCCTGCTCGGCGATCTCCGCAACGTCCCGGTCAATGACCTCGTCGGGCAGGCGGTAGAGGGGGATGTAATGGCGCACCGCCCCGCCCATGGCCGGCTCCCGGTCATAAACGGTTACGGCGCAGCCCTGCCGGGCCAGGTCGTAAGCCGCGGTGAGGCCGCTGGGCCCGCCACCGATGACGGCCACTTTCCCCTTGGAACCGCGCTCTATCCCGGAGGGGGGCACTTTTACCGAGCTGTTTTCCACGGCAAAGCGCTTCAGCCCGCGAATGGAGAGCGGCCGGTCCACGTCATTGCGGCGGCACTCGTCTTCGCAGTGGTGGGCGCAGATGGTGCCGCAGATGGAGGGGAGCGGGTTGGTCTCCTTGATGATCTCCAGCGCCCGGTCAAAATCTCCCGTGGCAATGGCAAAAAGATAGTCGCGCACATCCTGGTGCAGGGGACAGGCTGCTTGACAGGGCGGAATTACATTATTCTTTGAGCCCTGGGTATAATGATGGGTCAAGAATAATCACTCCTCGTCTCAAAAAAAGTTTACATTCTTAATATTTCGCGGTTTATGCGCTTATTCCTCTCCGCGGGCAGATTAAATGCTAATCTTTAAATATTCTGTCTTTAAATATATAATTCAGGCAAAATTTTCAAAAAGGAAATCCCTTTCCGCAAGCGAAATAGAAGGCCGTATAGCAAAAAGTATTTACTTTAAGCGCAGAGACGCGGTGCACCGGGCCACCTCTACCACCCGGCGGGCCAGGGGCTCGATCCGCTGGAGCGCATAGGCATCAGCGGAGGCGGGGGCCCCGGCGCAGCAGCCGTGGTGGCCGGCATCGGCGGATGCGTGGCCGTCGCCGACCAGGATCATCCCCTGGACCAGCATCATGTCGTGCAGCGCCTTCAGGGTCGTCTCCTGCCCGCCAAAGCGGGCGCCGCCGGTGGTGACGGCCGCACCCACGGTGTTGAGCAGCGCCTGCTCGGTGCGCAGCTTGCGGCTTTTGTCCCAGAAGCCCTTTAGCTGGGCCGAAACGGTGCCAAAGTAGACGGGGCTGCCCATGATGACGGCATCGGCCTGCGCCAGCCGGCGGTAAGCCTCTTCCAGGGCGCTGCCCCGGTAGCAGGCCCCGGTGCAGGGAGAGGAACAGGCCAGGCAGAAGGGATGCTTCTGCGACCGCAGCAGCGGCTCCACATGGATCAGCGTGGTCTCCGCTCCCTCCTCCGCGGCCACCTTTAAGGCCCGGTTTAGCAGGTAGGCTGTGCTGCCGTCCTTGCGGGGACTGCCGTTTAAGGCGATGACGCGCAACAAAGGGATCACCCTTTCTACTGTGTAATTGATTCTGACATCTAGGAGGTTGTAGCCCCATGGAGATGCCCAAAAAGAAAATCGCCTGCTTGTTAATGGCGCTCATACTCGCACAAGCCCTGGCCCTGCCGGCCTACGCCGCGCCGGCTCAGGCGGTGGAGCTTGCGCTTAGCTCGAGCAGCGCCGTGCTCATAGAGGCCGAGAATGAAACGCTGCTTTATGAAAAGGACAGCCGCGTGCCGCGCCCTCCGGCCAGCCTGACCAAGCTGATGACCCTGCTGCTGGCCATGGAAGATTTAAAGGCGGGCCTGGTGGACTGGGACACCATGGTCACGGTAAGCGAGCAGGCCTGGCGAACCGGCGGCTCGCAAATGTTTTTAAATATCGGCCAGCAGGTTTCCTTCAGGGATCTGCTCAAGGGCATCAGCATTGTATCGGCCAACGATGCCTGCGTGGCCGTGGCCGAGTTCCTCAGCGGATCCGAAGCGGCCTTTGTCCAGCGCATGAACCGGCGGGCGGCGGAGCTGGGCCTGGAGAATACTCATTTTGTCAACAGCCACGGCATGGACCATCCCGATCACTACATGAGCGCGCTTGACGTGGCCCGCCTGGCGGCTTATCTCCTCCGCACCCAGCCGGAGGTGGCCGCCTTCCAGTCGGAGAGAGAATTCACCTTTAATGAAATTCGCCAGTTCAACCTCAATCCCCTCCTGGGCATCTACCCGGGCGCCGACGGCATTAAAACCGGCAGCACCCCGGCGGCCGGCTACTGCCTTGCCTCGACAAGCAAGCAGCAGGGGATGCGCCTCATCGCCGTGGTCATGAACGCGCCCACCGAGGCGGCGCGGCGAGAAGACAGCATCGCCCTGCTCAACCACGGCTTCCGCAATTTCGAACTGAAAACCCTTTACGAGGAAAATGAGGTTATTACCCAGGTGCCGGTGAAGCGGGGCCAGAAGCGGGCCGTGGGCCTGGTGGCCGATGGCCCGGTGCAGGCCGTGGTGCCGCGCAACGACAGCAGCTACGACATTGTGGAAGAGTTTGAGCTTCCTGACGCGGTTAGTGCTCCGGTCAAAGAGGGCGATGTTATCGGCACCCTGCGCCTGAAAGATCCCTCCGGGGAGATCATTGCCGAGGTGGATTTGTCCGCGCAGGAAAGCCTGCAGAGGCTAAGCTTCCTTCCCTACCTGCTGCGCCTGGCCGGAGACTTTTTGGCCGGCTTGTGGCAGCGCATCTGGCCGTTTTAAGGTTGGTTGCCAGGCGGCGGGCGGGCGTGGAAGCCCGCCCTTACGATTTTCCGGGAAAATCCCCCCACCCCCCTTTCCCAAAGGGGGGAGCATTTAAATACCAGGCAACCAGCTTCCTTTTAAGCTGACTGATTGCTCCCAGAGTTTATAGGGGCGGCTCACGAGCCGCCAAAGCAGGGGCCGCGTTTAGGCGGGCGTAATTGAGATGTGATAAGTTAGTATAGAAAACAGGCAGAAAAGCCCGCCCCCACGGCAGGGATGCAAAAGGGCTGCCCTTTTGGGGCAGCCCTCCTCTTATCCAGCTTTGTGCGGCCATTATTTTTCTTTTATGGCTGCGCGGGCGGCGGCCAGGCGGGCGATGGGCACCCGGAAAGGCGAGCAGCTCACGTAGTCCAGGCCGGCCTCGTGGAAGAATTCAATAGAGGCCGGGTCCCCGCCGTGCTCGCCGCAGACGCCCAGCTTGAGCTGCGGCCGCGTGCGCCGCCCTCCCTGGATTGCCTGCACGATGAGCTTGCCAACCCCTTCCCGGTCCAGCTCCATGAAGGGGTTGACCTTGAGGATTTTCTGGTCCAGGTAGAAGGGGAGGAACTTGCTCTCGGCATCGTCGCGGCTGAAGCCGAGGGTGGTCTGGGTGAGGTCGTTGGTGCCGAAAGAGAAGAACTCGGCGCTTTCAGCCAGTTCGTCGGCCACGAGGCAGGCCCGCGGCAGCTCGATCATGGTGCCCACCAGGAAGGGCAGGCTCCGGCCCGCTGCGTTGAACACCTCCGCGGCCGCTTCCTCCACTTCCTTCCGCATCCGCTCCATCTCGCCGGCATGGCCCACCAGCGGGATCATGATCTCCAGCTTGATCTGGTCCGGGGAGATGCCTTCATCCAGCAGCTCCAGGGCGGCCATGATAATGGCCCGCACCTGCATGCGGTAGATGGCGGGATAAACCAGGCCCAGCCGGCAGCCGCGGTGGCCCAGCATGGGGTTCTGCTCGGCCAGCGCCTTCACCTTCTGCAGCAGCACCTCCCTCTGCCGCAGCAGTTCGGGGTCGCCTCCCTCCCGGCGCAGCCGCTCCACCTCCAGGAGCAGCTCCTCGCGGTTGGGGAGGAACTCGTGCAGCGGCGGGTCAAGCAGCCGGATGGTCACCGGGTAGCCGGCCATCTCCCGCAGGATGCCCTTGAAATCATCCTTCTGCACCGGCAGCAGCTGCTCCAGGGCCGCTTCCCGCTCGGCGTCGTCGCCGGCGAGGATCATGCGCCGCACCAGCGGCAGACGATCCTTCTCCATGAACATGTGCTCGGTGCGGCAGAGGCCGATCCCCTCGGCCCCCAGCTCCACGGCCCGGCGGGCATCGGCCGGCGTGTCGGCGTTGGCGCGCACGCGCAGCCGGCGGGTCTGGTCGGCCCAGGAGAGGAGCTCCTTGAACTCGGACGTGGGCTGCGGGTCGATGAGGGGCGGCTGCCCCAGGATGACCTCCCCGGTAGCCCCGTCAATGGAGAGGACGGTCCCCTCGGGGTAGACCTCCCCGTTAATGGTAACGGTGCGGTTTTCCAGGTCGATTTTTAGCGCCTCGCAGCCGCAGACGCAGGGCTTGCCCGCTCCCCGGGCCACCACCGCGGCATGGCTGGTCATGCCGCCGCGGCTGGTGAGCACCCCGCGGGCGGCGTAGATGCCGTGAATGTCATCGGGGGTGGTTTCCGGGCGGAGCAGGAGCACATCTTCGCCGCTTTCCCCCATTTCCTTGGCCTTGTCGGCATCAAAGACAATCTTGCCCGAGGCCGCGCCCGGCGAGGCCGGCAGGCCGCGCGCCAGCACCTTGATGTCGGCGCTGCGGTCAAAGCGCGGGTGGAGCAACTGATCCAGCTGCGCCGGATCGACCCGCCGCAGCGCCTCCTCCCTGTCGATAAGCCCCTCCTTGACCAGGTCCACGGCCACCTTCACCGCGGCGGCGGCGGTCCGCTTCCCGGCGCGGGTCTGCAGTATGTACAGCTTGCCCCGCTCGATGGTGAACTCAATATCCTGCATGTCGCGGTAGTGGGCTTCAAGGCGGCGGCAGTGCTCGGCAAACTCCCGGTAGATTTCGGGCATCTCCTGGCGGAGCTTTTCGATGGGCTGGGGGGTGCGGATTCCGGCGACGACATCCTCACCTTGGGCATTAAGCAGGTATTCGCCGTAAATTTCCGGCTCGCCCGTGGCCGGGTTCCGCGTAAAGGCAACCCCGGTGCCGCTGTCGTCGCCCAGGTTGCCGAAAACCATGGTCTGCACGTTCACCGCCGTGCCCAGGTGATCGGGGATCTTGTTGATCTGCCGGTAAACAATGGCCCGCGGCGTATTCCAGGAATTGAAGACCGCCTCTATGGCCATGAAGAGCTGCTCCCGCGGTTCTGTGGGGAACTCCTTCCCCGTTTCCCGGCGCACGATCTCCAGGAAGCGGGCAACAATCTCTTCCAGGTCCTCCTCCAGCAGGGCGGAATCGGTAGTTACCCCGCGCTTCTCCCTGGCCTCGGCCAGGACCTCCTCAAAGAGGTCGTGATCCACATGCATGACCACATCGCCGAACATCTGGATAAAGCGGCGGTAGCAGTCCAGGGCAAAGCGGCGGTCGCCGGCCTCGGCGGCGAGGTAATCCATGGTCTGGCGGTTCAAGCCAAGGTTGAGGATGGTATCCATCATCCCCGGCATGGAGAGCACCGCTCCGGAGCGCACCGACAGCAGCAGGGGCTTCTCCCCGCCAAAATTGCGGCCGGTGAGCTTCTCCAGCTCCGCCAGCTCTTTCAGGACTTCCAGCTCCAGCTCCGGCCAGATTTTCCGGCCCGAGGCAAAGTACTTGTTGCAGGCTTCGGTGGTAATGATAAAGCCCGGCGGCACCGGCAGCCCAATGCGCGTCATCTCCGCCAGGTTGGCTCCCTTGCCGCCCAGCAGGCTTTTCATCTCCGCACTGCCCTGGGAAAAGCGGTATACCATCTTTTCGCTCACAGCGGTCAACCTCCCTTGATCATCTGCACAATTTGGTTGGCTACTTCTTCCACGGCCTTGTTGGAAACGTCAAAGACGGCACAGCCGATGCGATCCATGATCCGGCGGGCGTAATCAAGCTCCAGCTTGATCCGCTCCATGGAGGCGTAGTTGGCTTGGCGGTCAAAGCCCAGGCTGTTGAGGCGCTCCTGCCGGATGGCGCGCAGCAGCTCCGGGTCGATCATCAAGCCCACGATCTTCTCCGGCGAAATCCAGAAGAGCTCCTCCGGCGGCTCCACTTCGGGAATAAGGGGCAGGTTGGCCACCAGCAGGCGGCGGTGGGCCAGGTACATGCTCAGCGGGGTTTTGGAGGTGCGGGAGACGCCGATGAGCACCAAATCGGCGTGGCGCAGGCCGCGGGGATCCTTGCCGTCATCGTACTTCACGGCAAATTCAACAGCCGCCATTCTCCGGAAGTAGTCCTCATCGAGGCGGCGTACCCGCCCCGGCTCCAGGTAGGGTTCCTTGTTCATGATGCGGGCAAAAGCATCCAGCGCCGGGCCCATGATGTCGGCCGTGGGGATGTTGCGCTTCGCCGCCTCCTGCTCCACCAACCGGCGCAGCTCGGGGAGGACCAGGGTGTAGGCAATCATGCTGTTGGACTGGGCTGCTTCTTCAATGACCTCCATCAGCTTGGCGGCGTCGCTGACAAAGGGGACGCGCCGCACCTCCATGTCCTCGGAGTCAAACTGGCTCGCCACCGCCTTGACCACAAATTCGGCGGTTTCGCCAATTGAATCCGAGACAATATAAACCACCGGCTTTCGTGAAGCCGCGCTCATGCAACTTCCTCCTCCCTACTCCCTAGCCGCTTACCTCAGCCAGCATCCGGACCAGCGTGGTCTTGGTTATCTTGCCGATGACCTTGAGCTTGCCCGGCTCCTCTTCCCTCACCACCGGAAGGGAGTCAATCTGGTAATCAATGATCTTCTTTGCCGCCGTCACCACGTCCACGTCCGGCTCCACGGTAACCACGTGGGGCATGCGGGTCATGATCACGGCTACGGGAATTTGCAGTAAATCTCTCCCGCCGATAGCCGTCTTCAGCAGGTCCTTGCGCGAGACGACCCCCTGCAGGTAGCCTTCTTCATCAACCACGAAGAGAGTGCCCACGTCTTCAACAAACAGGGTGACGATGGCATCGTAAACCGTGGTCTCCTCCCGGACCACGGCGGGAACAGACTTCACCTCGCCCACGGTGAAGCGCCTCATGTAGTCGGCATAGAGGCTCTTGGCATCCTTCCCGGCGTAGGTGTAGCCGACCCGGGGCCGCGCCTCCAGCAGGCCGGACATGGTCAGCACCGCCAGGCAGGGGCGCAGGGCGGCCCGGGAAACATTCAACCGGGAAGCAATCTCCTCGCCGGAAATGGGGCCGGATGTTTTTACTATCTCCAGGATCTTTTTCTGCCTCTGGCTTAAGTCTATTTTCTCCACCCCCCAAAGCAGGCATACGGAAGAGCTGTTTCAGGGCATGTGATGGGCCACGCAGCAAGGATGCCGCCTTGCGGAAAGCGGCTTAATCTACCGGCTGCAGCAGGGCAAAATCGGCGAAGCGGTTAAAGAGCCCCTTCACCGCAGCAAGCAGGTTAAGCCGGTTCCGGCGCAGCTTCTCATCCTCGGCCATGACCAGGACCTGGTCAAAGAAGCGATCCACCGGCTCCTTCAGCGAGGCCAGCAGCTCCAGGCAGGCGCCGTAGCGGCGCTCCTGCAGCGCCCGCCTCACCTCGGGTTCAACTTCCTGGAAGCGCCGGTAAAGCTCCCGCTCGGCGGGTTCCCTCAGCAGTTCCTGCTCCACGGGACCGCCGCCGCTGCGGCGAGCCAGGTTTACCGTGCGCACGTAGGCGGTGTTGACATCCTTCAGCAACTCCGAGCGCAACTGCTCCTCCAGGGCGGCGGCGCGCCGGGACAGCTCCGCCACTGAGCGGTAGGGGACGGCCAGGACCGCTTCAATGACATCGTGGCTGAGTCCTTTCTCCTGCAGGGCAAAGCGGAGGCGCTGGGTGATGAATTCCTGCAGGGCGCCGCGCAACTCCTCCAGCCGCCCGGCGGAGAGGGAAAGGGCCCCGGCATATTCCTGCAGCGCCGCTTCGAACAGCTCCGCCGGAGAGAGATCAAGTTCATGCTCCAGCAGGATGGAAACAATCCCCTGGCCCTGGCGGCGCAGGGCGTAGGGGTCTTCCGATCCCGTGGGCTGCAGCCCCACGGCGAAGCAGCCGCTCAGCGTATCGGCGCGGTCGGCCAGGGAAAGGAGAGCCCCTTCAACGGTGCGAGGGGTCTCGTCCCCGGCGAAGCGCGGCAGGTAGTGCTCGTAGATGGCGCGGGCCGTCCCCGGCTCTTCCCCGCTCAGCAGGGCATACTCGCGCCCCATGACCCCCTGCAGCTCCGGGAACTCGCGCACCATGTGCGTGACCAGGTCGGCCTTGCAGAGCGCGGCGGCGCGCTCCGCCCTGCGGGCCGCCTTTCCGGGCAGGGCGAGGCGCTGCGCCAGCTTGCGCACCAGCCTGACCAGCCGCTCCTGCTTCTGGGCCAGGCTGCCCAGCTCCTCCTGGAAGAGCACTTCCGAAAGCCGCGCCGCATGGCGCTCCAGCGGCTCCTTGCGATCTTCCTCGAAGAAGAAGCGGGCATCGGCAAGGCGCGCACCCAGCACCTTTTCATAGCCCCGCCGGATATTCTCATGGTAGCGGTTGTTGCTGATGCCGATGAAGTGGGGCAGCAGGGAGCCGTCTGTCGCCTTCACCACGGGGAAGTAGCGCTGATGGACCTGCATGGTGGTGATGAGCACCTCGCGAGGCAGGTCGAGGAAGGCGGTGGAGAAGGAGCCGGTCACGGCCACGGGGTACTCCACCAGGAAGGTGACCTCCTCCAGGAGGGCTTCCTCGATGAGCGGCCGCCCGCCCAGGGCGGCGGCCTGCTCCATGAGCTGCTGGCGGATGGCCTCGCGGCGCCGCTCGTGGTCCGCCAGGACGTAGTTCTCCTCCAGGCTGCGGAGATAAGCGGCGGGGCTTTTCACCACCACGGGGCCGGAAGAAAGAAAGCGATGGCCGAAGGTGCTCCGCCCCGCAGTGACCCCGGCGTAGCTGAAGGGGATCGCCTTCTCGCCGTAGAGGGCCAGCAGGTTCCTGATGGGGCGGGCAAAGCGGCATTCCTTGCTCTCCCAGTACATGGGCCGGGGGAAGCTGAGCCGCCGCAGCAGCTCCGTTAATATCCGGGGCAGCAGATCCGCCGTGGCCTGCCCGGGAATCTCCTTCAGGGCAAAGATGAACTTGTTTCCATTGACCGTCTCCACGATGAGCTCCTCGGGCGCGAGGCCCTGGCTGCGGGCAAAGCCCAGCAGGGCGGGAGTGGGCGAGCCGGCGGCGTCGTAGGCTCGCTCCAGGGCCGGCCCCTTGACCTTCTTCTGCAGGTCCGGCTGGCGCGCCTCCAGGCCGCGGACCAGCAGGGCCAGCCGGCGGGGCGTGGCCCAGGCCTGGCAGCTTTCAAAGGCGAGGCGGTGCTCACGAAAAAGCGAGGCTGCCGCCTCCTCCAGCTGCGCCAGCGCTCCCGGGATGTAGCGGGAGGGAAGCTCTTCGCAGCCGATTTCCAGGAGCAGATCCTTCTTGGGCACCATACTCTTCTTATCCATGGACCTGCACTCCCTTCGGCGAATTCAGCAGGGGATAGCTCGCCTTCTCCCGCTGCTCCAGGTAGGCCTTAGCGCACTGCCGCGACAGGCGGCGCACCCGGCCGATGTAGGCCGTCCGCTCGGTTACGCTGATGGCGCCGCGGGCCTCCAGCAAATTAAATGTATGCGAGCATTTCAGAATATAGTCATAGGCGGGGAGAATGAGGCCGGCTCCCAGGAGCCGCTCCGCCTCGGCCTCGTAGAGGTCAAAGAGCCGGAAGAGGAAATCCCGGTCCGCCTCCTCAAAGCTGTAGGTGGAATGCTCGTACTCGGCCCGCTGGAAGAGTTCGCCGTAGCTGACCTGGCCGTTCCAATCCAGGTCGAAGACATTGTCCCGATCCTGGATGTACATGGCGATGCGCTCCAGGCCGTAGGTAATCTCCACCGGCACCAGCTCCACGTCAAATCCGCCCACCTGCTGAAAATAGGTAAACTGAGTGATCTCCATCCCGTCGAGCCACACTTCCCAGCCCAGGCCCCAGGCACCCAAGGTGGGCGATTCCCAGTTATCCTCCACAAAGCGAATATCGTGCTCCAGCGGCACCAGGTCCAGGGCGGCGAGGCTTTCCAGGTAGAGATCCTGGATCTCCGCCGGGGCCGGCTTGATCAGCACCTGGAACTGGAGATGCTGGTAGAGCCGGTTGGGGTTCTCGCCGTAGCGCCCGTCGGTGGGGCGGCGCGAGGGCTCCACGTAAGCCACGGCCCACGGCTCCGGGCCGAGGGCTCTCAGGAAGGTAGCGGGATTCATGGTACCGGCGCCCTTTTCAATGTCGTAGGGCTGCCAGATGAGGCAGCCTTTTCCGGCCCAGTACGACTGCAGCCTGAAAATTATGGTTTGCAAATCCATCGCCGGATTCATCTCCTTTCCCCGATAAAGAAAAACCCCCTGCCCCCGGCTTGACACCATGGGGACGGGAGATCTGCTCCCGCGGTTCCACCCTCAACCCTCAATGGTTCACGCTGCAGGTGAACCGGCCTCATACTAAGGATACACTCCGGAATACCCTGGGCCGGAAGCAGTGCCGGGCTTAACCCTCCCCCCAGCCCGGTGGAAATTGCCGGCACAGCCTTCTTCGCCGTGCCTCCCTTAAACCTGCCCCGATCCTAAACCAGAATTCCCTTTTTTGTCAAGGTTTATCTTTGGCCGA
>Ga0116169_1000472_pt1 | contig 42216 bp, 36 predicted proteins | sample AD_UKC130_MetaG_FD_89796 | JGI IMG/M metagenome (GOLD analysis project Ga0116169, IMG submission 89796) | Active sludge microbial communities of municipal wastewater-treating anaerobic digesters from Canada - AD_UKC130_MetaG | ecosystem: Engineered > Bioreactor > Anaerobic > Digestate | place...
ACCATCGGCAACATGAGCCCCGAATACGGCTCCACCGTCGCGATCTTCCCGCTCGACACCGAGACCACCAAGTACCTCGAACTGACCGGCCGCAGCGCCGAGCAGATCGCCCTAGTCGAGGCCTACGCGAAGGCTCAGGGCCTGTGGCACGACCCCGATCACGAGCCACGCTTCAGCGAATACTTAGAACTCGATTTGTCGACGGTCGTTCCGTCGATCGCCGGGCCGAAGCGTCCCCAGGACCGGGTGATCTTGGCTGACGCCAAGGCAGGCTTCCGCAGCGCGCTGGCCGCTTACGTCGACCACACCGGCGAGCAGGAGACCGGTGATTACGACGAAGCGCTCGACGAGTCCTTCCCGGCCTCTGATCCGCCGGCATCGCACGCCACAGGCAAGACCCCGACCAGGGACGACATGTCTTGCATCCCGACCGACGGCGGCCGCCCGAGCAGCCCGATCGAGGCGACTGTTGACGGCCAGACGTTCACCCTCGACCACGGCGCGGTGACGATCGCCGCGATCACCTCGTGCACCAACACGTCCAACCCGTCAGTGATGATCGGCGCGGCGTTGTTGGCGAAGAAGGCCGTCGAAAAGGGTCTGACGCGCAAGCCGTGGGTAAAGACCACCCTCGCGCCGGGCTCGAAGGTCGTTTCGGACTACTACGACCGGGCCGGACTGACCCCGTACCTGGACAAGCTCGGGTTCAACCTCGTCGGCTATGGCTGCACGACCTGCATCGGTAACTCCGGTCCGCTGATCCCTGAGGTCAGCGCTGCGGTTAACGAGAAGGACCTCGCGGTCGTCTCGGTGCTTTCGGGCAACCGGAACTTCGAAGGCCGAATCAACCCCGACATCAAGATGAACTACCTGGCCTCGCCGCCGCTCGTGGTCGCCTACGCGATCGCCGGCACGATGGACATGGACATCACCACCGAATCGCTCGGCAACGACACCGAAGGAAACCCGGTTTACTTGTCGGACATTTGGCCCAGCCCCACCGAGGTCGAAGACGTGATCCAGCAAGCGATCACCTCAGACACCTTCGGCAAGGAGTACGCCGACGTCTTCGCCGGTGACGAGCGTTGGCAGAGCCTGCCGACCCCAGACGGCGACACCTTCGAGTGGGACGAGAACTCGACCTACGCGCGCAAGGCGCCGTACTTTGACGGCATGGCGCTTGAGCCGTCGCCAGTGACCGATGTTTCGGGCGCCCGCGTACTGCTCAAGTTGGGCGATTCGGTCACCACCGACCACATCAGCCCGGCCGGTGCAATCAAGAAGGACAGCCCCGCCGGCAAGTACTTAATGGAGAAGGGCGTGGAACCACGCGACTTCAACTCCTTGGGTTCGCGTCGTGGCAACCACGAAGTGATGATCCGCGGCACGTTCGCCAACATCCGCCTGCGCAACCAGATCGCGCCAGGCACTGAAGGCGGATTCACCCGCGACTTCAGCACCGACGGCGAAGTCACCACGGTGTTCGACGCCTCGGCGAACTACCAGGCTGCGGGTATTCCGTTGGTCGTCTTGGCGGGCAAAGAATACGGTTCGGGCTCCTCGCGTGACTGGGCCGCCAAGGGCACCGCGCTGCTCGGCGTCAAGGTCGTCATCGCCGAGTCGTACGAGCGGATCCACCGCTCGAACCTCATCGGCATGGGAGTCCTACCGCTGCAGTTCCCGGCCGGTCAGAACGCCGATTCACTCGGTTTGACCGGCGAGGAGACCTTCGCGGTCACCGGCGTCACCGAACTGAACGAGGGCCGTACGCCAAAGACCGTCAAGGTCACCGCCGGCGACGTCGAGTTCGACGCGGTCGTGCGGATCGACACCCCAGGTGAAGCGAACTACTACCGCAACGGCGGCATCATGCCGTACGTGCTGCGTTCGCTGCTCGACTGATCAGTCAAGCTTGGAAATACCGGCCCCGGAGGTGCGAAAGCCCGCCGGGGCCGGCTATTTCGACGTGGACGATCGTGCCCAGAACCGACAGCGACCAGCCGACCGTAGAGATCTCGTCGACTCGAACGGCGCACCACGAGCGACCCGCCAAGGCCGGTCCCCAGTCGGTGTCTTCCCAGTCGCCCAGGGTGAACACGCCGCCGGGCGCCGGAGCGAGTCCGGCGAACGCTTCGGCGAGGAATTCGTCCCCTGCCTCGAGCAGGCTCACGACCAGTGAACTGTTCGGCTCGATTGCCTCGCCAAGGTCTGCGTCCGGGTCGATCATCGCCACGAAACGGCCGGGGGAGCCGTCCACGACTTGCAACGAAGAAACAGTCAAGGCCGCGCGATCGCGCCCGGCTCCAGTCGCCACGATCGTCACCGGCGCCACGAGGCGGCCGCGCAGTTGGCGCAGCGCGTCTTTGGCGCCATCGCGGGGAGTGAACGGGTGTTCAGAATGAATCGTCACCCCTTTACCTTGCCACCTTTTGGTGGCGTGTCGGGCAGGCTCGGTGGGCCTAGATACGATGGGGGAATGGCTTCAGTCCTTAGTGCGGTGACCGGCCCGGCCGACCTTCAAGGTCTGGACGAGGCCGAACTAGCCAAACTTGCGGCCGAAGTCCGCGAATTGTTGATCGAATCGGTGGCCGCCAACGGGGGCCACCTCGGCCCGAACCTTGGCGTCGTCGAACTTACGATCGCGATGCACCGGGTTTTCAACTCGCCGCAAGACAAGTTCGTCTGGGACACCGGCCACCAGGCGTACGTCCACAAGATGCTCACCGGCCGTGCCGGCCAGTTCGCCGACCTGCGCAAAGAAGGCGGGCTGTCCGGCTACCCGAGCCGCGCCGAATCCGATCACGACTGGGTCGAAAACTCCCATGCGTCCACTTCGCTTTCCTACGCGGAAGGTCTCGCCCGAGCCAATACGTTGCAAGGGAAAACTGATCACGTCGTCGCGGTAATCGGTGACGGCGCCCTAACGGGCGGTATGGCTTGGGAAGCGATCAACAACATCGCCGCCGACCGAGACCGCCGGCTCGTGATCGTGGTCAACGACAACGGTCGCTCCTACACCCCGACCGTCGGCGGACTGGCGAACCGGCTCACTGAGATCCGCACGAACCCTCGTTACGAGCCGACGTTGGCCGCGATCAAAGAGAAGATGACCGGCGGCCCGAAAGTCGCCGGTGTCGCCTACGAAGCGCTGCACGCGATCAAGAAGGGCTTCAAGGACGCCATTGCGCCCCAAGGCATGTTCGAAGACTTGGGACTGAAGTACCTCGGACCCGTCGATGGCCACGATCTTCAAGCGGTTGAGCATGCGTTGACGAACGCCAAGAATTTCAACGGCCCGGTGCTGGTTCACGTGCTCACCACCAAGGGTCAGGGCTATGACATCGCGGTCGCCAACGAGGCCGACCAAATGCACCAAGCCCACCCGTTCGATCGTTCGACGGGGGAGGCGAAATCGGTCGCCCCGGCAGGTTGGACCTCGGTGTTTCGCGACGAAATCGTGCGGATCGCCGACGACCGTCCCGACCTCGTCGGCATCACCGCGGCCATGCTCTACCCGACCGGCCTGGACGCCCTCGCCGACAAGTTCCCAGATCGCGTGTTCGACGTCGGCATCGCCGAACAACACGCCGTCACCTCCGCGGCCGGCATGGCGATGGGCGGACTACACCCGGTCGTTGCCGTTTACGCCACGTTCCTAAACCGGGCGTTCGACCAAGTACTGATGGACGTTGCGTTGCATCGCTGTGGCGTGACATTCGTGCTCGACCGCGCTGGCGTCACCGGAGACGATGGTGCCAGTCACAACGGCATGTGGGATCTGTCCTTGATGCAACTCGTGCCCGGTTTGCACTTGGCGGCACCCCGCGACGGCGCGCGGCTACGCGAATTGCTGCGCGAATGTGTCCAGATTTCTGACGGGCCAAGTGTTATCAGGTTCGCCAAGGGGCCAGTTGGCGCCGATATCGAGGCGATAGGCCGCGTCGGGACCGTCGACGTCCTGCGCGCGGACGAGAACCCGCAGGTGCTGCTAGTCGGCGTCGGCACGATGGCTGCGATGGCGCTAGGCGTTGGCGAGGAACTAGCTAAGGCCGGTATCGGTTCGACCGTGGTGGATCCGCGCTGGGTCAAACCATTGGATCCGGCCATCGGCGACTTGGCCGCCACGCATCAACTTGTCGTCACAATCGAAGACAACGGCAAACAAGGCGGAGTGGGTTCGACCGTATTGAGTTTGCTCAGCGATCGCGAGATCGACGTGCCCGTTCAGGTACATGGCGTCGAGCAGGAGTTCCTCGATCACGCCAAGCGCGACGTGATCTTGAAGCGGCTTGGATTGACCGTCGACCAGATCACTGCCAAGGCAATTTCCAGGCTCGGGGAATCAACGACGGAGCAATTGCGTTGACACCGAAGTGGATTTCTCGTAAACGGGCCGAGTCAAAACTCGAGCCAATGCCGTTGATCGTCTCGCTCGACGGTTTCCTAAACGCCGGCTCTGCCGCGCAACTGGCCAGTGAACAGCTGCGCACCGAGGACGCCGAGGTCATGCACGAGTTCGATTTGGATTCGTTCTACGACTACCGCGCCCGGCGGCCAGCGATTACCTTTCGCCGAGATCACTACTGCGACTACACCGAACCGGTTCTGCAGATCACCAAACATAAAGATGTTGCCGGTCGCCCGTACCTACTGCTTGCCGGTCCAGAACCCGATTTCGGTTGGGAGTCTTTCGCGATCGAAACGATCGACATGATCGAAGAGCTCAACGTGAACCTGACGGTTTCACTTGGCGGAATCCCGATGGGTGTCCCGCACACTCGGCCAGCGCTTTTGACGATGCATGGCACTCGTAAGGATCTGGTTGACCGCAAGAATTTCTGGAATGCCGAAGTGACAGTTCCGGCCTCGGCGCAGTCGCTGCTGGAGTACCGGATGGGTCAGCACGGGCTCGACGCGATCGGCTACGTGGTCCATGTGCCGCACTACCTTGCGCAGATCGAATACCCGACCGCTTCGCTGGCACTTCTTGATGCCCTTAGCGTTCGACTCGGTCTTTCGATCGACGTCGAAGAACTCCGGGCCCGTCAGCCTGACTCGATCGTCGAGATCGAACAGCAGATCATCGATCAAGAGGGTGAGTCGGTTTTGGCCGGCTTGGAGCAGCAGTACGACGCGTTTAGCCGAGGCGCTGCCGATTCGCTGTTGGCTGATGACGACAGCCTGCCCACCGGCGACGAACTCGCCGATCAGTTGGAGCAGTTCTTGGCTCGTCAACGCAAGGACGAATCAAACTAGGCGTCGCCGGTGCTGGGCGTGCTGTGTTCGCTAGAATCAGCAGGTGCCTGCATCCATAACTGAAGTCGTAGACCTGCTCCAAGTAGAGCAACTCGAGGTCAACCTTTTTCGTGGCGGTCAGCCCGAAAATTCGAACCTGAAGCGAGTTTTTGGCGGCCAAGTCGCCGGCCAGGCGGTCATGGCCGCGCAGCGCACCATCAAAGACGACAAGATCTTGCACTCGCTGCACGTCTACTTCGTCCTTGGCGGCGACCCGAGCATTCCGATCATCTACGACGTCGAAAATGTCCGCGACGGTCGCTCATTTGCCACCCGCCGCGTTGCCGCGCGCCAGCATGGTGAGGTCATCTTCTACATGACCGCGTCGTTCCAGCGTCCCGAAGAAGGTTGGGAGCACCAAGACCAGATCCCGCAGACGCCCGGGCCTGAAGAGGCCACGCCGATGGTCGACCTGGTCAAGTACATCAGCCCTGACGGGGTCGAGCAGTGGAAGAAGGAGTGGGGTGGGTTCGATATCCGCTATGTCGGCGATCCGCGTCCCGAGGACGACCCCAGTCGCCAGTTCACGCCGGTCGTGCAACGGATGTGGTTCCGCGCCGATGAGCGACTGCCCGACGATGACTTGCTCCACCGTGCAGCTTTCACTTACTACAGCGACTTCAGTCTCTTGGGCGCCTCGTTGGTCCCTCACGGACTACTTATCAGTTCGCCGAAGGTCCAGCCTGCGTCGCTAGACCACGTGATCTGGTTCCACCGGCCGTTTCGGGCTGACGAGTGGCTGCTTTATGACCAGTCGTCGCCGTCGGCCTCCGGGGCGCGTGGCCTCAGTACCGCTCACGTTTTTACCGAGAACGGAACCTTGGTCGCGACCGTGGCTCAGGAAGGGCTAATTCGCCCGACCCGCGCCCCGAAGGACCGCTGAACGTCAGACGGGCGAAACTCGCCCTACCACGTGCGGCGCTGACGAGCGGGCGTCTTGAACACCGAAGGTGGTCTTCTTGCCCTTGGTGGTGCTGCCGAAGACGACCGTGCCGGGAAGCAGAATCGGCTTCTTGAACTCGACGTCGACCGTGAACGACTCGGGCAACTTGTCCGAGATCGCAGCCAAGCAGTGCGCCTTCGTCCACATGCCGTGGGCGATCTGGCGCGGGAAACCGAACGCCTTTGCCGTCAACGGGTACAGGTGAATCGGGTTCCGGTCGCCAGAGATCGCGCCATAGCGCCGGCCCAAGTCGTCACCAAGGTTCCAGTGCACGTCGCCTGCTGGCGGCTCGACGCCGGCAAGTGGCGCCGGAGTCGGCTCGTCGCCGCCGTTGCGACTGCGGAACAGCACCGTCATGGACTCGTCCCAGACCAACTCGCCACCGATGTGCGCTTCGGAAACGAGGTTGATGAGTCGGCCCTTTGGATGCGGCTCGTTCGACTCGGTGCGAAGGGAAAGTTCGTAGATCTCTTCGCGACCAATCGGCCGGTACTGGGTGATGCGGTTGCGCAAGTGAACCGCACCCAATGGCGGAAACGGGAACGACGTGTCCGTCATCATCGTTAGGTGCAGCGTGTGCGCCGCGATGTGCGGGTACGTGGCCGGCAAGGTGTCGGCCCGAGCGAAACCACAAACCTCGTTGTAGCGATCGAGGTGGGCCAGATCGGTAGCAACCCGCGTGCGCTTGAGCACGGTAGTCGGCAGGCCGCCGGTCTCGTGCTTGATGCCCGGCAGGCCGCCGACGATCGGAATCGCCGGCAGCGCAGCCTTGAGCATCAGTGGCAAGCCCGCTGGCGCGGACTCAAAGATGCGAGTGTCGGTCATCTCAGGCGCCCAAGAAGCCCTGGCCACAAACGCGGACAACGTTGCCCGAGATCGCAGCCGAACCCGGGTGGCTGTACCAAGCGATCGCCTCGGCGACGTCGACCGGCTGACCGCCTTGGGAAAGCGAGCTCAACCGACGACCGGCTTCGCGGATACCCAGCGGCATCGTCTTGACCATGTCGGTCTCGATGAAACCGGGGGCGATGGCGTTGACGGTGATGCCCTTGGCGGCCACCTGCGGGGCGAGCGCCTGCACGAAGCCGATGACGCCGGCCTTGGCCGTGCCGTAGTTGGTCTGGCCGTTGTTACCGGCGATACCAGCGATCGACGAGATGCCGATAATGCGGCCGCCCTCGCGGATCAGGCCCTTGTCTAGGAGGTGTTCAGTGATCCGCTGCGGGGCGCCAACACTGATGTCGACGACCAAGGACCAGTTTTCGGACTTCATGTTCTTCAACCGCTTGTCGCGGGTGATGCCAGCGTTGTGGACGATGATGTCCACGCCGTCACCCAGTCCGGCAGCGATCGTCTCAGCAGCGTCGTCGGCAGTGATGTCGGCAACGATGGACGAGCCACCGAGTTCGGCCATCAACTTGTCCAGATCGCCCTGAAGTGGCGGAACATCCAAACCGATGATGGTGGCGCCGTCGCGGTGCAGGGTCTTGGCCATGGCCGCACCCAGACCGCGCGAAGCACCCGTGACCAAGGCGACTTTGCCGGCGAGCGGCTTGGCCGGATCGGCTGCAGCAGTGGCGGCGACTAGGTCGGTGGTGCCGAGGCGCACGACCTGGCCGTCAACGAAGGCCGATTTGGCCGAAAGCAGGAAGTCAAGGCTCGAGGCGATGGCGTCCTTGGATTCGGGGGTGACATAGACGAGGTTGGCCGTCGCGCCGCTGGCGCCGACTTCCTTGCCGAGCGAACGGACGAAGCCTTCGAGGCCGCGCTGGGCGATGGCCGCACCAATGGTTTCGGTGCGTTCGGGCACGAGGCCGATGACGATGATCTTGGCGCTGCGGGCGAGGCTGCGCAGAACAGGGGTGAAGAACTCCTGGATGGCAACCGTGCCGGCGGCACTGTCGATGCCCGAGGCGTCAAACACCAAGCCCTTGTAGCGGCGGCCATCGGCGCGCACTGTGGTCGAGTCAATTCCAGAAGCCTTCAAATGACCCGCGAGCGAATCGGACACGAGCCCCGAACCGCCAACGAGTACGGGGCCGTCTACGAGGTCGCCGCCACGGTAGCGATCGAGTTCCGGCGGGTTTGGCAAACCCAAGTTCTTGGCCAGAAACTGACCGACCGGGTTCTGAATCATCGACTTATAACGGTCGCTCATCGCGGGATGTGTCCTATCTCTCGGGAAGTCTCGGATACCATCGGTATCTGAAAGCGTTAGGCTGACTCTAGCCTGCTCGACAGCGCCACGGCAAAGAAAGCGACGAACGTCGCATATGAAAGGTTTCACATGGCTGAGAAGACCACTAAGAACGCAACCAAGTCCAAGACCGAATCGGTTCGCCGCGTCGGCGTCATCGGTGGCAACCGTATCCCATTCGCTCGCTCGAACACGGTCTACTCCCAAGCGTCCAACCAGGAGATGCTGGCCGCCGCGCTTGAAGGACTTGTAGAGCGTTTTGACCTCGAAGGTGTGAAGGTCGGCGAAGTAGTCGCCGGCGCCGTCCTCAAGCACAGCCGCGACTTCAACCTGACCCGCGAAGTTGTGCTCGGTTCGAAGCTTTCACCCGAATCGCCGGCCACTGATCTGCAGCAGGCATGTGGCACCGGCCTGCAGGCCGCGTTCCAGGTGGCCAACAAGATCGCACTCGGCAAGATCGAGAGCGGCATCGCCGGTGGAACCGATACGACCTCCGATGCGCCGCTGGCTGTCAACGACAAGCTTCGCAAGATCTTGATCGAGGTCAACCAGGCCAACGCCAAGGGTGACAAGAAGAAGGTCATCAAGTTGCTCGGCAAGATTCGCCCGGGTTACCTCGCACCGGACCAGCCGCGCAACGTTGAGCCGCGCACCGGACTTTCCATGGGCGACCACCAGGCGATCACTACGAACGAGTGGGGCATCACCCGCGAAGCCCAAGACGAACTCGCTGCGCGCTCGCACCAGAACCTCGCCAAGGCTTGGGACGAAGGCTGGCAAGACGATTTGGTTTCGCCGTTCGCCGGCGTTGAGAAGGACACCCACCTTCGTCCCGATTCGACCGTCGAGAAGCTGGCCAAGTTGCGTCCAGTCTTCGGCAAGAGCCTCGGCGATGCGGCCACGATGACTGCTGGCAACTCGACCCCGCTGTCCGACGGCGCATCGGTCGCGCTTTTGGCCTCCGAAGAAGAAGCCAAGCGTCGCGGCTGGGACATCAAGGCGTTCCTCGTTGACTACGAAACTGCCGCAGTCGACTACGTAAACGGTGGCGAAGGCCTACTGATGGCGCCGGCCTACGCCGTGCCGCGGATGCTCGCGCGTCAGGGTCTGTCCCTGCAGGACTTCGACTTCTACGAAATCCACGAAGCGTTCGCCGGTCAGGTGCTGACCACGCTCGCCGCTTGGGAAGACGCCGACTTCTGCAAGGACAAGCTCGGTTTGGACGCGCCGCTCGGTTCGATCGATCGCAGCAAGCTGAACGTCAAGGGCTCCTCGCTCGCGGCCGCTCACCCGTTCGCCGCAACCGGCGGCCGGATCATCGCGAACCTGGCGAAGTTGCTCGAAGAGAAGGGCTCAGGCCGTGGCTTGATCTCCATCTGTGCAGCCGGTGGCCAAGGCGTCGTTGCGATCCTCGAGCGCGACTGAGGCTAACTACTAGCTAACTGAGAACGCGGGTTCGGTGACCTAGTCACCGAACCCGCGTTCTTAGTTGACGCTGTCTTTGATCAAGCTTTGTCGTTCGGCATCAGCATGCCGAGGATTGCTCGCTTGGCGACGTTTACGACGTCGGGCATCGGCAAGTGATCCATCGTCGGCAACCCAGAGTTGAGCTCGCGAATAGACAGTTGGAAGGTCACGAGGTTCAGTACGCCCAAGCCTTGGGTGTACATGATGTTGGTGACCAGTTCAGGGTCTTCAACATCGAAGGTGCCGTCTTCGTTTCCTTCGATGATCGCCGCAGTTACCTGGGCGAAGCAGCGGTTGATCACCTCGCCCAACTCGGTGAGGCGTTCAACGCTGATCTGTTCGAGCAGTTCGCTGCCGCGTTGGCGCAACAGTGATTGGGCGCAGTCCACGAAGGCTGGGTACTTCGCGCCGTAAATGAAGAACTCATCGGTGATCGCCATTAAGCGGTCAGTTGGAGGCTTACCGGACGTCCCGACTTCATTTAGTCGAACCTCGAGCTCGGTCAGGTACTCCACCAGCGTCATCGCGAAGAGCTCTTCCTTCGTGGTGAAGTGGCGGTAGATGATCGCTCGGTTGATCCCCACCGCGCGTGCGATGTCGTCGATCTGGGCTTCGCGCATTCGCCGCTCGTCAAAGAGTTTGCGGGTTGCTTCGAGGATTTCGCGGGTCCGTTGTGCCCGGCGCTCGACGGTGGCCATAAGTGAAAGCCTACCGTTATCGATCGTTGACGGCTCGGCTGTACTTCTTACCGCGAGTCGCCTTTGCGGCTAGGGTGCCTTCATGGCGAAACTGGACGTTCGAAATAGGCTTTGTTTAGTCACCGGTGCGACCGGCGGCATTGGGGCGGCCACCGCCCGTGAACTCGCCAATCGTGGGGCTCGGCTGATCCTGACCGACCTTGACCAGACGTCGCTGAACGAGTTAGCGGCTGAGCTCAAAAGTCGCGGCGTCGACGTTCCGGTTGCGCTCGCAGTTGACCTGACTGATGCAGGCAAAGTCAAAGAGTTCGCCGCGCAAGTACAAGACAAAGTCGGTTCGATCGACCTGATCTTCAACATCGCCGGGATCTCGATCTGGGGCTCAATCGAGAGGCTCCAGGAGGAGCACTGGCGCAGATTGATCGACATCAACCTGATGGGTCCGGTGAACGTCTTGTCGGCATTCGTGCCGCCGATGATCCAGGCTCGTCGCGGCGGCCACATCGTCAACGTCTCGAGCGCTGCCGGCATTTTCGGGCTGCCTTGGCACGCCGGCTACAGCGCCAGCAAGTTTGGTTTGAGAGGAATTTCGGAGGTACTGCGGTTCGATTTGCGCAAACACCGAATCGGCGTGAGTTTGGTTTGTCCCGGCGCCGTCGCCACGCCGTTAGTCGAAACTCTCGAGGTAGTTGGGGTGGACCGGTCGGCCCCGGCGGTCAAAGCAGTCGAGAAGCAGTTCATCCGACACGCCGTAACGCCCGAACATGCGGCCAAAGAAATCCTCAAAGGCGTTGAGCGCCGCAAGTATTGGGTCTACACCTCGCCAGATATTCGAATCGGTCACCTTGCCCAGCGCTGGGTTCCGTGGGGGTATGAGTACGTGATGCGGATGATGAATCGTCAGCTTTCACGTGCAGTCGCCGGGATCGATCAGTGAGCCGCGCTAGAGTCACGCCGGGCAGGCGGGCCGAACTTGGACTGTTGAATTCGGTTCTCGCCTTCGTGCTCAGCCGCGGCGCCGGCGTTCGAGAGGCGCACCTGTTCACCACGCTTGGACGCAACCGTGGACTCTTCCGGGCCTGGCTGGTTTTCAGCGGTGCGCTGATGCTCGGCGGAAAGCTTCCGCGGCGCGAAACCGAACTCGTGATCTTGCGAATCGCACACACCTGCAATAGCGCCTATGAATGGCGCCACCACGTTCGACTCGGTCGAAAAGCGGGCTTGACAGCCCAAGAAATTGAAGCGGTGAAGGACCCGGCGGCGAAGTGGCGACCAAGTGATGAAGTGCTACTCGCGGCGACTGACGAACTGCTTGCCAGCGATGATGTTTCGGACGAGACGTGGTCTCGTTTGCGGGCGTTCTGGGATGAGCGCCAGCTAATAGAGTTCACCCTGCTGGTTGGTCAATACCGCGGCTTGGCTTCGGCCATTCGGGCGTTGGGCATCCAGCCCGATCGCTGAACCCGCAATCGAGTTTTGTCGGTGGCCGGACGTAGGCTCGGCATATGAGGCCAGTCGAGCAACTCACCCGTCAGGTCGCGCCATTTGAGGTCATCTCCGAATTCAAGCCCGCCGGTGATCAGCCAGCAGCGATCGCTGAAATCACCAAACGGCTTCAAGGTGGCGTTTCTGACGTCGTGCTCATGGGCGCGACCGGCACCGGTAAGACGGCTACGACTGCGTGGCTGGCCGAGCGACTCCAACGGCCCATGTTGGTCATGCTGCCGAACAAGACACTCGCGGCGCAGTTCGCCAATGAGCTGCGCGAACTGCTACCGAACAATGCGGTCGAGTACTTCGTCTCCTATTACGACTACTACCAGCCTGAGGCGTATCTGGCACAGTCAGACACGTACATCGAGAAAGACTCCTCCATCAACGAGGAGGTCGAACGACTGCGACATTCGGCGACTTGGTCGTTGCTGACCCGCCGCGACGTGATTGTGGTGGCGACGGTGTCATGTATCTACGGACTCGGATCGGCGCAGGAGTACCTCAACCGAATGATCGGGTTCCGCGTCGGTGACGAACTAAACCGAAATGAACTACTGCGGACGTTAGTCCAGGCTCAATACGTTCGAAATGACGTCAGCTCTGTTCGCGGCACCTTCCGGGTGAAGGGCGACACTATCGAAATCTTCCCCGTCTACCAAGAGATGGCCGTCCGGGTCGAGTTCTTTGGCGACGAGATCGAACGGTTGATGACGCTGCATCCGCTCACCGGCGAAATGCTCAGCGACGATCAAGAATTGTTCGTCGGCGCGGCCACCCACTACGCGGCCGGCCCGGAGGTGATGGAGCGAGCAATCGACGGCATCAAGTCCGAACTTGCCACTCGGTTGGCCGAGTTCGAGGCCGACGGGAAGTTGTTGGAGGCCCAGCGACTACGAATGCGCACGACCTACGACCTAGAAATGATGGAGCAGGTTGGCACCTGTTCGGGGATCGAGAACTACTCGCTCCACATGGACGGACGCCCGGCCGGCAGTGCTCCAAACTGTTTGCTCGACTACTTTCCCGACGATTTTGTGCTGGTGGTCGACGAATCCCACGTGACCATTCCGCAGATCGGCGCCATGTACGAGGGCGACATGAGTCGCAAGCGTTCGTTGGTCGAGCACGGATTCCGTTTGCCCAGCGCGATGGACAACCGACCCTTGAAGTGGGTCGAGTTCCTCGAGCGGATTGGCCAGTCCCTCTACTTGTCGGCGACCCCGGGCAACTATGAGATGGAGAAGGTCGGCGGCGACGTCGTAGAGCAGGTGATCCGCCCAACCGGACTGGTGGATCCAGAAGTGATCGTCAAACCGACGAAGGGTCAGGTCGATGATCTGGTCGACCAGATCAACACTCGGGTCGAGCGCGGCGAACGAGTCCTCGTCACGACGCTGACCAAAAAGATGTCCGAAGACCTGACCGACTATCTAGTCGAGGCAGGGGTAAGAACTAGGTACCTGCACAGTGAAGTTGACACCCTGCGTCGGGTCGAACTCCTGCGCGAACTGAGGATGGGGGAGTACGACGTACTCGTTGGCATCAACCTGCTGCGCGAAGGTCTCGATCTGCCAGAAGTCAGTCTGGTGGCGATTCTGGATGCGGACAAGGAAGGCTTCTTGCGCTCGGCGCGCTCGCTAATCCAGACGATCGGGCGAGCAGCCCGAAACGTCTCCGGTCAGGTGATCATGTACGCCGATCGAATCACCGACTCAATGGCCAGCGCTATCGATGAGACCAATCGGCGGCGCGAAAAGCAGGTCGCCTACAACACGGCAAACGGGATCGATCCGCAACCGCTTCGCAAGAAGATCGGTGACATCACCGACATGCTCGCTCGCGAAGACGAGGACACTCGCGCGCTACTGGCCGCCACCGGTGACCACCGGCGCAAGGGTGCAGTCGTTCCGCTGGGACAACACACCAAGGACCTGGCGAACCTGCCGTCAACAGAGTTGGCAGCGTTGATCGATTCGATGTCCGAACAGATGCATGAGGCGGCGGCCGACCTGCAGTTTGAGGTCGCCGCAAGGTTGCGCGACGAGATCGGTGAGTTGAAGCGAGAACTTCGTTCCATGCTCGATGCGGCAACCTGAAAGTTTGGAAGTTTTGCTGGACTGTCAGACTTAGCGGCGGAGGGGAGTATTCCCATCACTTGCGTGTCGTCATCACGGGTGCCATTGTTGGCCACCCCGGGGCGCAGGGCCGGTTTTTCGGCGGAAGAGACCTCCGTGTCTTGACGACCCGGAGAAGGAAACCGAGGACTGCTTGTGAATGTGACCGGCCTTGAGTGGGGGATAACCCTTGGCGTAACCGTCGCGATTTTGCTATTCGACATCGTGGTTATTGCGCGAAAGCCGCACGAACCTACCACCAAAGAGTGTGTGCTGGCCCTAGCTTTCTATATCGGTTTGGCGTTGGCCTTCGGCGGCTGGATTTGGGCCTACCACGGCAGCCAGTACGGGATCGAGTTTTACGCAGGCTGGCTCACCGAATACAGCCTGTCGATCGACAATCTGTTTATCTTCATCATCATCATGAGTAGCTTCGCGGTGCCGCGTAAATATCAGCAGGAAGCGTTGTTGGTCGGCATCATTTTGGCGCTCGTTTTCCGCGGGATTTTCATCGCACTTGGCGCAGTTGCTATCGATCAGTTCTCTTGGGTTTTCTACGTCTTTGGCGCGTTCTTGATCTACACCGCTATCAACTTGGCGAGAAACAGCGATGAAGACGAGGCCGGCGAAAACAAGGTTGTTACCTTCGCGCGCACCCATTTCAACCTTTCGGACAAATGGGACGGGCTCAAACTTATCGTTGTCGAAAACGGTAAGCGGGCACTAACGCCGATGGCACTGGTGATCATCGCGTTGGGCACCACCGACATCATGTTCGCGCTCGACTCAATTCCGGCGATCTTTGGGCTGACCAAGGAGCCGTACATCGTCTTCACCGCCAACGTGTTCGCGTTGATGGGTCTGCGCCAGTTGTACTTCCTGCTTGGCGATCTACTTCAACGCCTCGTGTTCTTGTCGTACGGCTTGGCTTTCTTGCTGTTCTACATCGGGTTCAAGCTGGTGGCACACGCTTTGCACACGAACGACCTGCCGTTCATTAACGGCGGCGAGCCGGTTCATCACCTCGGCCCGATCCCGGTCCCGGACATTCCGACTTTGGTGAGCCTTGCGGTGATCATTGTGACTCTTGTGGTGACCGCGGTGGCCAGTCTCTGGTACGCCCGCAAATATCCGGAACGGGTGGGCGGAGACGCCTAACTCGCTCCACGCAGTGGCAGGTGACCACGGATGAACCCTGGGCCGGTACCGTTGGCCGGTGAGTTGGTTACAGGCACTTAAGTCAAAGACGGTCCAGACTGTCGCGCGTCGGCACATCAAAAAGAACGGCATCGACCTCGCGAGTTTTTCATTCATCCCTGAACCGACGAAGGCGCCGCTGCAGCGCATCGGACTAGACCCGATTCCTCGGCTCGCCGAAATTCGCCAGGAGGGTCCGCTGCACAAGTTGGATCTGCCGTTCAACTTCACCGCCTATTTGGTGACCGGGCACGATGAGGCCCGGCAGATCATGACCGCCCGTGACACCTATTCGACCGACATCCGTCACCTTTTCTCCGGCGATGGGCCAGCGACATCTGACGACATTGGCGGACTGGGTTTCACCGACCCGCCGGTGCATACGCGGTTGCGCAAGATCATTACGCCCGAATTCACGATGCGGCGCTTGGCCCGACTGGAACCGTTGATCGAGACCATCGTTGACGAGCGACTGGACGCGCTCGAGGCGGCCGGACCAGAAGCAGATTTGGCTGAGGTCTTTGCCTTCCCGATTCCGTTCAACACGATTTGCGCGCTACTTGGCTTGGACTTTGACGACACCGCGGCCTTCGCCAAACTCGGTAGCGGCCGGTTCGACGCGACTAACGGTGCGGCCGGCGCATTTGGTGCGGTGTCGGATCAACGAGAGTTCTTGTTCGACGCTGTCGCCCGTCAGCGTAAAGAACCCGGTCCGGGTTTGATCGGCCAGATCATTCGCGACGAGGGCGATGCGATTACCGACTACGACTTAGCTGGGCTGGCTGATGGCGTTTTCACCGGCGGCTATGAGACCACCGCAGGCATGATCGCGTTGAGCACGCTGGTGCTGACCCGCGACCCGGCCTCGGCCGAACTTGTTCGTTCCGGCGACCGCGAAACCCTCGATCGAGTGGTGGAGGAGCTTTTGCGCTATTTCACCGTCGTTCAGGTCGCCTTCCCTCGGTTCGCCAAAGAAGACATGGAATTGTTTGGTCAGCAGATCAAGGCCGGCGATGTAATGCTCGTGTCGCTTAGCGCCGCCAACCGCGACCCCGAGTCCGCCGGTGCCGAACCTGAACGGTTCGACCCGATGCGCGTTCCCGAAAGCGGACACCTAGCCTTTGGCCACGGAATTCACCGTTGCATCGGCGCCGAGTTGGCCCGAATGGAACTTCGGATCGCCCTGCCGAAGTTGCTAAACCGATTCCCAGATCTTCACGTTTCGGTCCCCGAATCCGAACTCGAGTTCCGTCAACTCAGTTTCGTCTTCGGACTCGAACATTTGCCGGTGTCGTTAGTTCGCTGACAGGTCACCAGCCGCGGGCGTGCCATTCGGGAACGCTGGCTCGTTCCGCGCCGAGAGTCGAGTCGTTTCCGTGACCGGGGTAGAACCAAGTGTCGTCGTCGAACCGGTCGAAAATTTTTGATTCGACGTCGCTGAGCAGCCGGATGAAGTCATCGGGGGACCAAGTGCGACCGACCCCGCCGGGAAACAGCGAATCGCCCGTGAACAGGTGGGTGATTCCGTCGGGGTCGTCGTAGGCCAGCATGATCGACCCGGGCGTATGGCCGACGATCTCGATCACTTCGAGTTCGCAGGAACCAACTCGAATTCTGGCGCCAGTTCGAACCGGGTGATCGACGGCAATCGGCAAGTCGGCGGCGTCGTCGGCGCCAGCAATCGTCTCAGCACCGGTCGCCTCAACAACCTTTTCAAGCGCCTGCCAATGGTCGCCGTGGCCATGGGTGGTGATAACCCGCGCCAGTCCTCGATCGCCGAGCTGGTCGAGCAGGACTTCGGCCTGGTCGGCCGCATCAATTAGCACCTGTTCGCCGGTCAGTGCGCAGCGCAGCAGGTAGGCGTTGTTCGCCATCGGGCCGACAGCGATTTTGGTGATGATCAGATCTCCGGCTTCGCGCGTGTCAGCTGGGCCACCAACGGTCACTTCTCCGGTGTACGTCATGACTGAAACGATACTCGCGAAGGCGGTCTTGTCGGGGGCCCTCAGTAGGCTGGGTGGGTGGCCGATCGTCTCGTAATTCGCGGTGCCCGCGAACACAACCTAAAAGATGTTTCTCTAGACCTTCCGCGCGATGCGCTCATCGTCTTCACCGGGCTATCGGGATCAGGGAAGTCGTCGCTCGCGTTCGACACGATTTTCGCCGAGGGACAGCGGCGCTACGTCGAGTCGCTCTCGGCTTACGCCCGCCAATTCTTGGGGCAGATGGACAAGCCGGACGTTGACTTCATCGAAGGACTTTCGCCGGCTGTCTCGATCGATCAGAAGTCCACTTCGCGGAACCCGCGATCTACCGTCGGCACCATCACTGAGGTTTATGACTACCTGCGGTTGCTCTATGCCCGCGCCGGCCGACCGCACTGCCCAGAATGCGGCGAACCGATTGCGCGGCAAACCGCCCAGCAGATCGTCGACCGAATCCTCAGCGGCGCTGAAGGTACTCGGTTCCAGGTATTGGCCCCGGTAATTCGCGGCCGAAAAGGCGAACACCTAGAGTTGTTTGCCCAACTTCAACAGGCCGGCTTTAGCCGCGCAATCGTTGACGGCGAGGTTCACCTCCTGGCCGAAGAGCCACCCAAGTTGGCCAAGCAGAAAAAACATTCGATTGAAGTCGTGGTCGATCGGCTGGTGGTGAAGGAGTCGGCGAAACAGCGACTTACCGAATCGGTTGAAACCGCGTTGGCATTAGCAGACGGCCTCGTGATCGTTGACTACGTCGACTTAGCCGAAGATGAGCCAAGTCGCTACCGCCGGTTCTCCGAAAAGTTGGCCTGCCCCAACGACCATCCACTGCAGGTCGACGAACTCGAACCGCGTTCGTTTTCGTTCAACGCCCCGTTCGGCGCCTGCCCGGACTGTCACGGGCTCGGGTCACGGATGGAAGTTGATCCCGAACTGCTAGTGCCAGATCCGGATAAGTCGCTTGCCGAAGGTGCCATCTCGGCTTGGGCATACAGTCAGGTTTCGGAGTACTTCCTGCGACTGATGAGTTCGCTCGGCGCCGAACTCGATTTCGATGTGGACACTCCCTACCGCGAACTCTCGCCCGCGGTTCAAGACATCTTGATGAACGGTTATGGCGAGAAGGTCCACGTTCGTTACAAGAACCGGTACGGCCGCGAACGTTCCTACAATGCCGCTTTCGAGGGGGCAAGAGAGTTCGTCAGCCGCCGGCATATGGAAACGGAATCCCAGACTAACCGCGAACGGCTCGAAGGGTTCATGCGTCAGACGCCGTGCCCGACCTGTAAAGGCACGCGACTCAAACCGGTGATTCTTGCGGTGACGCTTGAATCAAAGAAGTTCGGGCCCAAGAGCATCGCCGAAGTTTGCAATCTCTCGATCGCGGATGCGGCAGAATTCTTGCAGGATCTGCAGATGAGCGACCGCGAACTCCAGATCGGCGAACGGGTGCTCAAGGAGATTCACGAACGGCTGCGATTCCTGCTTGATGTGGGCCTGGACTATCTGGCACTCGACAGGGCCGCCGGGTCACTGTCTGGAGGTGAAGCCCAGCGCATCCGTCTCGCCACTCAGATTGGCGCCGGCCTCGTCGGCGTACTGTACGTGCTGGACGAACCATCGATTGGGTTGCACCAACGAGACAACCACCGACTGATCGAGACGCTGGTTCGGCTTAAGAATCTGGGGAACACCCTGATCGTGGTCGAGCACGACGAGGACACGATTCGTACGGCCGATTGGGTCGTTGACATTGGCCCCGGCGCTGGCGAACACGGCGGCGAAGTGATCGTCTCTGGCTCTGTAGAAGAGTTGCTTGCGAGTGAAGAGTCGCTAACTGGCGCCTACCTGTCCGGGCGACGCGAAATCCCCGTCCCCGATGTTCGTCGACCGCGAGAGCCCGGCCGAGAACTCAAAGTGATCGGGGCTAGGGAAAACAACCTAAAACAGGTCGACGTGACTTTCCCGCTGGGCCAACTGGTTTCAGTCACCGGCGTTTCGGGATCGGGCAAGTCCACGTTGGTCAACGACATCCTCTATGCCGCGCTCGCTCGCCAGATCTATAAGTCGCGCACGATTCCGGGCCGGCACCAACGGATTGAGGGTGCCGAGAACGTCGACAAGGTGATCCACGTAGATCAGTCGCCAATCGGTCGAACTCCGCGGTCCAACCCGGCAACCTATACCGGCGTGTTCGATCACGTTCGCAAACTGTTCGCGCAGACGCCCGAGGCGAAAATGCGCGGCTACCAGCCCGGCCGGTTCTCATTCAATGTCAAGGGCGGCCGGTGCGAGGCGTGTCGCGGCGACGGCACGATCAAGATCGAAATGAACTTCCTGCCGGACGTGTACGTTCCCTGCGAGGTGTGCCACGGCGCGAGATACAACCGCGAAACTCTCGAGGCGCATTACAAAGGCAAGTCAATCGCGGACGTGCTGGACATGCCGATCTCCGAGGCGGTTGAGTTCTTCGAGTCGATCCCGGCGATTGCGCGACACCTGCGAACACTCGTCGATGTTGGGCTGGGGTACGTGCGACTGGGCCAGTCGGCACCGACACTTTCGGGCGGCGAGGCGCAGCGGGTGAAACTAGCCTCAGAGTTGCAGAAGCGCTCAACCGGGCGAACCGTGTACGTCCTTGACGAGCCGACCACCGGCCTGCACTTTGAGGACATCGGCAAGCTGCTCGGGGTGCTGCAGCGACTGGTCGACACGGGGAACTCGGTAATCGTGATCGAGCACAACCTCGATGTCATCAAGGCGTCCGACTGGTTGATCGACATGGGCCCTGAAGGCGGCAGCGGCGGCGGCACCGTAATCGCTGAGGGAACCCCAGAGGACGTTGCCCAAAACCCGGACTCGCATACGGGTCGATTCCTAAAACCGCTGCTCAAGTGACTCTAGGCTGGCGTTGTGGCTGATCCGTCGACCTACCGGCCCAAGCCGGGGGAGATCCCGACCGACCCGGGTGTTTATCGCTTTCGCGACGATGAAGGCCGGGTCGTCTACGTAGGTAAGGCCAAGTCGCTGCGGCCGCGGCTGAGTTCCTACTTCCAAGACGTCGGCAATCTCCACCCGCGGACTTTTCAACTGGTGACGACTGCCGCATCAGTGGAGTGGACGGTAGTCAACACCGAAGTCGAAGCGCTCGCACTGGAGTACTCCTGGATCAAGGAATTCGACCCCAGATTCAACGTCAAATATCGCGACGACAAGTCCTATCCGTGGCTAGCTGTGACGGTCGCAGAACAGTTCCCGCGGGTGCAAGTGATGCGCGGTGCCCAAAAGAAGGGCGTTCGGTATTTCGGGCCCTACGGTCATGCGTGGGCGATTCGAGACACCGTCGACGTCCTGTTGCGGGTTTTCCCGATGAGATCTTGTTCGGCCGGGGTGTTCAACCGGGCGAAGTCCTCGGGTCGGCCCTGTCTGCTTGGCGATATCGGCAAGTGCGCGGCCCCGTGTGTTGGGCGGGTCAGCCCCGACGAGCACCGAGAGATCGTCAATGATTTTGTCTCGTTCATGGCCGGCCACACCGCCGGGTTCGAGCGTGACCTAAGAAGTAAAATGGCCGCGGCGGCCGCGGCGCAAGAGTACGAGCTGGCAGCCAAGTACCGCGACGATTTGTCCGCCTTGAGCCGCGTGCTGGAGAAGCAGGCGGTCGTCCTTGGTGACGGAACCGACGCGGACGTATTCGGGTTCGTCGATGACCCGCTCGAGATCGCGGTGCAGATTTTCACTGTTCGCGGCGGTCGTATTCGGGGACAGCGCGGCTGGGTGGCCGACAAGGGGGACGACGCTAGTTTTGCCGAGTTGATCGAAAACGCCGTGATGACGCTCTACACGGAGGTGGCTCCCGAAGCGATCGCGCGCGAAATTCTGGTACCAAGATTGCCAACTGATGTGGAGTCGATCCAAGAGTTGCTTTCGGAACTTCGAGGCAGCAAAGTCACTGTCCGGGTGCCGCAGCGTGGCGACAAGCGGCGACTGATGGAGACGGTTGAACAGAACGCCAAACAGGCGATGGCACGGCACAAGTTGAAGCGTTCTGGTGATCTGACTTCGCGGAGTCGGGCGCTGGAAGAAATCCAAGTCGCGTTGGAGTTGGCCGAACCGCCGCTGCGGATTGAATGCTTCGATGTTTCGAACCTGCAGGGCACCGAAATTGTCGCCTCGATGGTTGTCTTCGAGGACGGTCTTGCCCGAAAGTCCGAGTATCGCAAGTTCAAAGTCCGTCACGAGGGTCAGAACGATGTCGCCGCGATCGATGAAGTGATCACTAGACGATTCACTCGCCAACGCGCCGAGGACGGCGAAATTGCCGAGCCAACCCCGGGCCAAGACCGCGAATCCACAAAGCCGCGCCGGTTCGCATACCTGCCGTCGTTGGTGGTTGTTGATGGCGGTCCGCCGCAAGTGGCCGCGGCACAAACCGCACTCGATCGGCTCGGCATCACCGACATCGCCCTGTGCGGTCTGGCCAAAAGGCTAGAGGAGATTTGGCTGCCCGGCGAAGCGGACCCGGTGATTTTGCCACGCACGAGCGACGGGCTTTATCTACTGCAACGCCTGCGTGATGAGGCCCACCGATTTGCGATCACTCATCATCGACAACGGCGCAGTAAAGCCATGATTGAGTCGGTCCTCGACGAAGTTCCCGGTTTAGGAAAGACGAGGCGCACCGCGTTGCTCAAGCACTTCGGTTCGCTGAAGAAATTGCGCGCTGCGACGGCCGAAGAATTAGCCGAAGTTCCCGGTATTGGCGCAACTACGGCAGAATCCATTCTGGCGACGTTGAACCAGAACCAGCCCGAATCGGCAGTCAACACCGCCACTGGCGAACTTTTAGAAGACTGAGGATGCAGATGTCCAAACTCACCGACTTTGTCCTAGTCACCGGCATGACCGGGGCTGGCCGAAGCACCGCGGCGAAGTCGCTTGAGAAACTCGGCTATTACGTCGTAGACAATCTGCCGCCGGGGATGCTGACCGAGTTGGTCGCCTCGGTTGATTACGCGGAGGACATTGACCGCTTGGCGGTCGTTGTCGACTCTCGGTCGCGCACCTTCTTCTTCGGCCTCGTAGACGCCATCGAATCGGTAAAAAGTACCGGCGTGAAGGTGCGCACGGTCTACCTCGAAGCCTCCGATGAGGTTTTGGTCCGCCGCCAGGAAGCAGCCAGAAGGCCGCATCCGTTGAGCCGTCAGGACCGGCTGGTGGATGGACTTCATCGCGAACGTGAACTTCTGCGCACGATTCGCGGCCGAGCGAATCTGGTGATCGACACCAGCAGCATGAACGTCCACCAGCTGGCCCAACGCGTTCGTGAAGCATTCGAGGATGAAAAAGAACAAGGTATCCACGTCACGGTGGTCTCGTTCGGTTTCAAATACGGGATCCCGATTGACGCCGACATGATCGCCGACATGCGATTCCTGCCGAACCCATTTTGGGTTGAGGAACTGCGTCCTCTGAGCGGGCTAGACGAACCGGTTAGCGAATACGTCTACCGCCAAGATCGGGCCCAAGAGTTCCTCGATCGCTATGTCGACCTGCTGAGCCTGCTTACCAACGGTTTCCTCAACGAAGACAAGTTGTTCCTCACTGTCGGCATCGGCTGCACTGGCGGGCGTCACCGCAGCGTGGCGATGACCGAGGCGCTCGTGGCGAGGCTACGCGATCGCAACGTCCGGGTACAGGTTGTCCACCGCGATTTGGGCCGTGAATGAGTGTGAGTGCCGGGCCTGCTGTCGTTGCTCTAGGCGGCGGTCACGGGCTGGCGGCAACCCTGACTGCGCTGCGCCGGGAGACGGCGAACCTCACGGGAGTGGTGACTGTCGCCGACAATGGTGGATCTTCGGGTCGGCTGCGTGAGGAGTTCGGGATATTGCCTCCGGGGGACTTGCGGATGGCGTTAGCTGCACTTTGCGGCGATGATGACTGGGGTCGCGCTTGGGCCGAAATCTTGCAACACCGATTCGACGGGCAGGGCCCGCTGGCTGGGCATGCGGTCGGCAACGTCTTGCTCGCTGCTCTTTGGGAGATGGAAGGCGATCAGGTTGCTGGCTTGGACCTAGTCGGTGAGTTGCTGCGCGCCCGTGGCCGAGTGCTGCCGATGGTTCAGGTGCCCCTAGATATTGAGGCCGATGTGGAGTTCGACTCCGGTCGCCGGGAAGTAATCCGCGGACAAGTCGAGGTCGCCACGACGCCAGGCAGGATCCTGGCAGTCAGGTTAGATCCGGCCGATCCAGCTGCCTGCGCGCCTGCGGTTGCCGCGCTCGATTCTGCTGACTGGGTGACCATCGGGCCGGGGTCGTGGTTCACCAGCGTCATGCCTACTCTGCTCGTTCCCGAATTGCGCCAAGCCTTGCTGCGTACGCCCGCGAAGCGGATTCTGGTGCTCAATCTGGTCGGCCAGCCTGGCGAGACTGAACACCTGTCCCCGAGCGAACATTTGGAGGTTCTTGCCGCTCATGCCCCGGATTTGCACCTCGATTACGTCGTCGCCGATTCCCATAGCGGCGGCGATCTGACGGAGTTGGCCAAAGCGGCCAAAGTCCTTGGCGCGGAGTTGGTTTGTGGGGATGTGCACGACCAATTGGCGCTCGGGCAGCATGACTCGCGGGCGCTGGCAGGGATGTTCAACCGAATCTTTGCCACATAATTTTCACGGCGGGCATAGAGTGGCCCGAGCACAACGCCTCACTAGGCGACATCAAATTGACGGGAGACGGCTAAACCAATGGCGATGACGGCCCAGGTAAAGGCAGAGCTTGCGCGGATTTCGGTTCCGAAGTCCTGTTGCCGCAAAGCAGAAGTCTCTTCGACGCTGCGATTTGCTGGTGGTTTGCACTTGGTTTCTGGACGGATCGTTATTGAGGCGGAGTTGGATACGGCCGCTGCCGCCCGCCGACTACGCCAAGAGATTTTCGACATCTACGGCCACGAGAGCGAAATCATCGTTCAGCAGGGTGCAGGAGTGCGGAAGTCGACGCTCTACGTTGTCCGCGTTTCGAAAGGCGGCGATTTGCTGGCTCGCCAGACTGGGCTAGTTGATGGGGGAGGGCGACCGGTTCGAGGTCTCCCGCCACAGGTTGTCGCCGGTCACTCCTGCGATGCAGTTGCCGCTTGGCGGGGCGCATTTTTGGCCCGCGGTTCCCTGACCGAACCCGGCCGGTCTTCGGCGCTAGAAATTAGTTGCCCCGGCCCCGAGTCGGCACTTGCGCTCGTTGGCGCCGCCCGGCGTATCGGAGTGGCCGCGAAGGCGCGAGAGGTGCGAGGCGGCGACCGCGTAGTGATCCGCGATGGGGAAGCGATCGGCGCGTTGCTGACCCGTCTGGGTGCCCACGAAACGCTGTTGGCGTGGGAGGAGCGGCGGATGCGCCGCGAAGTTCGCGCGACGGCAAATCGGCTCGCGAACTTCGACGACGCGAATCAGCGGCGTTCGGCCCGTGCGGCGGTCGCGGCTGGTGCCAGAGCTCAGCGGGCACTAGACATTCTTGGCACGAGCGTGCCGGATCATTTGAAGCTCGCCGGCACCTTGCGAGTGGAACACCGCGACGCGAGCCTAGAAGAACTCGGCCAGTTGCATGTGCCGCCGTTGACCAAGGATGCGATCGCTGGGCGGATTAGGCGCCTGTTGGCGATGGCCGACAAGCGTGCCGAGGAGCTCGGTATCCCTGACACCGAAGCGGTCCTGAACCCCGATCAGCTCACCGATGGCTGAGTGAAATCTGCCTCTCGGTAGGCTGAGCCTGTAAGCGACTCTTCGTCTAAGTCAGCCAAACAGGAGCATTTCGTGACCGTACGCGTAGGTATCAATGGATTCGGCCGGATCGGCCGCAACTTCTTTCGCGCGGTTCGCGCATCAGGTGCCGATATTGAGATCGTTGCCGTCAACGATCTGACGGACAACAACACGCTCGCCACGCTACTGAAGTACGACTCGATCTTGGGGCGTCTCGATGCTGACGTGAGCCACGACGACGACGCGATCTACGTGGGCGACCAGAAGATCGCCGCGTGGGCAGAGCGCGACCCGGCGAACCTCGACTGGGCTTCGGTTGGCGCCGATATCGTCATCGAGTCCACCGGCTTCTTCACCGACGCCACCAAGGCCAAGGCGCATATCGCCGGCGGCGCCAAGAAGGTCATCATCTCGGCGCCCGCGAAGAACGAAGACATCACGATCGTGATGGGTGTAAACGACGGCCTCTATGACCCGGCCGCGCACACCGTAATCTCGAACGCGTCCTGCACGACCAACTGCCTCGCTCCGATGGCCAAGGCCCTCAACGACGGCATTGGTATCGAGCGTGGCCTGATGACCACGATCCACGCGTACACCCAGGATCAGAACCTCCAAGATGCACCGCACAGCGACTTGCGTCGTGCCCGCGCCGCGGCCGTGAACATCGTCCCGACGTCGACCGGTGCGGCCAAGGCCGTCAGCCTGGTCCTGCCAGAACTCAAGGGCAAGCTCGACGGTTACGCACTTCGCGTTCCCACGCCGACCGGTTCAGCCACCGACTTGACCTTCACCGCCTCGCGTGAAACTTCCGTTGAAGAGATCAACGCGATCGTCAAGGCCGCGGCCGACAACTCCAAGGTGCTCAAGTACAACACCGATCCGATCGTCTCGACCGACATCGTCACCGACCCGGCGTCGTGCATCTTCGATGCACCGCTGACCAAGGTGATCGGCGATCAGGTCAAGGTTGTGGGCTGGTACGACAACGAGTGGGGCTACTCCAACCGACTCGTGGACTTGTCCGCGCTTGTCGGCTCCTCGCTCTGAGCGGCGGTATCTGGTGAAGACCATCGAAGACCTCGGCGACCTGTCCGGAAAACGAGTTTTGGTCCGCAGCGACCTGAACGTTCCGTTGGACGGCAGTTCTATCACCGATGACGGTCGAGTTCGCGCTAGCGTGCCGACGATTCAGAAGTTGGCCGCTCGCGGCGCCAAGGTCTTGGTGGTCGCCCACCTCGGACGTCCCAAGGGCGAGCCGGATCCGCAGTTCTCGCTCGCCCCGGTAGCTTCCCGGTTGGGCGAACTGCTCGGCCAGCCGGTTCGCTTCGCCACCGACACGGTGGGCGAATCGGCCCAAGCGGTCGCCGCCGAGTTGGCAAATGGCGAGGTCGCGGTGCTCGAAAACGTTCGGTTCAACGCCGGTGAGACCAGCAAAGACGACGCGGAGCGCGGCGTCTTCGCAGACGAACTGGCCTCCTTGGCAGACGTATTCGTGTCCGATGGCTTCGGTGTCGTCCACCGCAAACAGGCCAGCGTCTACGACATTGCGCGGCGGTTGCCAAGTGCTGTTGGCGGGCTAGTTCAGGCCGAAGTAGAGGTACTCAAGCGCCTCACCGAGTCGCCCGAACGTCCGTATGCGGTCATCTTGGGCGGGTCGAAGGTCTCGGACAAGCTCGGTGTGATTGACCACTTGATGACCAAGGCGGACACGCTGGTTATCGGCGGCGGCATGGTTTTCACGTTTTTGGCCGCCCAAGGTTACGGAGTTGGCAAGTCGCTGCTCGAAGCCGACCAGATCGACGTGGCCAAAGGATATTTGGCTCGAGCGGCGGAGTTGGGTGTCGAGATCCTTTTGCCCACTGACGTTGTCGTAGCGCCTGAGTTCAAGGCCGACTCACCGGCCACGGTGGTCAGTATCGATTCGATCCCGGCTGATCAACTCGGTTTGGACATCGGTCCGGCTTCGGGTGCGGCCTTCGCTGCGGTTGTCCGCAAAGCCAAGACCGTGTTCTGGAACGGCCCGATGGGCGTATTCGAGATGGCGGCATTCGCTGGCGGAACGCGCGCAGTTGCCCAAGCGCTCACCGAAATCGACGGCCTTTCGGTTGTCGGCGGCGGCGACTCTGCTGCCGCGGTTCGACAGCTCGGTTTCGCCGACGATCAGTTCGGACATATCTCTACCGGTGGTGGCGCCAGCCTTGAGTACCTAGAAGGCAAGACGCTGCCCGGTTTGGCTGTATTGGAGGAGAACGCATGAGCCGCACCCCGTTGATGGCCGGTAACTGGAAATCTAACCTGAATCACCAGGAAGCCGTCGTCCTAGTTCAAAAGCTCGCTTGGACGCTTTCGGACAAGAAGCACGATTTCGCAAAGTCCGAAGTTGTCGTGATCCCACCGTTCACCGACCTGCGCAGCGTGCAGACAATCGTCGACGGCGACAAGCTTTCAATCAGCTACGGGGCCCAGGACGTTTCGACTCATGACGGTGGTGCTTACACCGGCGAAATCTCCGCAGCGATGCTCGCCAAGCTCGGCTGCAAATACGTGGTTGTTGGGCACTCGGAGCGACGTGAGTACCACGGAGAGACCGACGAAATCGTCAATACAAAGGCTGCTGCGGTGATCGCTGCCAAGATGACGCCTATCGTCTGTGTTGGTGAGGGCCTCGAAGTTCGCCAAGCCGGCGAACACGTTGCCTACACCCTCAACCAGGTTGACGGTTCGCTCGCCGGGTTCACTCCCGAGCAGGTCGCGGATCTGGTTATTGCCTACGAGCCGGTGTGGGCTATTGGCACCGGTGAAGTGGCCACCCCTGAGGATGCCCAAGAAGTGTGTTCGGCGATCCGCGAGCGCATTTCACAGACCTGCGGTGCACAGGCTGCGGAGTCAACACGTATTCTTTACGGCGGATCTGTCAAGGCCGCGAATGTCGCTGCGCTGATGGCTAAGCCCGACGTCGACGGAGCTCTTGTCGGCGGGGCCAGCCTAGTAGCCGAGGAGTTCGCCGGTATTGCCAGGTTCTACAACATGCCGGACCTCGGCGCCTGAAACTGAAGGGTTACCCGTGATCATCGCGTTCTCTATCCTGCTGGCAATCAGCAGTCTGCTTATGATCGTGCTCGTGCTCATGCACAAGGGGCGCGGCGGCGGTCTTTCCGACATGTTCGGCGGCGGTATGTCCAGTTCAGTGGGCGGTTCCTCGGTAGCCGAACGGAACCTTGACCGAATCACCGTCGGCGTGGCTTTGATCTGGGTCGTCTGCATTTTCGCGCTCGGTCTGCTGCTTAAGGTCAGCAACTGATGGCCGCTGGTGCTATTCGTGGCAGCCGTATCGGTTCTGGCCCGATGGGCGAGGCCGAGCGCGGCGAGGCCGCTCCTCGTCAAGCCGTTTCCTTTTTCTGCGCAAACGACCATTCGGTAACTTTGCAGTTCGCCATCGAGGCCGAAGTCCCCGATACTTGGGATTGCCCAAAATGCGGCATGCCGGCAAGTTCTGATTCGGCCAACCACCTCACGGCGCCAAAAACTGAGCCCTACAAGACTCACTTGGCTTATGTGAAGGAACGTCGCTCCGAAACTGAAGCGGCAGACATCCTCAAAGAAGCATTAGATACGTTGCGCAGCCGCCGCAAAACCGGCGAAGTCATTTTCTGAGTTAACTCAGTAGGCTCGCGGCGTCGCGGTCGAGGAACCAGACGGTCTCGGCAATGCCGTGTGCTCCGCCAGCAGGAGCCTCCAGTGGAGTTGCTCCACCGAACACGTTAGCTACCGCAGTTGCCTTTTCTGCTCCCGAAACTAAGAACCACACTGCAGCCGAGTGATTCAATGCCGGGTAGGTCAAGGTGATCCGTTGCGCGGGTGGTTTTGGCGAGTCGAAAACCTCGACGCACCTGCGCGACTGTTCCTCAACCTGAGGGTGGCCTGGAAAAAGCGAAGCGATGTGCGCATCTGGCCCTACGCCGAGCAGCACAACATCAAAGGGCTCGCTAGGCAGGGTCTTGCCATATTCGTCGGCCGCGGCAGTCATCGACTTTTCGCAACCGTGTGCCGGCATCCGGTGGCGATTGGCCGCTGGAACCGCGAGGCGATCCAGAAACGTGTCGTCGGCCATTTTGTCGTTTCGATCGGCGTGACCGGCCGGGACAAAACGTTCGTCGCCCCACCAGTAGTGCGCCTCGTGCCACGGGCCGTTTTCGGCGTTCAATTCGGCGTAGATTTTTGCGGCGATGGTGCCACCGGTGAGTACGACGTTGCGGTCGCGGCCAGAGATCGAGTCGAGTCGTTCGCCAAGTCGGCCGGCGACACCGGTTGCGAGTTCGGCCGCAGTGTCAAAAACTTCAATCTGAGCCATGTCACTTACGTCCGGAGTCTTTGGCAAGGTGGGCAAGTGTTTCGGCGTAGATCTCGTCAGCGTCGAGCCGCCGCAGGTCCTCTGCCAAGAGTTCGGCGATATCACGGCGCCGAATGGGCACGATTCGTGACGACGACCCCGGGACGCTGAACTCACAGGTCATCGTGTCTGTCCGGCGGATTCGAATGTCACCCTCGGTTGTGGTCAGCGAGGCGCAGGCGACCTGCGGCCCGGGGGTGTGGACAAACTCGACGGGAACACGCAGTCGACATTCGAGCCAAGCTTGGAGCAAAACTCCCACCGGGTTCGCTCGATCGGCCTGGATTCGACCACTTAGCACCGTGCCGGTCGTCTGGTCGAGGGCGGCGGCCAGCAGTGCACGCCAAAGCGTCAACCTCGTCCACGACAGATCGGTATCTCCGGGTTGATAACCGGCCGCGATCTTTTTGAGCCAGTCGACCGGATGATCGGTGCGCTCGGCATCGGTAAGGCGGCGTTGAGCCAACTGGCCGATGGGGTCGGCCGCCGGAACGAGCGGTCCTTTGCCTGGCCACCAAGCCACGACGGGGGAGTCGGGCAGCAGCAGCGGCAACACGACTGATTGGGCATGCTCGACAAGCTGACCCGACATCCGCAGCAGTACTGATTCACCGGGTGAACCGGCGCCAACCCGGATCCTGGCAGTCAGATTCGAGTCTCGCTTCTTGGAGCCGGTGATTACGCCCAAGACTCGTGAAGGATGCTCGTGCTGGAGCACTGTGGCTGCCTTCATCACTTCACTGACGTTGTCTTCTTCGGCGATGATCACCATGGTTAGGGCCATATCCATCGCTGGACTGCCGGCCTCGGAACGCCCTTTTGAAAGAGCCCGCGCGATTTTGGCGGCAGTGGTGGACTCGAGAGTTATATCCATTAGGGCCTCCGCCAGGTGCGTCCGTCAGCTGCCAACATGTCGATCGCCGATTGGGGACCCCAAGAGCCGGCCGGATACTTGTCAATCCGCCGCTTTCGGCTCCAATGCTTGATGATCGGATCGAGGATCTGCCAGGCCAACTCGACCTCGGTGTGTTGCGGGAAAAGCGGCGGATCCCCCAGCAGCACGTCGAGGATAAGCCGCTCGTAAGCTTCGGGGCTGCTCTCGACGAAGGAGCCGCCGTAAACGAAGTCCATGTTGACGTCGCGAATCTCCATTGCGGTCCCGGGGACTTTAGCGCCAAACCGCATCGTCACGCCCTCATCGGGCTGGATCCGCATTACCAGGGCGTTGTGGCCGAGTTCGGTGACGTCAATGTGTTCGAACGGCAGGTGCGGCGCGCGTTTGAACACGACCGCAACTTCGGTCACTCGCCGGCCCAAACGCTTACCTGCCCGCAGGTAGAACGGGACGCCAGCCCAGCGTCGGTTCTCGATGTCTAGGCGGATCGCCGCAAACGTTTCGGTGCGTGACTTCACGCCGATACCGTCTTCTTGCAGGTAACCGGGCACTTCTTCGCCGCCGGCCCAACCTTCGGTGTATTGCGCGTGCGAGGTGTGGCGATCGAGGTCGGTCGGCGGTCGGACGCTGGCCAAAACCTTCTGCTTTTCAACTCGCAAACTGGCGGCATCAAACGAGACCGGCTCCTCCATGGCCACCAACGCCAGTAACTGGAGCAAGTGGTTCTGGATGACGTCGCGCGCCGCGCCGATGCCGTCGTAATAACCGGCCCGAGAGCCGATACCGATGTCTTCGGCCATCGTGATCTGGACGTGATCGACGTAGTTTGAGTTCCAGACCGGCTCGAACAGTTGATTCGCGAAACGCAGTGCCAAAATGTTCTGGACGGTCTCCTTGCCAAGGTAGTGGTCGATTCGGAAGACTTGATCGTCTTCGAATACGTTGCCGATGAGTTGGTTCAAGTCCTTGGCCGAAGCCAGGTCGTTGCCAAACGGCTTTTCCACCACTACCCGGCGCCAGCCTTGATCGGCCACCGCCAACTTGTGTTGATCGATTTTGGAAACCACCGTCGGAAACAGGCCCGGCGGGATCGACAGGTAGAAGGCGTGGTTTCCGCCTGTGCCCTGCTGCTGGTCAAGTTCTCGCAAAGTGGTCGCCAGGCGAACCCAGGCCTCGTCATCGTCAAAAGCGCCTGGTACGAACCGGATCCCCGCAGACAGCTGCTCCCAGACCGTCTCATTCCATGGAGTGCGGGCTCCGGCCTTTGCGGCTTCGCGCATCAACTCAGCGAACGTGCCGTCTTCCCAGTCGCGGCGAGCGAACCCGACGAGCGCAAAGCCCGGCGGCAGTAGGCCCCGATTGGCCAGGTCGTAGATGGCCGGGATCAACTTTTTGCGCGCCAAATCGCCAGTGACACCGAACAGGACGATGCTGCACGGGCCAGCAATGCGGGGGAGTCGGCGATCGCGCGGATCCCTGAGCGGGTTGTTGGTCATGCCAGGGCCTCCGTGATTAGCGCCAGACCGGCAGGGACGTCGTGCAGATGCAATTGGAGCACTGGGCGCCCTCGTTCGCGAAGAACTTGGGCGTCGCCGGCGGCTTGGGAGGCGATGAACTCACCAAGGGTGAAGTCGCGGCCGGGCACTTCAAGATCGGCGACCGGATCGCAGGTCACCTGCAGGAAAACTCCGTTTGGGGTGCCGCCCTTGTGGAATTGTCCGGTCGAATGCAGGAATCGTGGACCCCAACCGAAGGTGACCGGCCGGCCGATCTTCGAGGCCACCTTTTCGGCGAGTGCTTCGTCAGGCTGCCCGGCCCAACGGTTGAGGTAGAACTGCAGCGAGAGATAGCCGTCGGCAGGAACTTGGCTCAGCAGCTCGGTGATGGCTGCGCCGACGGTGGAGGCTTTGGAGCCAAAGATCGAGACAATATCTGCGGCCGGATCGGGCTCAGCATCGCCTAGTTCGTGGTCGAGAACTTCACGGGCGGCGGCTTTGGCGCTTTCCACATCTGGCTGGTCGAACGGGTCAATGCCCAAGATTCGCCCGGCGGCCGCGGTCGCCACTTCCCAGAGCATGAATTGGGACCCGAGCGGACCGTCGATGGCCGCGCACCAGCGATGGTCTGGCAGTTCGTCGGTGCCAAGATGAATGACGAATGAGTCGTCAGTTGGCTGATAGTCGGTGCTTTCGACCACGACCGGCAAGATTCCGGTGCCATCTTTGCCGGTCGACTCGGCGATCAGTTGCTCGATCCAGTCGCCGAGCCGAGTTTGGCCCCGATCCAAGAGCACCAACTTGTCGACGCCTTCCTTGGCGGCCACGCCGATGGCCACACCGAGACTCACTGCGTCGTCCTCATCGTGCTCGGCCGCAAGTTCTGCGCGGGTCTGTGCGGCTTGGTCGAGTAGTTCTGCGCCGCCGGCGCCGGCCAGGATGCTGGGCACTAGACCGAAGGCCGTCAGTGCCGAGAAACGCCCCCCAACGTGTGGGTCAGCGTGAAAAACCCGGTAGCCGAGTTGTGCGGCCTGCCGGTCCAGTGGCGATCCCGGGTCGGTTACGACGATGAGGTGATCTGCCGGGTGCAGGCCTTCGGCGTTGAACGCTTGTTCAAAAATGCGCCGGTGGCTGTCAGTCTCGACCGTGCCACCGGACTTACTGGAAACAACAACGAGCGTCTTGTCCAATGAATGGATGGCAGAACGCACCATGTCCGGTTGGGACGAATCCAGAACTTCCAGCTGCACGCCCTCACTACGACAGATGAGTTCTGGTGCGAGCGACGACCCGCCCATGCCGCAAAGAACCACTCGAGTGATGCCAGCGTGCTGGAGTCGACGGCGAAGGTCCTCCAGCGGTTCAAGGAGTTCGCGCGAAGTGTCAGGGGCGTCGACCCAAGACAGTCGAATTCTTGATTCCTCCTGCGCGTCCGGGCCCCAAAGCGTGGGGTCTTGAGCCAACAGTCGCTGCGTGAACAGCGTGGCGCGAAAGGCCGCGAGTTGGTTCCCATACGAAGACTTGTCGTCGACCCGCAGACGGACAGACACAGGCTCAGACCTTATCGAGTTGGGCTCGTACCGTGTCGAGCAACTCGGCCCATGACGCATCGAACTTCGCTAGGCCCTCGACCTCAAGCTTTTCGACAACCTCGTCATAAGAAATTCCAACCGCGGCCAGAGAATCAATGACTTGACGCGATTCCACGGCACGCCCGGTGACGGTGTCGCCAGTCAGCTCGCCATGATCGGCGAACGCTTCTAGCGTCTTTTCAGGCATGGTGTTGACAGTGCCTGCGACGACGAGTTCAGAGACGTACAGCGTGTCTGGGTATGCCGGGTCCTTGACGCCAGTTGAAGCCCACAGCGGACGTTGAGCGTTCGCACCAAGTTCGCGCAAGGCTGCGAATCGTTCGGATTCGAAAACTTCGCCGAATGCGGCGTAGGCAAGTCGGGCGTTGGCCAGAGCGGCCTGACCCCGAAGCGGGCTATCGGCCGGCAGCCGGCTATCGACTTCGCTGTCAACGCGGCTGACGAAGAACGAAGCCACCGAGTGGATTTGGGCCAGATCGCGACCCTCGGCCGCCGCCTGCTCCAGTCCGTAGAGGTAGGCGTCCATAACTTCGCGGTAGCGCTCAAGAGCAAAAATGAGGGTGACGTTTACGCTGATTCCTTTTGCGGTCGCCGCCGCAATCGCCGGCAAACCCTCGTGGGTCGCCGGGATCTTTACCAGCAGGTTCGGTCGATCGACAGCCTCCCAAAGCCGCTCGGCCATCCGCACTGTGCCGTCGGTGTCGCGAGCCAGTCCCGGATCAACTTCGATCGACACTCGGCCGTCGACTCCGCCGGTTCGTTCAAAGACCGGCCGCAGAATGTCGCACGCCTGTTGAACGTCGGTGGTCGTCAGCGCGAATACCATCTCATCAACATTGCTGCCGTCGGCCTTCAACTGGGCGATTTGTGAACCGTAGCGTTCGCCGTTTGCTAACGCGCCGGCGAAGATCGTCGGATTCGTGGTGACCCCGACAACCGAACTGCTCTCGACTAGGTCGGCTAGGTTGCCGGTTTCAATTCGCTCACGAGACAAGTCGTCGAGCCAAATTGAGACGCCGGCTTCGCTTAGGGCTAAGAGTCGTTCGGTCATCTCATTCATCTCCTAGATTCAGTGACTAATGTCAGGAACTACCGGTCCGGCCGGCCGCACGAACGCCGAGACGCCGCCTTCGTGCTGCGCCGCGAGGATGGACTCATGCGCTGCGGCAGCTGTTGCCGCTGCGGTGATGCCGAACCGTTCGTAAAGTTCAGCGAACGGCGCGGAGGCGCCGAAGTGTTCGAGCGAAACAATCCGACCCGCGTCGCCGACAATGTCACGCCAACCCAGCGAAATGCCGGCCTCGACTGCCACTCGCGCCCGAACTACCGGCGGAATAACGCTATCGCGGTATTCGGCGTCCTGCTCTTCGAACCACTCGCGACATGGCATCGAAACGACCCGGGCGCCGAGCCCTTCCTTGGCCAATAGGTTCCGCGCTTCGAGTGCAATTTGAACTTCGGAACCGGTAGCCACGATCACCACGTCAGGGGTGGCGTGGTGGATCGCGTTTGGGCTGTCGACTAGGACGTAGGCGCCGCGCGCGACATTGTCGGCCGAGGCAAACTCCCCGGTGCGGGGGAAGACCGGCAAGTTCTGCCGACTTAGTGCCAGTGCTGCCGGGCGGGAGGTGCGGCCCATGATCGTCTGCCACGCCACGACAGTTTCGTTAGCGTCGGCCGGGCGCACCACGTCGAGTCCGGGAATCGCCCGCAGCGAAGCAAGATGCTCGACCGGTTGGTGGGTAGGTCCGTCCTCGCCAAGGCCGATGGAGTCGTGCGTCCATACGTAGGTGACTGGCAACTGCTGCAGCGCAGCCAACCGAACTGCCGGTCGCATGTAGTCGCTGAACACTAGGAACGTTCCGCCATAGGGCCGCGTCGGTCCGTGCAGCGCCATGCCGTTCATGATCGAACCCATCGCATGCTCACGGATACCAAAGTGCAACACGCTGCCGTACCAGTCGCCGGTGAACTTCGCCGTCGAGTTCTGCGGCGGCAGGAACGAAAGCTGGCCCTTCGGGGTGGTGTTGTTCGAACCAGCAAGGTCGGCCGAACCGCCCCATAGTTCGGGCAACTTCGGTGCCGCTGCACTCAGGAAATCGCCGGAGGCAACTCGGGTTGCCACGCCCTTGTCACTGGGTTCGTAAACCGGTAGGTCCACGTCCCAGCCTTCGGGCAGTTCATTTGCAGTCAGGCGATCAAGCAGTGCCTTGCGTTCGCTGTTGCCCGTCACCCAAAGGTCGAACTTTGTCTGCCATGCGGCGTGTGCCGCCTGACCACGTTCGCGAGCCAGTTGCGTGTGGGCGATCACGTCGTCGGCCACATTGAAGTCGATGTCGGGGTCAAAGCCGAGCAGCGCCTTCGTCGCCTTGATCTCATCAACGCCAAGAGCCGACCCGTGGGAGGCCCCAGTGTTCTGTGCGGTCGGTGCCGGCCACGCGATGATCGTGCGCAACACAATCAGGCTGGGGCGGTCGGTGACTGCGCGAGCCGCGGCATAGGCATCGGCCAACGCAGGGACGTCCTCGCGGTATTCGCCGCCACCGTGGGTCCAGTCGACCGTCTGGACGTGCCAGCCGTAGGACTCGTAGCGAAGTGCCACGTCCTCGGTGAAGGCAACGTCGGTGTCGTCTTCGATTGAAATCTTGTTGTCGTCGTAAAGAACCGTCAGGTTGCCAAGCTGCTGCAGCCCGGCCAGCGAGGAGGCCTCGCCCGAAACGCCCTCTTGGAGGTCACCGTCCGAAGCGATGACATAGACCTGATGATCGAACGGGCTCTCGTTCGGTCCGGCGAACGGATCGAACAGTCCGCGCTCGCGCCGCGCCGCCATCGCCATGCCGACCGCATTGGCAACACCTTGGCCCAGCGGACCGGTGGTCACTTCGACCCCGGGGGTGTGGCCGTACTCGGGGTGGCCTGGCGTTTGGCTTCCCCAAGTCCTCAAGTGCTTGAGGTCGTCGAGGGTCATCGGATAGCCGGCCAAGTAAAGCTGGATGTACTGCGTCAGGCTCGAGTGACCGCACGAAAGCACGAACCGATCCCGACCGAGCCAGTTCGGATCTGTCGGGTCGTGTTGCATCAACTTCTGATAGATCAGGTAGGCGGCCGGAGCCAGGCTCATTGCCGTACCCGGGTGGCCGTGACCGGCTTTTTGAACCGCATCTGCGGCCAAAAGGCGCGCCGTGTTTACGGCACGGTCGTCCACTTCGGACCAATCGATCGACGGGCGGATGGTCATCGGGGGGTTGGTCACCGCTGCACTCCTGGGTTGTGACGTGGTCGGTTGCGCGAGGTCTACATGTCGAGCCTATCGGCCAGCGATTAGAATGGCCTACGTGACCGTCCTTCCGCAGGCAACAGATGATGTGCGCAACGACCCTCGGCCAAGTCGCCGAGACGTATTTATGGCGTACGTTGCGCTGACCAAACCGCGGATTATCGAACTGCTCTTGCTGACCACCGTTCCGGTGATGTTCTTGGCCGAGCAGGGAGTACCTGAACTCAGTCTCGTGGTCCTGACGTTGGTTGGCGGCTCGCTTTCTGCCGGGTCGGCCAACGCGCTCAACTGCGTGGTTGACGCCGACATCGACAAAAAGATGCGACGAACTTCACGTCGGCCACTGGCGCGTCACCAGATCGCTACTTCGAAGGCCTTGGTTTTCGGTCTTGTGCTTGGCGTGGTGTCCACGCTTTGGCTCGGTTTCTTCGTCAACTGGCTTTCGGCTGGGCTCGCGCTGGCCGCGAACGTGTTCTATGTCGTTGGTTACACGATGCTGCTCAAGCGCCGGACGACGCAAAACATCGTTTGGGGCGGGCTTGCCGGTTGTTTCCCACCGCTGATCGGCTGGACCGCGGTCACCAACGAGCTGGCGTGGGCGCCGTTCGTACTGTTCTTGGTCGTGTTCTTCTGGACGCCACCGCACTTTTGGGCGCTGGCGTTGCGGTACCGCGAGGACTACGCCGCTGCCTCGGTGCCGATGTTGCCGTCAGTTGCGCCGGCCGCCGAGGTTGGCCGCCAAATCGTGCTTTACACGTGGGCGACCGTAGTGACTTCGCTCGTGGTTTGGCCAGTAGCCAATACTGGGTGGTTCTATCCCACGATGGCGATCATTTTGGGCATCGTCTTCCTCGTTGAGGCTTACGACTTGCGCTCGCGTACCCGCCAGAGTGAAGAACTTTCGGTAATCAAGCCGATGCGGCTGTTCCATTTCTCCAACGGGTACCTCGCGCTGCTGTTTGTGGCGGCCGCGATCGACCCGTTCATCGGCTAAACGCGCTACGCTCGCGCCATGCGCGGACTAATTTCTTGGCTTGCCCCGGCTGCGGCCACCTTTGCGACCTGGTTCATCTTCCTAGGGATGGATTCAGATGACCAGTACACGGTCATTCAAGTTGCCGCGATGGTTGTGGTGCTTCTGGTCATCGGCGTCGCCTTCGGCTGGTTCGCCAGAAAAATGGACCTACTCGCCATCATCGTTTCGGGAGTGGCCGGTATTTCCGCAGCCTGTTGGATGAGTTGGTCAGACGACGAGTCCGGACTGTTCGGTATCGGCTGGATGATGGTCACCGTCGGTGCGGCCATGGTTACGGCGGTGCTGGTGATTGCTACTTGGCTGGTTCGTCAACGGCTTGCGCCAGTTGACTGACCAAACACATACTCAGCGAGGCTCGGGCCGGGTTGCCAACACCCAATAGGTCGTCACTGACAGCAACATCGCCGCGCCAATTAGGTGGGCGGCAACCAGCGCGATCGGCAAGTCCGTGAAGTACTGGATGTAACCGATAGAGCCTTGGGCCAGACCCGCGATCAGGACCACAATCCCGATCCGCCGCGACTTTTGCGAAAGCTGAACGATCGCGATCACCGTCAAGATGATGAACAGCCAGATGGTCCACGCGTGGATCTTGCTGAGGTGTTCTGGGTTTAGACCGTTTCGCGGGGCATCAGCATCTCCGGCGTGGGGGCCGCTACCGGTAACGATGGTGCCCAAGTAGATGGCCGCGAGTAGGAAAACGTAGGCCGATCGGACGATTAACGCCGGCCGTCGGGGCGCGTTCGCTTCGAGGTTTTGGACACTGATCAAAAAGGCAGTGGCCGCGATGACGATCGCCATCGAAAGCACCAAGTGAAGCGACACCACCCAAGGGTTCAACTCAGTCAGGACAGTGATGCCGCCGATGATGCCTTGGAACGGGATTCCGATCGCAATGGCGACTACGAGTTGGCGTTGGTATTTGGTGGCTGCTGGCCAACGCCAGACCGCGATGACCGCGCCGATGGCGATGGCGATTAGGACGTAAGTGAGCAGACGATTGCTGAACTCGATTGCGCCATGCCAGCCGAGGGCGCTATGCGGCGCGATCTGCGTGCCTTCACAGGTCGGCCAGTTCGGGCAACCAAGTCCCGAACTGGTCAGCCGAACCAGTCCGCCGGTCAGGATGATCAGCGTATTTGCGACTAGGTTTGCCCAACCCCACGCGAGGACGGTCTGCTTTGTGACCGGACCGTTGGCGATCGATTTCACTCCCACTTGAACCACCTTTTTGCTGCCGCTGAGGCCACGATGGCCCAGCCGCCAAGAACGACGAGTACGACGGTACTGGGTGAACCGGTCACGAACGCTTCGCGAAGCCCCTCGCCGAGTGCGCCCGAAGGCAGCAACAGCAGGACGTTATGGACCGAATCTGGATACCGGTCAAGCGGCAGCAGAATTCCGCCGCCGACCAAAAGCAGCACGTAGATCAAGTTGGCCAGCGCCAAGGTGGCTTCGGCACGCAGCGTTCCGGCCAGCAGCAGTGCCAGCGAGCCGAACGCGATCGTGGCCAGCACGGCGAGAATTAGCAGCCATACCCACGCGGTGGGGCTGCCTGTGGGCCGCCAGCCTAGGGCCAGCGCGATCGCGGCGAGCACGATCAGTTGGATTGCCTGCAACGCGACGACCGCGAGTATCTTGCCGCCCAAGAGTCCTGAACGCGCCAGCGGAGTCGCGCCAAGACGTTTGAGTAGGCCATAGCGACGTTCAAAGCCGGTCGCGATCGCAACTGAGGTGAACGAACTCGAGACGATGGCGAGGGCAAATACCCCCGGAACGAGGATGTCTAGTGGCCGTTCGGAATCGATCAACCGAGTCGAGCGTGAACCGACAACCAGAATCAGCACAGGAATCACGAACGTCAGGACCAACTGCTCGCCTTGACGAAGTGAAAGTTTGAGTTCCATTGCCGCTTGAGCGCCAATACGGCGAGCAGTGCTGGCGGCGCCGGGTGCGGGGGAGAAGTCAAGGTTCGTCATCGCAACTCCCGGCCAGTAAGTTCCAAGAACCTGTCTTCGAGGCTTTGTTGTTGAACCAGCACCGACTCGAGCAGGACATTCTGTCCAGCGAACCAGCCGGTAAGCAGATGCAGCAGCTCAGGTTCGACTTCGGCGACGACGGTGTAGTCGCCGGGGGCCGACTCGGTCACAGTCGCGTGCGGGGGCAACGCCGCCGCCAACGACCTCAAATCAAGTCCGGCGGTTGCCCGGATGCGGATGGTGTTCTGGGCGCCAGTGGCAACTAGTTCGGCGGGGGTACCCGAGGCGATTACTCGGCCGGCGTCGATCACATGGATTTGGTCGGCCAGTTCCTGCGCCTCGTCCATGTAGTGAGTGGTTAGCACGGTGGTGACGCCGCTCTCGCGTAGTTCGGCGGCCAAGTCCCAGGTGTCACGGCGCGACTGCGGGTCGAGCCCGGCGGTCGGTTCGTCGAGGAACACCAGCTCGGGTCGCCCAACGATTGCCATCGCGAGCGAGAGCCGTTGCTTTTGGCCGCCAGAGAGCCGGCGGTAGCTAATTTTCGCGAACGGACCCATGCCGAGCCGGTCGATCAGTGCCTCAACGTCGAGCGGGTTGGCGTATAGCGAGGCCACGTGTTTGAGCATTTCGCGTGAGCCGACTCCGAGCCAGGCACCGCCGGACTGCAGCATCACGCCAACTCGCGGTCGGAGTTCGACTGCATCGACTATGGGATCTAGGCCTAGAACGCGCACGGTTCCAGCCTGGGGGCGCCGGAATCCTTCGCACGTTTCGATCGTGGTGGTTTTGCCCGCGCCGTTAGGACCCAAAATGGCGGTGATTGTGCCGCGGTTGATGTCGAGCGAAAGGCCGTCGACCGCCCGAATCTCTTTGCCGGCGCGACCGTAGATCATCTTGAGGTCGCGAATTTCGACTGCGACCTCTGACTGGTTCACGGGCACCGGGACAGTCTAAGTCGGCCGGGTTCAGGACTTGATTGTGGGCAATCACGATTCGGCACATTCGACCAAACAGGTGTGGCACAGGTCACTGAGGCTGACCTTGCTTGATTCGATGGAATCAATAACGTCACACTGGTGTTGTGAAAAGTATGCGCGTTAGCGAGGAGTCCGTCGAAGACGACTCTCCTACGCGCGAACGCGTTGCCGAAAGCATCCACCGAAACGGCCCCTCGACCGCCACTGAACTTTCTGCTCGACTTGGCCTGACGCCTGCTGGCGTGCGCCGTCACCTCGAACACATGGCAGCCCAAGGCCTCGTTGAATCGCGTGAAGAGCGGATTCACGGGCAACGTCGTCGGGGCCGCCCGGCTCGCGTGTTCGCGTTGACTGACGCTGGCCGCGACAATTTCACCCACTCCTACGACGACCTTGCCGCCCAGGCGCTCCGCTTCTTGCGTGAGACCGGCGGCGAAGACGCAATTTCGGCTTTTGCTGAGCGGCGACTGGCCGAGTTCCGTACCAAATATGAAGCCGTCCTTGCCGGAGTTGCTACCGACGAACGAATCGAGCGGCTCGCAAAGGCCCTCACCGACGACGGCTTCGCCGCCTCGGTCAGCAGCACCCCGCTGGGCATGCAGATCTGCCAGCACCACTGCCCGGTCGCCCACGTGGCCGAAGAATTCCCCCAACTTTGTGAGGCCGAGACCGAAATCTTTGCCGAACTGCTCGGAACCCATGTGCAACGGCTAGCAACCATTGCCCACGGCGACGGCATCTGCACGACCAATCTTCCGCAAATCCATCAGAGCAGAACCGAAAGGCTGTCGCGATGACCACCACCAACGAAACGAACACGATTGAGGACCTGAACCCAGGCCTCAAAGATGTTGGCACCTACGAGTTCGGCTGGCACGACTCCGACGACGCCGGTGCGAGTGCCCAACGTGGCCTCAACGAAGCCGTCGTTCGTGACATCTCGGGCAAGAAGAGCGAACCGCAGTGGATGCTCGACCTTCGACTCAAGGGCCTGAAGTTGTTCGAACGTAAGCCGATGCCCGCCTGGGGCGCCGACTTGAACACGATCGATTTCGACAACATCAAGTACTTCGTTCGTTCCACCGAGAAGCAGGCCACCAGTTGGGAAGACCTGCCCGAAGACATCAAGAACACTTACGACCGACTCGGCATCCCCGAGGCCGAGAAGCAGCGCCTAGTTGCCGGCGTCGCCGCCCAGTATGAGTCTGAGGTCGTCTACCACCAGATCCGCGAGGACCTGGAAGAAAAGGGCGTCATCTTCCTCGACACCGACACGGCGTTGAAGGAGCACCCCGAAATCTTCGAGGAGTACTTCGGCACCGTCATTCCGGTCGGCGACAACAAGTTCGCTGCCTTGAACACCTCAGTCTGGTCCGGTGGCTCGTTCGTGTACGTCCCCAAGGGCGTCCACGTCGACATCCCTTTGCAGGCGTACTTCCG
>Ga0116169_1000476_pt1 | contig 42009 bp, 23 predicted proteins | sample AD_UKC130_MetaG_FD_89796 | JGI IMG/M metagenome (GOLD analysis project Ga0116169, IMG submission 89796) | Active sludge microbial communities of municipal wastewater-treating anaerobic digesters from Canada - AD_UKC130_MetaG | ecosystem: Engineered > Bioreactor > Anaerobic > Digestate | place...
GAGCCGAAATCGGCGCGGATTCCTCTGCTGCCGATGACGGGCTCGCCGCCGAAATACAGAGCCACAGCAGCCCGGCGGTCCTCATCAGTAGTCAGGGCTTCGAGTCGCGCTCGTAGCTCCTTCAGGCGAGATTCAAACCCGAGGCGTCCGACGGGGTCGTTCGCAGGCAGAGTTTCGAGGATTGCCTCAATAGAGGCGATCTCGGCGGTCAACTGATCCCTCTCGATCTTGCGGATCATCGGGCGCCTCCTCGAGCCAGGAGTGCTGCGGCTGCGGCATCCGCCGCCGTGATCTGAAGTGGAACCTCCAACATGCCTTTCCACTCGCCAGTCACTCTCCTGTGTGAAAAGAGGCCGTACCAATAACGGGTTTGGGCCACGATGCTCATCGGGTCCAGGTCCAGGTCCACAAAATACGTGTCGCAGAGAAACTGCTGTTTATTCGCAACCGGATCGAAAAGCGCAGTATTTGAATTGAAAAATGCCAGCCAGTCGGCATCGCTTCGCACATGCGGCGGGCGTCGGAAGAAAGTGACGACGTCGATATCCCGCGGGGCGCGGCGCTCTCGCAACTCAATCAGTTCGGCGAAGCTACCGTCAAGCCATTGGAAGCCGTCACAGATCCCGGCCTGGTTGAGTGCTTGGCGGAACGCAAGAAATCCTTGCAGAATCTGGCTCCTGACAGGGGTCCCGCCCATGTGTTGGGCGACCACTTCCACCGTTGTTGGATAGGGCGCCAGTAACTGATGCTGTGTCGGATCGCTGCCGCAGTACGGCGGCAGAAGGCCAGCCAGCGTAAAAGCTGGAAGCCGATTGAAGACGACTGGCGGATTGTAGACACCCATGACCACTCGCGCAAACCACACCTGCCAAACAGGAACAAAAGCCCCTGCTCCGGCGCGATGGGTCCAAGACCGCCATGATATTATGCGCGCAACACTCGTGTCGAAGGCTGCTACGGTGAACACGGCTATTGCCGGCTCCCCCATCGGTATCGCTGGTCAGACCATAAAGTGAAGCTGACGATGCGCCGTATTGTCGCTTCGCCTCGGTCCATCAAGCAGTGTTCGTCCGCTAAGCCGAAAAGAACCTCCTCCTGGATGTCGGGCGCAAGCAGGGTTAAGTTCATGATTTGCGTTAGTCGTGCCCGGCTCACGAATCCAAGGCGCGCCAGCTCTGCATAATCGCGAACCTCGCCACGATCGACCATCTCCTGGAACTTGATCGCCAGCGCCATAAGGCGTGTGATCCGGGGAATGCGTGGCGGCGCCGGCGCGGCAGTCTTCTTCGGTCTTCCCGCCGCTTGCCGTGCCGGCCACTTGAGCGGGATCTCGTCTTCGCAGCGGTCCTTCACTTTATCGCTCCTTTACAGAACTCCCGGATGCCGTTCGAATTGTAGGTAACCTTCACTTTTTCGCCGCGGGCGTCGTAGCTGACCCGTTCGATCAACTGGCGCAGCAGCGCCGCTTGCTGCTGGATCGTCATGGTCTTCCAGACCTCGTCAAACGTCGCCATGCGCTGGCGCACCATTTGGTCATCGAACCGCAGCCGTTCGCCTCGCTCCACCAAGCTGCGGAGTTGCTCCGCTTTGGCCTCTCCCGCGGAGACGATTTCGCGGAGCGCGGCCTCGCGGGCGGCATCCAGGTTCTTCGCCCGAACGAGCTGCGATTTCGCGTTTCGGACGCGGACGTTGATCGCCTTCAACTCCTCGCGATGCCGGCCTAGTTCCTCGGCCAGCCGCTGGCGGGCGACCCGCGCTGTGGCTTCGATCACCTCTGGCGTCATCGCGAACCGTCGGACGCTCTCAATGACCGCGTCCTCGATCACCGGCGCGGACACGGCGCGCGTTGTACACCCGCCACCGTTCCGCTGCATCGTGCGGAGGCACACGTAGTATCGGTACCGCCGGTTCCTGCTCGACGAGTAGCTCGGTGACATAGCCGACCCACAGCACGAGCAATACAGTAGGCCTCGCAGCAGAGCTTCGAGTTTGGGCCGGTGCTCGCCACCGGGATTTCGCGTGTTCTCCTTCAACTTCTGCTGGACCAAGTCGAAGGTGTTGTCGTCGACGATCCGGGGGTGGGTGGCGGCGACGATCTCGTCAGCGGCGCGGATACGCGCGGCGTACAGCGGGTTCGCCAGCATCGTGTAGATGTGGCACTTCCGCATGGGGTGGCCGCCGAAGCTCTTCCCCTTCTTGGTTGCCCACTGCTTGTTGCGCCAACCCAGGTCTTCGCATTTCGCCACGATGCCATGGACGGAGTGGCCTTCCAGGTACCACTCGAAGATCTGGCGCACACGGGAGGCCTCCTCTTCGTTGATGACCAAGTTGCCGTCCTCCAGGTCGTACCCGAGCGGCAGGTGGCCGCCGGTCCACTTGCCACGCTTGCGCGCCAGGATCTGCTTGTCGCGGGTGCGTTCGGAGATGATCTCCCGTTCGAATTGCGCGAAGGAAAGCAGGATGTTCAGCGTGAGGCGGCCGAGCGAGGTAGTCGTGTTGAATTGCTGTGTGACCGAAACGAAGGTGGCGCCGTGCTTCTCCAGGATCTCCATGATCTTGCCGAAGTCGCGGATGGAGCGGCTCAGCCGGTCCACCTTGTAGACCACAACGCAGTCGACCTTTTTGGCCTGGATGTCCGCCAGCAAGCGGCGCAGCGCCGGGCGGTCCATGTTGGCGCCGGTGTAGCCGCCGTCGTCGTACTGGTCCGGCAGGAGGGTCCAACCCTCGCCGGCCTGGCTGCGGATGTAGGCCTCGCCGGCGTCGCGCTGCGCGTCGAGGGAGTTGAAATCCTGATTCAGGCCCTCGTCGGTGGACTTCCGCGTGTAGATGGCGCAACGGACGGGCTTCGGAGTGCCGTTCGAGTTATTCCCGTTCGCCATGCTTCGCTCCGGGCCGGTGACCTAGGTTGTAAAAGGCAAAGCCGTTCCAGCGCGTGCCCGTCGCCTCCGTCACCGCCCGGCTCAGCGACGTGTAGATCCTGCCGTTGCATTCGAAGCCGCCATCGGGCCGGACGTGGACGATGATGTCCTTTCCCTGGAATCGGCGGATGAGCGGCGTCCCCGGCAACGGCAACCGTGGATCGAGCGACGGCTTCAGGCGCGTTTCCATGGTCCGGCCGTCGTCGACCGGCTCCCGCAGGAAGTTCTTCGGCGCCCGGATGCGGAGGTCGGCGTCGTTGGCGATCTCGAGCGCGCGTTGGCGGGCGCGCTCCGACAGGCCGCCCCATGCGTTCGCCTGGATGCGCCAGGCGATGCGGCGGAACAGGAACTGCTTGTGATTGGATCGGGACTCCTCGCCGAACACCTTGCGGTACTTCTCCTTGAGCTGTGCCGTGGTCAGGTTGCGGAGCGCCTCGATCTCCTGTCGGATCTCGCTCTCAGTCTTCATGGTCGTTAACCAGCAGTCACATGAGGGCTCTCTGTCTCCGGGAAGTCAACAGGCGTGGGGAAAAGCAGCCGGACGAGTGCATCGCCGAGGATGGCGGCCACCTCGCGGATGGCTTTGTCGAGCGCGGCATCACGTTCGCGCATGAGCGGTCTCCTTGCCCGCGCAGCCCGAAGGCAAGCTGCGCGGTTCAGAAATGACCACCCACGACAATCTCCGCTCCGCGGTCGAAACGCCGTCTGGTGGATGGGATCGACGCGGCGTGTTGCCGCGTTCGTTAACTATATTCGCAGCCCGGTTTCGGAACGTCCGGCCTGGGGTTGGACAACCCTCGCGATGGTGTTAACCAACTCCTGGCTCCGGCGCGGAGACGGGGAGAAACGGCCTCCGGCAAACGCTGTGGGGGCGCAGATCGGCGCGGCAAGCCGGACACGGGGCGCGAACCAGAGACGCGGAAGTGCCAGAAACACGGCCAGTTGCGCGCGTTACGGAAGGAGACAGCGTTAACGGGTGGGTCGGATTCGTTGCGGGGAAAGACCAGTCGTCCGGAGGCATCTCCACTCGCGCGACGAGAGTCGTCCCAGCTGAAGCGTTAACAAGGGTAACATGAGTCCTGAACCTCGCAGGCTGCTACGGCCGAGGAGGGCATTTCTTGCAGCGGTCGAAGGTGATCATCTCGCGAATCACCTCGCCTCTGCTGTTCGTCCGCTGGACCATGAGGGGGACGATGTTCAGGACGCAGAAACGGTCTTGAGCGGATTCGGCGGGCTGACAGTTGAAGCGCCAGGAGAACGTTGTGGCTGATCGGGTGAGCAAGTCAATCAGCGCTTCCCGGGCCTGTCGCTGCTCAGCGCCCCACTCGAACATCAAATCGCCGGTTCCCGTGAAAAACTGATTGAACCGCACGCCAATCGAACCGATGCCCTCGTGGATCCGCATTCCGGTGCTTGTTGTGATTGCTTCGGCAAGGGCCCTCAGGTGTTCGATCGGCGCCCGGATCGCCGCCGGTACAGAAACAGTCTGGTCCAGCAGGGGAAAGGCTGGGCCCATGCGGCCGGTGGCATCCGCGCTCGCCGCCGGGACAATGTGAATGCCGAAGGAACTCGTGCGTACTGCGAACCTCGGGCCGTCGCCACTCCGGTTCGCTACTTCCACAACTTGTGCCAGGATCGTCGAATCCTGCTTGCGATCCAGGTTCTTCACCGCAGCGGGCGGGAGCTGAACCGCCCGCTGTTTCGGGTACGCCGACCACTTGACTCCTGGCTTGTCCGTAAATAAGTCACCGTTCCACAACCAGATCGGGTCCTCGTAAGTGACGGGGCGTGCCCACGCTTCCTGAAGCCGGTCGGCGACCGCGGCCAGCGGTCGCGACGATACAAGGGTTTCCTGCGCGCAAATGGGGCCAATAGCAACCACTATTGCAAAGGCAATTAGCTTCGTCATCGCAGCTTTTCCCCTCCTTCAGCGCGTCGCACTCACGCTAGAACGCTTGGCCTCGACCTGGTACGGCCGGATGTACATCTCAAGGCCCTGGATCCAGTATTTTTGCTTCAAACCTCCACAGCCGTCCATGTACATATGCTGCTGGTACACCAGCCCGCACTGTCCAGCCGGATAGTACCCGGCCCGCAACCGCTGTTGATAATAGCCAATTTGTGTGGCATCTGTGAAACCGACGAAGTCGAGACCATAGTTGTTATAACTGGGCCCAATCACCATCCCGTTCTCGCCGATCAAAGTCCCAACTGTCCAAGTGCCCCAGCTGCTGTACGGAATATACATCGGTGCGTATGGCGACCCTTGGTGCCAGCAGGTATCACCCAGTAATTGAGTGAGTTCTTCGGTGACCGTGCGACCGGTAAAGCTAGGCCCGCCCTGCAGCAGTCCGACAAAGCCCGCAGCGTATGGATACCATGTGGACCACTGCCAGAACAGCGAACTCTCCGAAGCCGGGAAGTTGCATGCGCGGTTGCTGCGGCGGCGTACGATCTGGCCGGTTGCGGTCTGGCGCTGGGGAACGGGCGTAGCCGGTGGCCCCGGAGCGAAGTACGACTGGTTCGACTCCCACACCTCACCGGAGATGCCAAGGAAGCTCATCCTGAATGCATCGTGCCAATAGTAGCAGCTCCAGTCGCAGTAGGGATCGAACTGATACGTGTAGTAGGTCGCTGTGATCTCGTGGCTGCTGATGAGTTCCAGATCCAAGGTCCCAGTTCCTACGTTGACGGAACAGGAGACGTAGGCGTCTGCGTTGCCGTTGCTGGCTGAGCGCTGGCACGTAATGTACTGGCTCGACCCTTCTGGAAAGACGTTCAACTGCATATAAACGAAGACATCGTAGTAATATTGACTCGAGTAATCCGCACCCGTCTGCGCATACATCGAGGCATTGCCCGAAGAGGCGTCGTACTGGAGATCAGAGTAGAAGTAGATGTTCTGCCCCCGCAGGCATCCAGAAGCAATCAACGTAACGAGTAGAGCTCTCACAGCGATCCTCCGTAACTTCCCTTAGCGCGCCGACTTCTCCGCTGGAACGATGCGAGCGTGATGGGCAATGTGTTGCTTGAGCCGAGCTTCGAACGCGGCAAACGCTCCTCTGCCCATTAACGCTTCGAGTTCGGAGACACAGCTTTCAACTGTTTCCTTCCGACTAGCCTCGAGTCGCAGCAGTTCCGGAGGCGGCGCGGGTACCTGAGACCCCGGCCCCCGTGCTTTTCCGCGGTACTCGGATTTGACGGCTGAGATGATTGACGCTGCAGCTTGATCCAGTGCAGATAGCTTCGGCATGCACATAGCCGCCACATTGCGCAGAGAAGCAGAATCAGTCGGACTGAGGTCGAAGCGCTCCTGATAACGTGTCAGCAAGTAAGCCGCCGGGCGTCCTTGCCGCTGAAGTTCGTTGGCCTCGCGGTCGAGCACGACGACCTCATGGAACAGTATCCCGTAGGCAATGTGCCGCGGGACCTGCTCACGGTTCAGCGCCGCCTCTTGAGGGCGCGCGGGAAGCCCTAGTACGACAATTAACAAAACGCTGCTGGCTAATCGGAACGTACTTAGCTCCAGATAGCACAAAGCAGGGATAATGTCAAGCCTTTTCTATAAATTCATTCTTCCTCGGCCTCGGTCAGGTTGCTGTCTTCCATTCTGAGATAGAGCTTTGAGGTTTCCCAATCCTCGCTGATTTCCATCAGCACGGCGCTGGCCAGCCGGAGCAGAGAGGCCTCGTTGGGAAACAGGCCGGCCACGCGGGTGCGGCGTTTGATCTCCCGGCTGAGGCGCTCCAGCAGCGTGAGATCCACTTTCTCGCCATGGAGTCTTCACCGGCCTTCGTTCGCGAACCCGAAGGCAACGCCTGCATCGAACGCTTCTTCCGCACTCTCAAGGAACAGCTCTTGTGGGTACGGCACTTCGAAACTCTGGAAGAACTGGCCGAAGCGCTCGAAGAATTCCGCCAGCGCTACAACGAACAGTGGCTGGTCGAACGGCTCCATTTCCAATCCCCGCGGCAGGCCCATCAGGCCCTGCTTGCCCTCGAGCCTGCTGCATGACGATAATTCAAAAAACTGTCCAGGAAATCGGGGGCGGTACATGCTGAAGCCGGAAAAAACGTGCGGTAGGTCTCCAGGGCCCTCCAGGTGTTGAGTACGGTCTCCTCGTCGCTAGGCAATCCTGCAACGCAAAGGTCCAGGTCCGCCTTTTGCTCCTCCAACCGGAGATTCAACCAGCGTCTGAAGACCGCCTCATGAGCGCGACGCAGCTCATCATCCGCTTGCCGGCGCAGTGCGGGCTCTGTAATGGCAGGGTGCGTGTACGCGCCTATGTTCGGATCACGGAGGGAGGAAAGATAGGCAAGTTGGTCCAAGATCGATGGCAGCAGCTGGATTTTTGCCAGGAGATCGGCGATTGTGAGGCGCTGGGGCGGTGCGTAGTGTGCCATCGGGGCGAATCCGATTCTCCAGAAATGCAACTCGCGAACGGCGGCCTGCCCGGTGAACAACTCGATAATCGTGATATACAACCCTATTCGACAGGGAACAATCAGGGATAATGCTGAGTCGGCAAATCGGGACAATGGCTCGGAAGCGGCTCCTGTAATTATCCCTGTTTTTCCGCCGCTGCCATGCAGTTAGCGAGGTTGACAAACAACTCCTTGTCAGGACCCGAATGCAGCAGGATGTAACCGAGCGTGGATCCGGCGGGGTCTTCACCTTGATCACGCCGGTCCAAGCCGGACGGTTTGCTGTCGGCTTTTAATTGCCAGCCAGGCGGTAGCCGATGCCAGAGCCGCCGGCAAGAATGAGTTCGCCGTTGGCGGTGAGTTCGAGGAGGGTGCCGTCTGGTGGATAGGACCGGCGCGGTGTTCTGCCGTGCTTGTTAACGATATTCGCGGCCCGGTTTCGGCTCGTCCGGCTTGGGGTCGGACAACCCGCGCCGCGCCGTTAACCAACTCCTGGTTTCCGTTCGGAGACGGGGAGAAACGGCCTCCGGCAAACGGCGCAGGCGCGCACGGCTGGCCGTTCAGGTGGGAATCGGCTCGAAACGGAGAGACGCGGAAGTGCCGAAAACACGGCCAGTTGCGGACTTGCGGACGGAGAGAGGCGTTAACGGGCGGGCGGGAATCGTTGCGGGGAAAAGAATTGGCTCGCCGAATGTAACAGTTCTCGACGCGGCCGTCCGGGCCGGGCCGAGCCTGAGATTTGGTTCCGGATCGTTCACGTCGCCATGGACGGCCATCACGTCGCGCCCGTGGCCGCCTACCGCGAACAGACCGTCGAGATCGCCCTTGGCCCCAAGGGTGCCTTTGAGAACGGCAACATCGGCACCCTAACGCGCCATGTGCCCACCGGCCAGGTCGTGAACGCGCTTCCGCCCAGGGTTCGCAACGGGAAGCCGCTCAAGGCACCCCGTACGCCCCACGTCGTCGAGCTCCTCCAGAAGGCTCTTGAGTGGCAGGCCCTCCTCGAGTCCGGCGCAGTCGCCAACCAGGCGACCATCGCCCGCCAAGAGGGCATCACCCGAGCTCGGGTCACCCAAGTCATGGGCATGCTCCGCTTGGCCCCGGAAATCCAGCAGCACATCCTATCCATGCCAAACGTAGCCCGCCGCCCGGCGATCACCGAGCGGGCGTTGCGATCAATCACCCAACTGGACAGCTCAGCCGAGCAGAAGGCCAAATTCCAAGAACTTGTCAAGCAACTCGTTTAGGTCGGCGCCCAGCCCCTAGTGCGACAGCTGCCACGGCTGCCCGAAGTCCGCGGTTGGTGATAACATGACTGGCAAGATCGTGACAAGTTCACGTTGAATAAGCTAACGTTGCTATAGCGCAGCAGCGTGCAGGAGGATCGGTGCCCATTACCGCTCAGGAACTTGGCGGGAGGTTGCGTATCGCACGCCAAGCCTGCGGCCTGACGCAGGACGACGTAGCCCGTTTCCTCGGCATGTCCCGGTCCACCGTGGCTCAGATGGAGTTGGGCAATCGTGCTGTCACCAGCCTGGAGCTGGATAAGCTGGCGTACTTCTTCGGCCGCGACATCAGGGAGTTCGTTGCCGAGACGTTCGAGGAAGAGGACGCCCTGGCCGCGCTCTTTCGCGCCGAACCGGAGATCGCCGGCCAGCCGGCAGTCGCCGACAGCCTGCGGGCGGCGATCGCGCTGGGTCGCGAGATCACCAACATCGAGAACCTGCTGGGCATCGACCGCGAGCTGGTGGGCGCGGTCAGTTTCGATGTGCCTGCGCCCCGCTCCCGATGGGAAGCGATTCAGCAGGGCGAGCGCGCGGCGGAACAGGAGCGTCGGAGGATGGGTCTGGGCTGGGCCCCCGCTCCGCCTCTGCCGGAACTCTTCGAGACCCAGGGCGTTCGTACCGGAGTTGTCGATCTGCCCGACGACGTATCAGGCTTGACGATCTCGAACCGCAGGGCAGGGCTCTTCATCCTGGCCAACCGGCGCCACGTGGCGGTCCGCCGCCGGTTTTCGTTCGCCCACGAATATGCACACACGCTTTTCGACCGGCGGCTGCTCGGTACGGTGAGCCGCGCGGAGAACCGCGACGCGCTGATCGAGGTCCGCGCGAACGCTTTCGCCGCCGCGTTCTTGATGCCCAGCGAAGGCGTGCGTCAATCCATCGCGGCGCTGGGAAAGGGCAAACCGAGCCGTGCGATCGCCCAGGTCTTCGATGAAGCCGGAGCCGTTCAGGCCGAGGGCAGAACCAAACCGGGCAGCCAGGACATCCAGCTCTATGATCTCGTGCACATCGCGCACCACTTCGGCGTCAGCCGGCAGGCGGCGCTGTTTCGCCTGCTGAACCTGCGACTCGTAACGCAGGCCGAGTTCGATCAACTGAAGACGGCCGACGATGCGGGTTGCGGGCGCGAACTGGCAAGCCTGCTCTCGCTGCCGGACGAGGACGAAGACGACAAGGACGGGTTCCGCCACCGCGTTCTCAGCCTGGGGCTCGAAGCCTACCGGAGGGAGCTGATTACGCGCGCCAAACTCGTCGAAGTGGCAACGCTTCTGTCGATGGAGGCAGAAGAGATTCAAGGGCTACTCAGACACGTCGGGCTTTGAAAGGGTTGAATGACGGAGCAAGCAGAATTCCAAGTCGGTTCTACAGTGCGTGCCCGGGGTGTTCGCTTTATGGTAGTTGCCGCCAACCCTGTGGCACAAGACAGCGGCCAGACTGTCCATCGCTTGCGGCTCAGAGCACTGGAGGGGCCTTTCCGAAACGAAGAGATTTGCGTGTTGCACCCCTTGGAGCCAGTCCAGCCCGACCAGGTTCCCGAACTAGACCTAAGCCGCCCAGGCAGGCTCGCGCGTTTTCAGCTCTTGATGGATGCCATCCGCCTGGGGCTTGCCCCGGGCGATGATCGCCTGGTTTCGTCCGTCCGCTCCAGGATTCAGTTCGAGCCTTACCAGCAGATCCCGGCGCTTCGTGCGCTCGAACTTCCGAGGCCCCGCCTGCTGATCGCCGACGATGTTGGTCTCGGCAAGACGATCGAAGCGGGCCTCATCCTTCGCGAGTTGAACGCCAGGCGCCGCGCCTCCCGAGTTCTCATCGTCAGCCCGGCTTCGATTCTCGAACAATGGCAGACGGAACTGGCTTCGAAATTCGGCTTTCAGTTCAAGATTTTTGATAGCGAAGGCGTGGCTGAGGCCCGGCGGGCTTACGAAGTGGGCACCAATCCCTGGTGCGCCGAGCCGCGGGTCATCGCCTCTATCGACTACATCAAGCGTCGGGAAGGCGCTTTTCGAGAGCTTTCCGCCAGCCGGTGGGACGTTATCATCATCGACGAGGCGCATCACCTGGCATCGGGTGGTGCCGACGAAGATCTCACCGATCGATATCGCTTGGCGCACTGGCTTGCGACGGAAAACACAGGCGCTTTGCTGCTTCTGACGGCAACTCCGCACGACGGCTACGATGAGAACTTCGCGTCACTGTTGTCCTTGCTCGAACCCTCCCTGGTCATCCCCGGACGTGAACTTCGCTTCGACCACTACAAGCAGCACATGGTCAGGCGCCTGAAGCGCCACATCCGGCTGCCGGACGGCCGGCCGAAATTCGTGGAACGTCAACCAGTCCAGCCGGTCCCCGTGCGTTTCACGCCGGCGGAGCTACGAGTTCAACAGGCGGTGCGCGAAGAGGCTGCTTCGTTGGACGAGCTAGCGGCGAAAGCCCTCAAAGCGGACCGGGAGTCGATCCGCCTCGTTGCCACGGTGTTGCGCAAGCGGGCTGCGTCATCGTTGGCCGCCCTGCGAAACACAATTCTTCAACGTAAAGAGAATCTTGCCCAGAGCCTGGCTGAAATCGAAATCCGGCGTGAGTACTTGCGCGCCTGGAAGCGCGGCGAACCGATCCCGGAAGAGGCCCAGGCCCGGCTGGAGCGCGACCTGTACCGCAGCTACCTGTCCGCCATGCAGCGGACCGGACGCGAGTTGCGCCGCCTCAAGGACGAAGAGGAGCGAATCGGGCAGTTGGAGGCGCTGGTTAATGCCTGCGGCGCTGGACCCGAATCGAAGCTGGTTGAATTGGAGAAGTACTTGAAATCGCTCCACGCCGTTGACAGTTCCACCAAAGTAGTGATCTTCAGCGAGTACGCCGACACGGTGGACGTGATCGTGGACCACCTCGAACAGGCTGGATACGCCGGCAAGGTGGTCAAGCTGACCGGCGATGTCACGAGCCGCAAAGATCGCCGCGCGGCGCTTGCGAGGTTTGCTTCTCCCGAAGCTCTAATCCTGGTGGCCACCGACATTGCGGGAGAGGGGTTGAACCTCCACGAGCACTGCCACCACTTGGTTCATTTCGAGCTTCCATGGAACCCGAACCGCCTGGAGCAGCGCAATGGCCGCATTGATCGCTATGGGCAGACGAAGCCGCCGGTCATCGCCTACCTGTACGCGGCCGATTCATACGAGGGTGAGGTTCTGAACAGACTGGTTCAGAAGATCGAGGCGCAACTTAAGAAGCTTGGATCTGTTGGTGACGTCCTTGGCCAGATCCAGGCAGACCGCATTGAGGAGCTACTCAGCCGGCCGGTGTCCGACTTACACCGGGCCGTTGCTGAAGCCGAGGCGCAAATCGACAACGAGTTGAACCGTGCGGCAGACCCACGCATCCGGCAGCAAATCGGAGAGGGTGGTGACAGCCAGGATGACTTGGAGCGGGCCGAAGCCGCGATTCGCCACGAACGGGAACGGGGAGTGGTGCTGGATGTCTTCTTGCAGCGGGCCGTGACGGCTGCCGGCGGGACAGTGCAAAGGGTCGGCACGGCGCTGCGGGTCGTCACGCCACAGGCCTGGCGCAGTGCCGATGTCCAGCCCGTGTATGAAAAGCTGCTCCCCCCGGGTGCCTACGCGCCCGGAGAAGAATTCTCTCCGGACGAGGTCCTATACGAGGACCATCCTTTGCTTCAGGCGGCCCTGCGTTGGGTGCGGGCGAGCAGGTTCCGGGCTGACGACGACCACAGGCTGGCGTGCGTTGCTGTTCCCGGCCTTCAGGAACCGGAGCTGATTGCTACATTCCAAATAACCTTGCAGGACGGCACGGGCGCACAAGTTCAACGTCTTGAAGCCGTCCGGGTCACTCAAGAGCTCGAGGTCTCGCGCGATGCCTCCGCCGACGATGCCGCCACGCGTGAGTCCTATCCCCGCAACGTGCCTGCCGAACTCCTTGATCGCCTGTTCGGCGAATGGTGGCAGGAGGCCCGGCGACTTGCGGAAAGCGAGGCACAGCGAAGAGCCGTCGATTGGAGGGAGTCGCTGGTCGCATTCCGCGGGTTGGAACGCCAGCTTCGCAAATCCGAGATTGACCGCTGGGACGAGGCTACAAAGAAGGCCATTCTGGGCGGCTACCAGCGGCAACTCGAGCAGGGCCAACTGTTCGCCACTCAGCCTACTATGCCCCCCTCCATCCGCCGGAGGCTGGAGGACCACCGGAAGCGTGCGGAGTTGCAGCGGACGATCCTCGAGCGGCGCATGAGCTTTGGTGAGCCTGCGATCGAGCCGCTCGGCGTGTTGCTCCGCGTGCCCGCATCCATGATCCAGGAGGGGAGCTAGACCATGGAACCTCTCCAGATCCAGGGTGACGCTTTCAGCGAGTATTTCCTGAGGCGGATCCTCCCTTCGGAAGCCAGGCTCTTGCCCCGCCTGGATTTCGAGGGGGCAGATCGGCGCTGGCGCGATTTCAGCGGCATCCTGCGGACGGCTCAGCGTGAACTGCGCGGCAGCCGCCAGGCGCGGGTCACCCGCCGCGCGCTTCTCGCTCCGCTCGCCCGTCTCTTGAACTGGGAACTGGCCGAGCCAACTGCTGTTGTCACCAGTCTCGGTGAGGAGGAGGGCAGCCAGACCCTCTCGGTGAACGGCAACAGAAACGTTGTGGCCCGGGTGCTGGCGGTGCCGGCCGAGTCCTCACTTGACTTGCCGCCGGAAGGATTGCACCGCAGGTTCGCCCCGTCCCACAGCCTCGTCCGGATTCTCGAACAGGAAGGCCTCACGTGGGGCATTCTACTGAACGCATTCGAGCTTCGCCTGGTACGGCGTGGAGAAGGGTTCGTCAGCTCCCACCTCTGCTTCAGCTTGCTGGACCTTGCGGCAGACGTACCTGGAGCACGCGAAGCCTGGCGCCTCGTCTGGGGTCTCTTGCGAGCCGACGCCTGGGAACCTGCGCCCGCGGTGCTCGAAGAAGTGGTCCGCCTGGGCCGCGAACACCAACAGGAAGTCGGTGATTCGCTCGGCCAGCAGGTCCCTCTGGCAGTGGAGCGCCTGCTCCAGGGCGCCATCGACCATGCCGAGAACCGCGAAAAGCTACAGCCCTACCTCGGCAACCCGGTCCAGCGTGCGGCGCTTCTCGAACACCTTCACGCGGGTGCGCTCCGCTATCTGTACCGCATCCTGTTTGTGCTCTATGCCGAAGCACGCGGGCTGCTGCCGCTGGATATGCCGGCCTACCGGGATGGCTACTCCCTCTCGGGCCCCCGGGGCCTTGTCCGCCGCGCCATGGATCCGGCTACTGACCCGAGGCGCAACGCGGAGGCGGCGACAGGCTTTTTCGAACTCTCGCTGCGGGCTTTATTTCAACTTCTGCGAGATGGTGTGGACCTCGGCCCCGAAGGGCGAATCCCGGCCTATGGTGGCGGGCTCTTTTCCACGGCGCGTGACGCAAACTCCCCGTATCCGGATTTCGACGAACTCACCCTGGGCGATGCGACCGTCGCGCAGATCCTCGACCTTCTCACCCACGCGCACACCCGGCGCGGCAAGGTGACGCTTTCCTATCGCGAACTGGACGTCGAGCAGTTAGGTGCACTCTACGAAGGCCTGCTCGAGCGCGCCGTGGACTACGTGGACGAGTGCACTGGACCGCTCTGGCGGATTCGTCTCGACGGGGACTTGGTGCTGGTGACCGAGGATCAACTTGCCGACCTGCGCAGGCGCCGGGGCGAGGTTGGCGCAGAGACGGCTGAGGAAGGCCCTGAGGCCGAAGACGACGAAGAAGACGTCGCCGACGCCGCCGAACTGGAAGAGGCCGAGGAAGCGGAAGAAGCAGAAGCCTCCGTCGCCATTGGGAAGAAGAAACCCATCCGCGTCCTGCCCTCTGCGCCCGGCGCTCCTAACCCGATTCCTGTCGGCTCCGTCATCTTGCGCCCAGGCTTGGGACGGAAGCAGACAGGTTCTTACTACACCAACAGCGCTTTCGTCGAGTACCTGGTGCGTGAGGCGATTGACCCGCTGGCCGAAGGCAAACGGCCCGAGGAGATCCTCGAACTTGCCGTCTGCGACCCCGCCATGGGCTCCGGCCACTTCCTGGTGGGCGCTTGCCGCCGCCTGGCAGAGCACCTTCTGGTCGCCTACAAGGCAAGGTACGCTGAGGAGGCTGCACGCGCCGAGGCGCGGGGAGAAGAGCGTTCCCCGCATGAACTCCTGCTTGAGGCCGGCATTCACGCAGAGCTGGCTGCGGTATGGGGCAACGAGCCGGCAGAACTTACCGTTTGCCGCCGCCTGGTTGCCTTCCACTGCCTCTACGGCGTGGACAAGAACCCGCTGGCGGTCGAACTGGCCCGCGTCTCGCTCTGGCTGGCCACGGCGGCCTCAGATCATCCGCTCACCTTCCTGAACCACCGGCTTGTCCCGGGCGACTCTCTGCTCGGGGTTACCGTGGACGATCTGCTCCGTCCGTTTCTTCCACGTGGCGGCAAGCGCAGGAAGGCCGACGAAAAACCCCTTACAGGCGACCGCGACGTATTGGCCGGCTATGGAGGCGTGGCGAGCGAGGAGCTGCACCGCCGCCTCCGGCAATCCTTCCGGTTCCTCAGGGAGATTGAGCGGCTGGAGACCGAGCAGCCGGGTGACTTCGAAGACCAGCAGCAGGCCTATCTCGCCATGCGGCAGGAACTCGAAGACTTCATCGACGGGCATGCACTGCGCGTCGGGCGAGCGTTCCTGGGTGAGGACAACGCGGCGGCTCACCCTGAGGTGGCCAACCAGTGGATGAAGGAGATCCAGGATCTGCACCGGGTGACCGAAGAAATCCGCGCCCGGGCGGCGGCCGCCGTCGCCAAGGGCCGCGAGTTGAGAGCCTTCTGTTGGGAACTGGCCTTCCCGGAGCGGTTCTTTGAGCCCGATCCGGAAAGCGACGGCGTCCGCCGTCGTGAGCGACCCGGCTTTGACGCCATGTTGGGGAATCCGCCGTGGGAAAAGATCAAGCCGGCCAAGAAGGAGTTCTTTGCGCAGTACGATCCGGCGATTCGCGACTACCAGGGACAGAGCCTGAACCAGCGGATCGCTGTGATTTCACGCCAGAACCCGGAAGCGCCCTCCCGTTGGCAAGAGTATGAGTCACAGAACAAGCAGCTGGCTGCGTTGCTGCTCAAGGGCGGCATCTACGAGTGGCAGATCGTGGAAGTGAACGGCGAGAAAACCGGCGGCGACCCGGATCTGTTCAAGCTGTTCCTGGAGCGGTTCCACCAACTCGTCCGGCCCAGGGGCAGGGTGGGCGTGCTGATGCCCGCCGGGCTGTATGCCCTGGAAGGCGCCACCGGATTGCGCCAGTTGCTGTTTTCGCAGGCCAAGGTGGAGGCGATCTATTCGTTCGAGAATGCGTTTGAGCGATTCTTCCCCAACGTCGACTCGAGAATGAAGTTCCTCACACTGGTCTTCACGAAGGAGCCGGCGACGCACCAGAGTTTCCCGGCGGCGTTCATGCTGCGCAACGAGAAGTTCCTGTCGCTGCCCAAAGCAGAGCGTGAGGCCCGTTCGGTGCGCATCACGAGCGACTACATCCGGTTGACCAGCCCAGGGTATTTGTCGCTCGTCGAAGTCCGCGACGACCGGGAGCGGCAGTTCATCGAGCGCATCTACCGCGCCGTGCCGCCGCTCGGCAAACAGCTCAAAGGGCCGGGTGAGTGGAACGTCGAATTTCGCACCGAATTCCACATGACCAACGATGCCTGGCGCTTCCGGACGCGCCAGTGGCTGGAGGCTTATGGCTGCGAGAAGCGGGGCAGTTCCTACGTCGCCCCGCAGGAAGAGTGGTATCAGGCACGGCAGGAGTTCGTACCCGGCGTGCGCTACATTGTGCCTGAAGGCAACAAGTACCACATCACGTCCGAGGAGCCCCCGGAGAGGGAGAGGAGACGTGGTGCCAGGGGGCGCGGGGTGGAGGTCTTGCGCGGCTACCTGCTCGCGGACCGGGATGAAGATAGGAACGAGCTCCCGGTGATTCCCGGCGCGACCTATGTGCCGCTCTATGAGGGCCGCATGGTGCACCAGTTCGACCACGCGGCCAAGGCGTATGTGAGCGGCGAAGGCCGCGGGGCCAAGTGGCGCGACCTGGACTTTACGGAGAAAGAGATCATCCCGCATTTTTATGTGGATGGAACCCACATCACCGTCGGCGCCCGGGCAGGGTTCTGCGATGTGACGGGACAGACGAACGAACGATCCCTGTTGGCTGCACTGATCCCCGCCGGTCACCCGGCTGGCAACAAGGTCCCCACAATCAGCACAAGCCCCGAATGCCAGCAGGTTTGGCTCTCAGTCGCCAACTCGTTCCTCGTCGACTTTTTGATCCGGCAGAAGATCTCGACAACCATCAACTTCTTCTACTTGGAAGGACTTCCTTTATTCCGGCCAAAGCGGGACTCTGACGTCTTCCAGCGGCTCCGCGACCTGGCCGCCCGGCTGGTGTCAATCACTCCGGAAATCCAGCTTGCCGAACCAGCGCTCGACCCGCGCGAGCGCGCCCGCCTGCGCGCCGAAATGGACGCCATCGTCGCCGGGCTGTACGGCCTCACACCCGCCGAGTTCGCTTACATTCTGACCACCTTCCCGCTGCTCGACCGCGACCAGCCACCGCTGCCCGGCGACGCCTATGTCCGCTGGAACAAGCAAGGCAAACCCAAGCTGGAGCCGCGCTCGTTTGTAACCCGCGACACGGCCCTGCTCGCCTACTTCCGCCACTTGGGCCTCGCCCCGCCGGAAGACCTGGCCGCTTGGTATCGAGACGAAGTGGGTGTGGACATGCTCGACGACGAAACCTGCCCCTACCGGATGGGCCCGATCCGGAATCTCGAAGCTCGCGTCGCCGAATACCACCGCCGCGGCGCGATCGCCTACCTCCCCAGCAAGGCCAAGCGCTGGGATCCAAACGGCCCGTATCAGCCACTGGAAACCCCCAGTGAGGAGACAGTCTTTGACAGGGAATAAGTCATGAACCCGCTCCACATCGCCGAGCAGCTTCGCAGCGATTACCTGGAGCTTCTCACTACGACGTTCGCGCCACGCCAGGAGCGCCTGAAGCAGGACTTCCGCACAGCCATCGAACGAGAAGGGTTCCTCACGCGCGAACCTTTCATCTCGCTGGCCCTGCCCTACGCCTATGGCCCGGCGTTGACCGAACTGCTGCCGGAAACCCGCCAGCGCTTCGGAGCCATTGCGGGAAGGCCTTACGCCCACCAGGCCGCAGCGGTCCGCCGGATCCTCGAGGGCCAACCTACTGTCATCGCCACCGGAACGGGTTCAGGCAAGACCGAAGCGTTCCTGATGCCGATCATTGATCACTGCCTGCGTGTCGAGCAGCCCGATGTGGTCAAGGCCGTAATCGTCTATCCGATGAACGCCCTGGCCAATGACCAACGGGACCGCATCCGGCGACTGCTTGCGGGAACCAACATCGGCTTCGGCGTCTACACGGGCGAAACAAAGCAGTGGACGGGCCAGCGCCCGGAGGGGGTCCCCGACAATGAGCGGCTGACCCGGGCTGAGTTTCGCGCCCACCCGCCCGACATTCTGTTGACGAACTACCGAATGCTCGAATACCTGCTGCTACGCGGGGATGGCCGGGCGATCTTCAAGAATCACGCTGTCCGGTTTGTGGTCCTGGACGAGGTCCATACGTATAAGGGCGCGCTGGGGACAGATGTTGCGTGTTTGCTGCGGCGCCTGCGGGCCGCGCTTGGGGATGCCGAGCCAATCTTTATCGGGACCTCGGCGACGCTTGAATCAGGCGACGGCGATCCTCGGGAGGGCGTGGCGCAATTCTTCACGCGGCTGACGGGCCAAGCGACGCCGCCAGAAGCTGTCATTCGGGAGCAACCCGTCGTCCCTCAGCCGCCCCCTGGACTGCGTTTGCCTGGACCTCCGGCCTTGACGCCGCAAGATCTTGAGGGATTCGACCCGGAAGCCGGGCAGAAAGTCCTCACACTCGCGCGCAAGCTGGCGGGGCAGGACCTCGCGACAATCGAGGCTTGCTGGGAGTCCAGCTTGTTGCCCTACTTACTGCTCGATTGGATGAAAGAGCCGCGGCCGGTTTCCTGGGTGAGGGAGCGGCTGGCGGAGCGGCCCGAACGGCAGGGAGTTGCGCCGGAGCACCTGGAGTGGGAAATTCAACTAGCGCTGCTGGTTGGTCCCTGCCTGCGCCCGGATCACCCGCTACGCCTGCGCCCCCGGGTTCATCGGTTTCTCCGGGGCCTGGCGCGCTTTTGGCGCTGTACGAATCCGGATTGCGGGAAGCTGCTCGACTCCGGGGTCGAAACGTGCGACGCCTGCGGGAGCCGCTCTCTGCCACTCGCGTTATGCCGTACCTGTGGCTGGGATTTCTTCATCGGGCGGGAAGAGGATTACAGCGGAGGCGCAACGGCCGTCGTGCCCTGGCTGTCGCGGCGGTCCAGCCGCAAGACGACCTTCGTGTACGATCCTCCCGGCGCAACAGTGGAGGTGGAACCAGAAGACCTGCCTGAAGAAGGGGAGGTTGGCGAAGAAAGCGCCGGCGAAGAAGTGGCGCCGCAGCCGGAAGCCCCCGAAGCGACCCACTGGCTGTGCCCGCAGTGCCTGGTTCTTTGCGAGGACCCTGAAGCGAGGGCCTGCGGCTGTACGACACCGCTCCGTCCTGTGCGGCTGCTGCGTGGTCGCGGCACAAGCTGCCCGGTATGCCGGAGCCGGTACGGACGGTTCGACGTCATCACCCCGGTCAGCCTGGGGAACTCCTCGGCGCTTACGCATGTTTCCCGCACGCTGCTTCGGGAGCTGCCCCTGGAACGCCGAAAGTTACTGGTCTTCACCGATAGCCGGCAGGATGCGGCGCACCAGGCGCGATTCATCGAAGGCGCAGAACGGCTATTGCGGCTCCGCCGCTTCGTCTACGGCGCGCTGGCGGAGGCGCCCCAAGCTCACGATCTGCGTTGGCTGGAAGAACATATTTATGAACGCTACGTCGAGGCCGGCGAATTCACGGCCCGTTGCAGCCGGGACGAACGCGAGCGGCGCCGCAGGAAACTGGACGGGGCTTTGTTGCATGAATTCGTCATAGCCCCGAACGTCCGCCAGAGCCTGGAACGGCTCGGTTTGGTCGAGGTTCGTTACTCGCTTCTCGACGAGGAGCTTGACGGGGCGGAGTTCGAGCAGATCGTTCGCGAGCACGGTCTCGATATCGAACGCGCCCGCCTGGCGGTGAAACGGCTGCTGGATCTTTTCCGGACGCGCCGGGCCGTCTCCCACGAGGCGCTACGCCGATACCTGCGCGGCAACGATACAACCGCCCGAGAATATGGGATCACGCCGGGGCGGGAGGTCGGTGTACCCGTAGCGTTCCGTCAGCCTGGGCTTTCGACGGAGATCCGGCCGACATACAGGTTGCTGAGCTCGTGGAATCGAACAGGCATGCCGGCCGGCCCGCAGAGCCTGTGGAGGCAAACTCTCGGCGAGCAGGCTACGGAAGCTTCGCTCGATGCGGTGTTGCACTGGCTCCTTGATGGCGGACGATTCCTGGCACGGGGGCAGATTGGGCGAAATGCCGGAGAGGCCGAAGGACTTCTCCTGCGCCACGAGGTGATCGAAGTTCGCGTTGCCCGAACCTACACACGCTGTGCTGTGTGCGGGCGCGTCGAGGCAAACGGTCCCGTCGGCGCTGGCTGTGCACGGCCGCGGTGCACCGGAACCATGCAGCCGTACGCGGGGGCATTGGCAGAGCGGAATTTGCACGCGCGGCTGATCGCGGCATCGTATGCGCCAACTCTCCTGCCGGGTGAGCACTCAGCAGCTGTTTCCGAGGAACAGCGCCTGCGGGCTGAAGAAGGCTTCCGGCAGACGCCGCCGCGTCCCAATGTGCTGGTCTGCACTCCGACGCTCGAACTCGGTGTGAACATTGGCGACCTGGAGGGGGTGGCGATGCGGAACGTCCCTCCCAGCCCGGCGAACTATGCTCAGCGGGCAGGCCGAACCGGAAGAGAGACCCGGACGGGGATCATCGCGGGTTTTGCCCGGGGCACGCCGCACGACGGCTATTTCTTTGATCACCCGGATGAAGTGATCGCGGGCGCCATTCCGCCTCCACGATTCAATCTGGAGAATCTGGCAGCGATCGAGCGGCACGTCAACAGCCTAGTGCTCGAGGAGGCGACTCTCGAGTTCTCTAGCAACCTCGAACCTCTGCTGACGGATCGAGGAGAGTTGATCGAAAACAACGTAACGGAATTGATCCGGCGCCTGGAGCAGGCTGCGCCGGCAGCTCGTGCCCGAGCCGAGCGGATCTTTGGCGCCGTGAACGGTGTGACCACGGCGTGGCTTGACTCCATTGTTTCCGCGTTCCCAGGCCGTGTCCGCCGTGCGATAGAGCAACGGGGTGCACTGATCGCCGAGGCGGTTCGGCGGATGAGTGAGCTCGGTACCCGTGTTGGGCTGAACCGCGCGGAGGAGATTACAGAGGCTTCCTACCGGCGACTCGCTCAGAAGCTGCGCGAAGACTACAAGTATGCTTACTTGCCGACCGTTCTGGCGGAGGCCGGCCTGCTGCCGGGGTACGCCTTCCCGGGTGACCCGGGGTCGTTGTCGCTGGGCCTCGACCCCGACGTCGTCTTCGCGGGGCGGCTACAGGCTCAGCGGGAGTTCTGCCCTGGTCAGACCGTCTACGCCAGGGGACACCGCTGGAGGGTCCGCGGCCTAGCCCTGAACCGTCCAGGCGCTTTGGGGACAGGGCGGGGTCCGGAGAGGTTTTCTTTCACCGAGTGTCCTGTCTGCGGGCTGGCACAGTCTTCGAATAACAATTGCCGCCGGTGCAACGCGGAACTGTCAGGCGCCAACCAGGAGGCCTGGGATGCTGCGGCATTTCAAGCTTGGCTTGAGGAGGTGGAGCCGGAAAGCGAGGAGGAGCGCCAACAAGGGCTGTTTGATGTCCGCCCCCACCCTCAGCGGGATGTAGCTCCCGAGGTGTGGACTCTCGGGACTTGGCGCCTTGAGAAGAGGCGGCAGGAGCAGATTTGGTGGATCAACCACGGGTCCCTGGAGGGCGGCACGGAGGGCAACGGCGCAAGAGGTCTCGACCGACCGCAGCCGTTCCGCCTTTGTGCGACCTGCGGCGAACTTGTGCGGCCTCCGAGCCTGCCCGAGGCGCAGCCCCAGCGAGGTCGCAGGCAGACACGGGACCCGCGCGCCGACCAGGATCCTCATGCCCAGAGGTGCAACGGGGAACCACGCGAAGTTGTCATCGGGCACCAGACCAGGGCGGACACCTTGCGATTGATCGTCCCAGGCCTCGCTCAACAGTATGAGGACGGAGTGTCCTGGGCCTGGTCGGTAGGCACAGCGATCCTTGAAGGGGCGCTGAAGCATTTTGAGCTCGACGACGACGATCTTGATGTCATGGTGCTGACCGCACGCGATGCAGACAGCCGCCCGCAGGCGCTTGAGATCGTCTTCGCCGACAAGGTGCTCGGAGGATCCGGCGTGATCGACTCGCTGCTGAGGGAGTTCCGGTCGGTCCTCCAAGCAGCGATCCGCCACCTTGACGGGCACGACTGCCCCGCCTCCTGCTACCGCTGCCTCCGCAGCTATAGGAACCAGCGGGTGCATGGCTTGCTCAACTGGCGCTTGGCGATGCCGTACTTGCGCGTAGCCGCGCTCAGTGCCCTATCGCCGGCCCAGGCGCAGGAGGGCCCGGGGCTGATGGAAGGGCCAGACTGGGAAGAAGCGCGGCGCGAGGGCTGCGAGTCCCCGATCGAGCTGGCTCTGTTAAAGGCCATCCGCTCGGCAGGACTGCCAGAGCCGATGAAGCAACATGAGGTCCACGACGGCCAAGGCCGGCTGGTAACGCGAGCGGACTTTGCTTACACCACGCCGCGGCGGATTCTGATTTATGCGGATGGCATGGAGTTCCATTCCTCGCTCCGCCAACGCATTCACGACGGCCGCCAGTCAAATCTGCTCCAGGCCGAGGGGTGGCTGGTGATTCGATTTCTTGGCCCCCAGATCCTGAGCGCTCCGCAGGAGTGCGTCGCTCAGCTCCGCGCTGCGCTGTGCACGCCGAACATGGAGGAGGCTGTGAAATGACGGACCCGGACTCAATGCGGAACGATTCTCAACCGGACCTCTTCGAAACCGAAGCCACGCGGTCGCTGCTCGATCGGTTGTTGACTGACTCAAAGCTGTATACGAAGAGCAAGGACTACATGGAATTGCTTGCTTTCGTCGCCCGGATGCGCAACTTTGCGCCGTTTAACGCCATGCTCCTTCAGGTGCAGAAGCCAGGGCTGCGCTTCGCGGCTTCGGCGCACGACTGGAAGGCCCGTTTCGGCCGGTCGCCGAAGGAGGGGGCGCGCCCGTTGATCATCCTATGGCCATTTGGTCCCGTGGCCCTGGTCTACGATCTGATGGACACCGAAGGCCGGGAGCTTCCCAGGGACGTTTGGGCGTTCTATGCGCGCGGGCCGGTCAATGCAGCAATGATCGCATCATTCGGGGAGCGACTACGTAAGAAGAACATCGAATGGTACTGGGTTGATGCCGGAGATCAACGAGCGGGGTCCATCCGGGTGCTCAGGCGGGCTGCCACCGACGAAGAGGCTACACAGTACCGGATTCACGTCAACCGGAACCACCCTCCAGCCACGCAGTTTGCGACTGTAGCCCACGAACTCGCGCATCTTTTCCTTGGACACCTTGGCCCGGACAAGAAGCTGAACATACCCGAACGGCCCCATCTGGACCACCGGCAGGAAGAGCTCGAGGCCGAGTCGGTGGCATACCTGGTTTGCGCCAGGAACAACGTCGAGTCGGCATCCGAAACGTACCTGAAGGATTACGTGGATCACAACACGACCGTGGATCAGATAGACGTGTACCAAGTGATGCGCGCCACCGGTCAAGTGGAGGTGTTACTCGGGTTGACGGCGCACACGAGATTTGACGATAGGCCGTTGGGAGGGCTTTGGTAACGGAACATCAACGAGGTTGGGAATAGTTGTTGCTTGGTATCTTGGCGCCAAGGCGACGAGCTTGAGCGTTCAGCGCCGCCGTCAGCGCCTGCTCCGCCGATGTCCCCTGCGAGGCGCGCCCTGCAAGTTTCTTTGCGGGCAGACACTGAGAAATCCGACGGGCCAAACATGAGTCAAGGCAATGCTCAGCCATTCGAGTTGTCGGGTCGCCAGCAGCTCCTATACCGCTCACTCAAGGAGAAGAGCCCAGAGATTGCAGAGCTCTATGAATGCGCTCTGCGGGTCCTGGCCGACGGCTCGAATCCAGGCCGGCTCTTTCTCGCGGCGCACTCCATTCGGGAGATGATCGGTGGATTACCGAGATTTCTGGACCTGCCCATCCTGGCCGAGCAGGGAAGGCTGGGAGACCAGGTCACCGCCCTTGAGGCAACTTGGGCCAAGGCGACGAAGAGCCAGTGCCACAACAACGGCAATTGGGCCGGTGAGATCGACGGTCCGCTCCGAAAGCTCCTTGACGCGCTTCAGAAGTTCTTTCAGTGGTGCAAGGACAACCGTCCCAGGCGACGGGACGTGGCCGCAAGCGTGTTCCGATCCACTGATCCATCGGGTATGCCCCTTCCCGAGACGGTCGAGAAGAAGCGGATCGATCGCTGGCTTGCGTTGCACGACTATTTCGTACGCGTCGCGCACCAGTCCTCTACCACCGAGGACGAGTTCCAGGCTGCTCTTGATGACCTGGAGCAAGTTTTGCTCGGCCTCTTGTATCCCCAGCCCTCAGAGGATTTCTCAGCAATTGATGCGCTTCTGGCGGAGGAGAACCCAAATGCTTAGGCCTGAGACCATCGCCAAGGCGCTGTGCGAAATCCAGAAGGGTTACGCGCAGTATCAGTACTTGTTTGACAACTTGCACTCGCCTGCCTGGCTCGAGCCTTTGCACAAGCAGGGATTCTTCCAGAACCCACCGGCGCCGGTCCGAGAGGGCCAGTACATCAGCTTCCCACTCTGGCCGGAATCCCGCTACCTGGTGCGCATGGCGCGCATTCCCGAAGCGCAGGCAGCCGTCCTTCAAATCGCTCTGGCAATTCCCACCACGGAGAATAGCCGAGTCCACGACGACCTGGCGGACATTGCTCTCGCGTTGCCGCCGGCGCAGTCAGCCCAACTGGTGCCCCAACTCTGCGCGGCGATCCCGAATTCGGTGAAGCTGCTCCTGGCGGAAAAGATGAAAGATCTGATCGTTCACTTGGCTAACGGCGGGGAAGGAAAGGCCGCGCTTCAGTTGGCTGCCGCAGCTCTTGCATTGAGGCCCGATCCGCGTTTCGCCGAGCCCGCTGGTGAAGAGTCGCTATTATCTCCCGAGCCGCAAGCTCACTTCCGCGACTGGTACTACAACCGGATCGTCGACAAATCCATTCCCGAGCTTGTGAAGTGCTCCGGCATCGAGGCGGTCCGGTTGGTCTGCAAGCTCCTAGATGACGCAATCCACTACTCCCGAAGGCGGGAGGAGGACGGAGAGGAAGACTACCTCTACATCAGGCACCCGGCCATCGAGCATGGAAAGGACCACGACGACATCCCGAGTGTCTTGCTGTGCGCCACCCGGGATGCTGCCGAACAACTGGTGGCCGCCGAACCAGCGCAATTCCCGTCCGTCATTGCCGTTTTCACCCAGCACAAGTGGGCCTCGTTCCGGCGTCTGGAACTCCATCTGGCTCGAGTCTTTCTGGACGAAGGGCTTGCGGTGGCCGAGCGTGTCTTCCAGGATCCGGCTGTAATTGGCCGGGGAAGTCTTCGCCATGAGGCGGTCCTGCTTCTGAAGGCGACGTTTTCGCGGCTGACTCCGGAAACACAACAGCGGATTCTGTCTTGGATCGATGCCGGGCCATCCGAAGAATCAATGCGGTCCTGGTTGGAGTTCGTTGGCGAGCAGGTGACCGACGAGAAGATACGCACTCTCATTGACCGGCGGCGGCTGGAAAACTTCTCCATTCTAGAGGGCCAGTTGCCGGAGCCGTATCAGCGCACCTATGAAGACCTGAAGGCCCGCCTGGGGACTCCGGTTCCACCGGATCGGGCCTCTTATCCGAAATTCGGTGCAATCAGCGCTCAATCCCCACGGACCACGGAAGAGCTGGCAGCGATGCCGGTTGATGAAGTTCTCGAGTTCCTGCGGACATGGGCGCCTGGACACAACATTTTCGAACCTACTGCGGAAGGGTTGGGCGGCGCGTTCACAGGCGCGGTTTCGAAGCGGCCGGCTGAGTTCGCCGCCGCTGCCGAACGCATGCAGGGCTTGGATCCGACTTACATCCGGTGCTTGTTTTCAGGTCTCACGGAAGCGCTCAAGCGAGGTGAGGCATGGGGCTGGGAGCCAGTTCTCAGATTGGCAAAGTGGGTTGTCGATCAAGGGCGTGAGATCCCAGGCCGCACAGGCGGGCTCATGGACGCTGATCCTGACTGGGGCTGGACTCGTACCGCCGTGATCGAACTTCTGTCGGCAGGATTCGAGAAGCCTGACCGCCTGCCGCCGGAACACAGAGCTTTGGTGTGGGACGTCCTTCAGCCACTGACGGAGGATCCCAATCCCGGCCTTGATGATGAAAAGGGCGAGAAGTTTGACCCTTCTTTTCTCTCGATCAACTCCACAAGAGGGCGGGCGTTGGATGCCGTGATCGACTACGCGTGGTGGTTGCGCGGTTCGACGGATGCGGCTCGAAAGGCCGAAGGGCAGCCGCCCATCACGTTCGACTCGATGCCTGAGGTACGCGCGGTTCTTGAGGCGCATCTGGATGTCGAGCGGGAACCGACACTAACCATTCGCTCCGTGTACGGGCGCCATCTGATTTCCCTCGCCGGCCTGGACTGGAACTGGCTCCGTGCCCACGTCAGCCGAATCCTGCCCGAAGGGGCCGAGGATCCCGCGCGCTTCACGGCCGCATGGGAGAGCTTCGTCTGCTTCAATCCGCCCCACACCACCCTTCTGCCAGTACTGATGCCCGCGTACAGGCGGGCGGTGTCTCAGATAGGGCAACCGGGCGGTATGATGCATCGCCCCGAGTTGCCGGAGGATCGTCTGGCGGAGCACCTGATGGTCTACTACTGGCTGGGCAGCTTGGAGTTCGGGTCTGCCGATGGTCTGCTTGACGCCTTCTACGCTACTGCTCCAGATAAGTTGCGGGGGCATGCTATGTGGTTTGTTGGCACAACCGTGTCCCATTGGGATGAGGGCGCGCCGCCGGAAAGTCTCGACCGGCTTAGGAAGCTGGTCGAACGGCGGCTCGAAGCGGCGCGACAGGCCACCACTCCAGCAGACTTTGTGCACGAACTGGCCAACTTCGGATGGTGGTTCGCCTCCGAGAAATTCGATGAACGCTGGTCACTCGAAACGCTACTTGCCGTTCTCCAGCTCACGCGTAAGGCGGAAAGCGAAATGGACGTCGTCAAGCTGCTCGCCTCCCGCTGCTCCAGGTATCCCGTGGAATGTGTAACCTGTTTGCGCCTCATGCTTGAGGGCGACCGCGAACGCTGGCTGCTGCTGGGGGTCGAGAACGATGCCATGGAGTTGTTGCAGCAGGCGCTCAGAAGCAATCACCCAGATGCCGCCCTTAACGCGCGGCGGTTGACTGAGAAACTCATTGCCCGGGGCACTTCGGATTCCGGGCGCTAGTGGCGCGTTGTGAATGACCGCCAACCTCTCGCCAACTTGCGATCTCAGGTGGTGTGGGGGGTTATGGATTCGCGTAGAGCAAGATGTACCCAAGAGTCGTGCCGGCTGGGGTCTTGACCTTGATGACGCCGGCCCAGCCGCTGGGGTTCGTGGCGCCCATCAGCTCCGCCAGGCGGTAGCCGTTGCCGGAGCCGCCGGCGAGGATGAGTTCGCCGTTGGCGGTGAGCTCGAGCAAGGTGCTGTCCGCAAGGCTCGAGCCGGGACCGTGGATCTTGAGCGGTGAGGTGGTGTTGCCTGGGGCGGCGATCACGGTCGGGCCGGTGGCGAGGCCGGCGTTCACGTGTGGCGTTTGCGAAGCCCAGGTACGGGCGTAGCCCTTTTTCGAGTCGTTGCCCTGCTGGAGGCAGGCGCCCCAGAGGTGGATGTCGCCCGTGGTCCAGTCGTCGCCATTAGCGGCGTATTGGCGCACAACGATCCAGAGGCCGGTTTGCCCGGCGGCCAGCGTGCCCGTGATCTTGAAGCGCTGCCAGGAGGTGGTCAGCGTGATTTGCGTTGGGCCGGCGAGGTACTCGGTGTAGGCGTTGTTGACGATGGCCAGCGAGACCTTGCGGGTGCCGGATGGGACGCGTGCCCAGATGTAGAAGGTGTAAATGCCGCCGTCGGCGAGGCCGGCGATCTGCTGCTGGATCACGGGCGTGTCGGTGACGGCGGTGATGACGTCTGCGATCTGGTTGCCATCTGGTGCGATCACGCTGTTCGGCGTCACCGAGCAGCTCCCGCCGTTGCGGTCCCAGACGCTGGCCGCGAAATCCTCGGAGAACTTGGCCATGTTCTCGAAGGCGCCACCGATGGTCTGGTAAGGGCCGGACTGCTGTAACTCGGATGGCAAATCCGCCAATGCGTGCTGGTGCGCGGGCAGGTCCGAGCCGGAGAGTTGCTGGCCCGAGGTCACCCGTCCCTTGGCATCTACGGTGACGTTCGGGTAGGTGCCGGGACTCACGCCAGAATTGGCCAAGCCGATCACGCCAGCGTTGACGGCGATCCCGCCCACGGGGTCGATCTGGACGATGCCCTTGCTGGTGGTTGTGGCGTCCGGGTAGGACGGTGCGCCGAAGGTCTGGCCCGGCGCGAAGTCGATGATGGCGTCGGCGACGAGGTGGTCGTTCGCTCCGAGCGCCAGCCCGAGGTCGCCGGAGTCGTCGGCCTTGCGCCACCTCACCGCGCCGCCGTTCGGCAGGCGCACCAGGCCGGTCGCGGCCTTGCTCCCGGAGCCGAAGGCAGCCCCATCTTGGAACGTCTTCAGGCCGGTGACGATCTGGTCGCCGATCGCACGAACGAACTTCCAGGCAGCCGCGGTGCCGAGTTCATTCTCGATGGCCAGCACTGCCGACTGGAGCGCTGTAATGAACGCCGCGACCATGTTGGCGCGCACGGTGGCACCCTGCGCGTGCTGTGATGCGGTGGTGCCGAAGACGCCGCGCTGGCAGCCAGTGAACTGGGTGGCGTTCTTTGCGGTGTAGACGATCAGCTCGTCGTCGATTGAGAGGATGCCGTAGGAGGCCGCGAATCCGTCTGTCGAGGCGACGCTGATTGTAGTGTCGCCGGCGAGGATCTGCTGCGCGGCGGTGGTTTCAAGCGGCTTGGTCGAGAAGGCGTCCACCGGCGAGTAGAGTGTCGCCGCGCTGTCGATCGCGCTGGGATAGTTGCTAGCCATTGAGCCTCCTGGCGTTCAAGTGGAGTCGGTTCAGTGTGCCGCCCGCGGCTGGTGTGACCGGCACGGCTACAACAGCGTCCCGCGCCCGTGCCGCGCGGGGCTTGTGGTAGGCGACCGCCGTCGCCGCCGCCTGGGCTGCAACGGGGAGCGGCACCGGCCGCGAGTTGAGGCAGAACTGGTCGAAGGCCCAGAAGCAGAGCGAGTACAGCCCCCGACTGCGCCACACGCCGTAAGCCTGGGCGATCGGCGGGTCCGGCGGTCCGTAGATGCCGGCGAGATACATGCACTCGTCTGGCGGCCTGCCCAGCGTTCGCGGGAACTCCATCGTCTGGCGCATCCGTACGGCGTTCTTCTGCCAGACGTCGTAGTCGAAGCCTTCCGCACGGAAGTACTTCACGCCGTAAGCCGAGGTCTTCCACTCGTTGGGCAGGTTGACGTGGAAGTTGAGCGCGCGGAACTCGGGGGAAGGCGCCGGTTTGCCCTGGTTGGCATCGAGCGGCCAGAGGCACTCGAAGACGGCCGTCGGCTGGAACTGCCGCACGTGGGCGATCACCTCCTGGCAGTAGGCCCAGATGCGGTCGCGCAGGAAGTCGGCGGTCTCGATGTCGTCGTTGGGATCATCGGTGTTGGCCAGGAAGCAGTGCATGGGCCGCCCGTAGCGCGCCTGGAACGCCGCCTTGGTTTCGTCGTCGTAGTAGGGCATGCCGGAAGCGTTCGGGAAATACCACCACTGCGTCTCGCCGAACTGAAGCACGATGGGCAGGCCGGCGGCGGCGATCTGGTCGGCGCACTCCTTGTACATCTGCTTGAGGTAGTTCCGTACCCGAGCGCCGAAGTGCATCTGAGTGGAAGGGACGGGCAGCTCGACGGGCGCGCCGTCCCAGTAACGGGCGGCCATCTCCGCCGGAGGACGGTAGACCTCCATCGAGAAAGCGAAGGAAGCCTTGATGTTGGCCGCCGCGAACTGGCCGGCCAGATCCTGAATCCATCGCCGGACCGGTTCGAGCATGACGGGAGAGACGGCATCGATCAGTTCCCAGTCGCCGTCGGCGCCGGGCGTGCCGAGGTTGTCCATTAGAGTGAGTGTGACCGAGCTGGAGGAGCCGACCGAGATGGTGAAGGTCCATGGAGGGGCCTTGGACTGGATGCGCAACGTGGTCGAGGCGCCGAAGTTGTCGTCAGCCCACACGCCCACAAACAGGCCGTTGATCGCCGCCCGGAAATGGCTCACGATGTCCTGAAGCGTCTCGCCGTAGCCGATGGCGTGGTTGACCTGAGTGCCGGAGATTGAGATCCATACCACTTCGCCAGGCACCGGCGTGCCCGAGAACTCAACCGTCGCGTACGGGTATGACATCTCCACGCGCCGGCGCTTGTTGTTCCAGAAAACGCCCATGTAGACGTCGGCGTGGCCGCGGAAGCCGAGCCGCTCAAGCTGCCACAGGTGCCAGGCAGGCGGCTTACGGTAGCCGTGGTCGGTGTCGAAGTCGATGGCGAGCGAGACGTTGTCGTAGATCTGGGGCGGATCAGGGACGTCTTGCGGCACCAGTGGCCAGAGGTAATCGAAGTAGAAGTAGCCGCCGGAGGCGGTAATCACCACTGTGTGGGTGCCGGCGGCAAGACTCGAGCGCAGGCGTATGTTCGCGGTGGTGCCGCCGTACTCTTCGAGATAGAGGCTGTAGGTGGTCGGCGTGTCGCCATCTACCGAGACGCTGATCTGGCCGCAGTCGGTCGCCAGGAACGTCCCGACGTAGAGCTCATGCGCGATGGGGTAGCTGTAACGGACGATGAGGGAGCCGCTGGTGGTGCGCTTGGCATGGCCGCCGCTCCACCACTGCGTGGGCCAGCCGGCGTCGTAGGCATAGCTCTCCCAGTACCCCTCATAGCGGCAGCGGCTGTCATTCTCCTCGATCCGCGGCGCGCCGCCGCCGACCTTGAGTTTGCGGTCGCCGGTGACGGTGATGTTCGAGAGCGTCACGCGCCACTCGATGTCGGCGGCCACGCCGGTGACCGGGGAGAGCTTCTTGAGGCGGGTGCCCGCGGGCCAGGAGGCCGGCGTGGAGCCTTCGTAGCCGCGCTGGACCGTGATCTCGGTGGGCGAGTTGATGCAGACCAGCAGCAAACGCTCCTCGCTTGAGGAATCACCGATGAAGTAGCGGCCGCCGGTGAGTTTGGAGGCGTCGTCCACCTGCCAGGTCATGTCGTCCGGTCCGACACCGGCAGTCAGAAAGCAGCCGTCTTCGAGTTCCTGCTCAGTGGGTTCGAAGCGCGGCGCGAAGACCAGGTAGATCTTGCGGCAGTCGTTCATCGGGACCGTGCGGCCGAGCTTATCGAGAAGCGGCTGCGTGAAATCGAGCGTGATGCGATAACGGGTGTCGTTGTCGCCGCCGGTAAACCGAGCGGTCTTCTGAAACCAGTTGCCGTAAAGTTGCCCCTGACCCTCGTGCCCGCAGGTGGCCAGCACGCGGTCGAGGTTCCCGAGCTTGCCATAGCCCGAGTCGGGCTTAAAGGAAATCCGGAGGTAGCTGGAGATCAGATCGCCCGGACCCGTCCGGACGCCGCTGGCGCCGCCTTCGGCGCTGATGACCGCCGCCTGGCAGGGGCCATAGCGTCCGGGGATGTCGCCCCCGGTCGGGTCGTTGATGAGCGCGGCGAACTTCTCCGCGATGTGGTAGCCCTCCACGCGCAGGGTGACGTAGCTTTCCGCCGGATGGCTGATGGTCACGTAGGCCCGCAGGCGGTTATGGAGCTGGTCCACCTCGAGCAGGAAGACCAGCTCTTCATTAGTCCCGGCGCGCTCGATGTAGACCCAGTCACCCGCCCGGAAGCCAGCGACCGAGCCGACGTACATCCAGGTCTCGCCGCCGCCCTGGACGTCCTGGGTCAACTGCGTCTGGCTGATGCAGTCGGTGTGCGCGACGGTGTAGCGTGTGTCGCGGAACCAGAGGTGGTAGTAGTCAATGCCCTCGGCGGGTGCTTCGGCGCTCAGATCGAGCTGGAGGCTGGCAGGCGTCTCCGAGCCGGAGATCACCGTCGCGTGATCGAGCAGCTTGACCTCATGGATGTCGCCCGCGCCGCAGACGAACGTCATGGCGTCCCAGGAGACGGACGGGTACTTGGCCGCATCGAACCCCACGGCGCCGTCGAGGGCGTAGTCGTACTCGATGTCGAACTCCAGCTTCAGGCCGGAGAGGTCGGTGCGCGGGAGCGGCTTCAGGCGCAGGTGGTTGAAGTAGTCGTAAGCGTTGTACAGGCAGAGGACGGCGAAGTCCTCGGCGGCCTGGAAGATGCCGGAGATCGACAGCCCGGTCTCGGTCGCGTCATGGATGGTGGTCGTGGCGGCACGGCCGGAGAAGCCCTGGACGTGCATGTTCCGGCGCGGGTCGAAGGAGTGAAGAGGCCCCGAAGACATCTGTTGAAGCCTGGTTCCTGAGAGAATAGGCACAGCCGCCGATCGGGCTCAGCGGAAGTTCAGGTCCAGTATTAGTCCATTTGTGCGATTAACGGCAGCCTCAAGATCGGCCGCTTCCCTGAAAGGCGTGGGGCCGGACTGATCAGCGAATACTGGTATAGATGAAGTCCCCGATCCGCTGCGAGGTACCGCTCAACATCTGCCCGCTCGGACCGATGAAGTTGTGGTACGTGAAGTTGCCGATACGCTGGCTGGTGCCGCTCCACATTCCGGCGGGTGTGGTGAAAGTCGAGTAGTCGAAGTTTCCTATTCGCTGCGAAAACGCGGAAAATGGCCCGTAACTCGAGAAACCGCTGGTATAATCGAACGGACCAAGCGTCTGGGTGGTAGAGGACGCGTGGTATCCGCCGGTCCCGAACGTGTTCGAGTACGTGAAGGCGCCGAGTCGCTGTGTCGTTGTTGAGTACAACTGACCGGAAGAAGTGTAGGTATTGGAGAAAGTAAGCGATGAGGGTGGAGAAATTGAGGTCGTTGTGTGGGTGTAGCCCGTTCGGTACGGTGGATTCACCTGGTAGGCGTTCCAGCCAGTGTAACCGTAAGAGGCCTGCGCAGCAGCTTGTTGCGCCTGGAGCGCCTGGCCGTAAGCGGCCATGCCCATCGCGAAGCCGCGGGCAAGCTGCGTCCAGAAACCTTCCTTCTTCGGCGGACGGAGCTCCTTCAGATTCGCGTCGTAAAGCTTCACTCTCTTCTTGCCGTCAAGCTGGGCGAAGTAGACCTGCCCGTCCCGCTCGAAGGAGTACCAGTTTAGGGGCTTGAACGATTCGTCGAGGTACGCGGTGATGCCGTCCTTCGTTGCGGTCCAGTAGACCCGCCCCGCGCTGGTCCTCCCGCTTCGAAGACCGAGTGGCTTCAGCGAGCTGTCGAACAGCTCGACGCCATCAGAATTCTGGTAGGCAAAGATTGTCTTTGACCCGGCTTCGAAGCTGACCCAGCCCGTGGGCTGGAAAAACCGGTCAAAATACCTTTTCGTCCTCCCGTTCGGCTGGATGTAGTACCCACTCTTGCCGTCCGTCACCCATTCAAGCAGGACCTCGTTCTTGTCTGGAAGGCGGTATATGGAGCCGTTCGCATAGTCCTCGATGACGACCAGCGGCTTCTTGCTCTGGTCGAGCAGCACTCGGCGGCCAGCGTAGGTCCCGTCCTTATGGTGGACCGAGAGCATGTCGCGTTCGAGCCAGAGGACGAACTCCGCGTCTCCAGACTTGAGAACGTCCGAGGCCAGAACGTCCCGGAGCGTCGGCGGCTTCTCCAGTTTGTCCTGGACAAGAAACTGAAACGTTCCGTGCTCGGGGAGTGCGGGGACTCCTCGGTACTCGATCTCATACGTGCCTGACACGACTACGTCCCTCACGACGCCGATCCACTTGATCGTGACAAGAGGCCCGAATGACACCAGTTCGAGCTTGCCACTCTCCTTTTCGTATCCGACAAGAGAGCAGGCGCCGGAGCCGTAGAGCGGGGCACCGATGGCCAACACGCAGGAATCGCTCTTTTCGAACGAAAAGATTGCCTGTGCCGTCTGCTGTTGCTTCTCGTTGGTCGTGTTGGTGATCGTTCCTACAAGATACACCGGACCGGCGGCAAGCGAGACGGCGGCGAAGACCTGAACTCCGAGGAGAACGCGAATATCGGTGGACATCAGTCCTCCTTCGACAACCGTGCTCGACATAGTCTATCACACGCCGGACGACCGGGGGAATAGGCGACTTTTCTTAGGTTCGGTGTTCTGGCCTAGTCAGACCGATCGCGATCCCGGTGCACCGCGCTGTTGAGCCATTGGAGAGAAACTACTCAGGTTTGGATGACCACCGTAAGACCTGAGCCAGGATCTGGTGATGCTACCCCCAGAATGTCGAAGGCCAGGTCGTCGCCCTCGTTCAGTACCGGCGTGGGCCAGATGGTCGGGCGAATACGTTCGCCGGCGGCGTGGTCCAGGGTGACGATGGCCTCGAAGGTCTGGTCGTCCGGGTCCGCGCTGATGACCTTCACGTACTCCTCGTTCGCGCCGCCGAGGTCGAGGAAGATGAACTTGCCGGCTTCGAGGCCCAGCCGGTTCGCGCCGTAGGAGGCGGTGTAGACGGTCTGGGGCGAGCCGCTGCCGGTGATAGCCTGCGTCAGGACGATGCCGTAATCGGCGTAGGGCAGGCGGCGCGTGGCGGGCAATCCGTAGCCCTCATTCTGCACCAGGAAGTCGTAGGTCGTCTTGTAGGGCGTCGGAATTGACTGCGCGATGCCCATGTACTCGAGCGGCTCCCAGGTCGCGCCGCCGTCGCGGCTGATCTTCACCAGGTAGGCCGACTGGCCGTCGCTTGTGCCCTGCTGGAGGTAGGCGTAGATGCAGCGGATGGACGCTGCGTCCTGCACCTTCATCGGAATAGCGACGTTCTCCTGCACGGCCAGCGGTCCGGGGATCTGAAAGGTGTAAGCGCCGCCATTGCAGGTGCGGTCGCCGGGCATAAACGGCTCGTTGTGATGAGAAAGCGGCCAGACCGTGAACGGCCCATAGCCGAAGTGGTTGGCCACACCTGCCACAGCCGCCACGATACAGGCGCTCGGGAGCTTGGCCTCGATGCGCGCCGGAAGCCCCGGCGTGCGGAAGAAGCCTTTCTTGACGCTGAAGGTGAACGTCTTCTGGTCGAGCTTGTAGAAGCGAATGCCGGCGAGATGCGTGCACCGGAAGGTCCCGAAGGTTGCGAAACCTGGATCGACGCCGGGCCAGGCGCGCTGCAGCACGAAGTTGCCGGAGGGGACCACGTCGCCGGGGTTGCCCGGTCCCACGATCTGTGCGCACTCGTATGACCGGCGGCCGGAGTGGTTCGAGTCGGCCGCCTCGTCATTGAACACGATGAAATCGCCCACGCGGAAGACGCGGCTGGTGGCCGGGTTTACCGTGCAGGAGACGGTAAGCGGGTCGGTGTCGGCATCGACGGCCGCGTCGAGCGAGGCCCAGAGGTCGGCGGCCAGCTCATCCACGTAGTAGAGCGCCAGCGTGATCTCGTGGGCGCCGACGATGTTCATGTTGCCGGAGGCGTCCGGCGCGACGCTCATTTCATCAAGCACGAAGGTGCCGTAATCACCGAGCTTCGGTGTGCCGGTCAGCACCCCGGGCACTCCGGTGTCGATGAGGATTTCCTCGCTGGGCGGCTCCGGCACCACGTCGGCGGGCTTCGGGCCGGTGACCAGGTCGTACATCGAATCCGTCGTCGTGCAGCCCTGGATATCGATCGAGTAGTCGCGGTTGAGGCGCCAGGAGGTGACGCGGAACTCGCCTGAGCCACCGGGCATGTCCGGGTGCGTCATCGAGCAGACCATGCCGGGCTCGGTGTTCAAGGCGAGCACCGTGGTGCGGAAACTCAACTGACGGGCGTTCTTCCACTCCTGCGGCGTGATGCCGCCCAGCTCCTCGCGCAGCCGCACGCTCACAATGCGGCCCGTCTGGGATTTTGAGGCGCAGCCTGAGAGGTTGACGTTGGACTTCAGAAACAGCGGCCCCGCGCCGCCACCAATGAGGGCGGCATGGTCGATGTCGTAGACGGTGATCGAGTTCGCGACAAACTGGTAGTCCTCGTCGGCGAAGTTGGCCGTCAGGTGATTGAAGCTGGGCTTGAGCGGCGCCAACTGGAGCGACTGAAAGAGGATGTTGCCCTCGGTAAAAGCCTCGACCGCTGAAGAGTTCACGCGCACGCCGAGCTTGAGCTTGCCGAAGGCGAACGTGTAGTAGCCCAGGCAGTTCATGAGAACTTCCTGGAGCCAGTCGCGCAGTGGCTTCTCTTCCTGAAGCACGCCGCGGAACTTGAACTGGGTCTCGTAGCCGCTGCCGATCAGCTTCTGAACCTGCTGGTCGCAGATCGCTGCTGCCGCGATGGCGGCCTCGACATCGAAGAACTGCTCGCAGGTGGCGGCATCGGCAAAGCGCAAACCGCGCGCACGCAGCAGCATGTTGACCGCGATCCAGATGGGGTTCGTGAGCACTTGTGGCGTGCGCTCGCCGGACGCCGTCCAGACCCAGCCGCTCAAGCCACGGCGCACGACGGCCTGGAGTTCATGCTCGCTGAGCCGGGAAAGCTGAAGCCCTTTGGCATCCGAGCGCCGCAGCTCGAGGAAGGCCGTGCCTGCGGCGAAGACTTGCTTGTAGTCCGGGCCGAGCGAGAAATAGTCGGTCTGGCCCGCAGGATCGTTGCCCAGGACTTCGCGCAACCCAAGCGGCCCCGGGTGGCCGTGGTGATACTGCCCATCGAGCGTATGGCCGCTGCCGTAGGCACCGAGCGGCCCTTCGCCCACGATTGCCAGCGCGTTGTAGAAGTCGCTTTCGTCGCGCCCGGCGGCGATCTTGGCATTCACCGGCATGTCCGAGTCGGTGTAGATCTCGGGCACGACTTGGTCATAGATCGAATCGGCGACCAGCGAAACGCTGGTGATGGTCGAGCGGCCGAAGCCCCAGACGCCGGTGGAGTTGTCCTTGATGCGGACGCTCTGCGGTTCGGCCAGGATGCCGCCGTAGTAGCGCTTCATGCCGTGCGTGACACAGCCGTTGGGCGTCTCGTAACCTTTGTCGCAGGTGGTGTCCGGGCCGACGTAGGGGCAACCGGCCCCGTCTTTGAACTGCTTCCAGCAGGTGCGGGAGATGCGGCGGGTCGGATAGGGGAGGTTCAACTCGTAGATGCCGTCGGCGGCGCGGACGCTGAACTCCGGGCCGGAGTCAAAGGACCAGTCGATGATCTCGCCTTTCCAGAGGTCGAGCTTGATGCCGGTGCCTACATGGAACAGCGAGAACTCGATGGAGGCGCGGTAGAGGTCCACGTCGTTGGCCAGCGCGCGCATGACGCGATCGGCGTTGCCGAAGACGAAGCGGGCCTCGTCAGCCTCGTTGCCGATGGACTGGGAGATGCCGTCGAACTCAACGAGACGCGCCTGATAGAGCTGGCTGCCGATGGTGCAGCGCCGGTCGGAGACGTGGATCGCCGGGTAGCCCGTCTGCTTGGGGACGATCTTTACGAGAGGGATGATTTGCTGCACCTGGGAGAGCAGGGCATCCTTGAGCGCTTGCGGCGGGAAGCGGGTGACCGTCTGGTTGAGCGGGTAGGCGGGCGAAGACTGCGGAATCTCGATCAGAGTGATACCAACCGAACAGACGACGGCACCGAGCATCTCCCAGGAGAGCGGCTCGTTGGCGAAGCGGCAAGTGTGAGGGGTGGTGCCGCCTCCGTCATCGTTCGGTGCGTTGTAGGTGAAGGCGCCGTAGGGGCCGTAGTGCTGCTCCCAGAAGTTGCGCAGGGCGATGCGGTCGACTTCGCGCAGGTGAGCTTTTCGAACCGTGAAACGCTTCGCGCCTGTGCCAAGGAGGAATCGTTGTTCGATCTTCGCGTTCCCGCTGCCAAACTGGTGGACGACGACCTCGGGCTGATGCGCGCGCCCGTGCGGGTAGTCAGGCACCAGCGGAAACACTCCGCTCGGCGTGATCTCCGGGACTTCGATGTTGCCTATGTAGTCAGGCAAGTTCCACGAGCTCTAAGGTGACTTCGATCAGCCCGATTCCGGCCGACTGCTCCCAGCCGCCTTCAAAACGCACGGTGTAGCGGCCCTGGGTGGCTTGGCCGGTTGGGTCGTAGCTGAACTTGGGGTTTGTTTCCCAGACGTCGTAGAAGTAGAACGGCTCCTCTGGCCCTTTGCGCGCATCATAGAAGTCGCGCAGCGCCTGAAGCTCGGCCGGCGTGAGCCGCTTCGCCAGCCGCCAGCGCTTGCGGCTGTTCGAAGCCAGCACTGAGCGCTGCGACTCGCCGCCCGCATACTCGTTCTCGATGGCCGGATACTGTTGGCTGCGCACGAAGGCGCGCGAGAGGCTCCACGGCAGCACCGTCGATGGCGCGGCGTTGGTGACTGATCCCGGCATTACTGCGAGGCCCGCTCCAGCCAGCCTTTGAGATACGGGAGGTACTTGGGGTCCTTGGCTGCTAGCGTCCGGTAGTGCTCGGCGGCCAGCGCGCGCAACTGAGCGAGCACGCATTCGGGCGCGGCTTCGTTAGCAGCGGCGATAGTTCGCTCGCCGAGAATTCCGTCCACAGGAAGCTGCGCGCCGCAGTGATTCAAGGCCTGTTGAAGCAGCCGGGTCGCCCGCTGCGGCCCCAGATTCACCGCCAGGTCGAAGAACTTGGTGGCCACGCGCTGATCTCGGATGCGATCGAAGCCGTACTTCTCCCACCAGTGCACGCGGTAGATCTCGATCGCCTGCTCCTGGGTCAAGTTTCGGATCGAGTCCCGATCGTCTGGAAGGCCGATCGAACGCAGGAAATCGGCCGTGAGACCGAACTTGGAGATCTCGCCGGTCTGATGGTCTTCGAGATAGCCGCCCTCGTGCTTAAGGACCACGGCCACCGCAGTGTTGAAGTCGGCGCCGCGGGTAGAGGGAGGGTTCTTGTTGCCCGAGCCAGGACCGCGGCCCACGAGCAGCAGGATCACACCGACCAGGATGAGCGTCAGGGTGGCGAGGATGAGCAGGAACATCTGGCGGTTGGCGGCCTGCGCTTCCTTGGTGGTCTGGATGTAGGTTTCGATCCGGGTGAGGCGCTGGGCGGCGTCCACGCGCTCCAGCTCGTGGTCGAGGCGGTCGATGCGCCGCTCAAGCTGCTGGATGCGATCGGTCTCTTGCGTCTGGGCGCCGTCGCGCATGGCGACGGCGAACTGAACGCCAAGGAAGAGGAGGTAGAGGATCATCACGGCGCCCAGCGTCTTGCGGAGCGCGTCATAGTGACGGCGGATGGTGGCCATAGGTCCTCCTAGGCGGTGAGCGTGCCGGGGCTGAGCTGGAGTGCCACCAGTTCCCGCCGACCGGCGTTGGCCTTGGTTGCCGCGAGGGACGAGGCCTGCACAGTGCGAGGGTTGTCCAGCACGACCCGCACCGTCTCCTTCTCGAAGAACTCCTTGGCGCCGGGCACGCTGATGTTGATGATCGTCGGGCCAGCGGATGCGGGCGTGCCGCCGGCGATGCGATCCAGTGAGGGCGCGGCACCGGCGGTGAACGTCTGCTGGTATAGCGCGCCGCCTTGCTGGAGCAGCGACACCGGGCGCATGGTGGGCGGCAGGCCAGCGGTGCTTTGGCCGGTGGCCATGGCGTACAGCTCGACCAGATCGCGGACCTGCTGGCTTCGGATGGCGGCGTCCAGGTTGCCGCCGAAGGTCTGTCTGGCGGTCTCGACGATCTGGCGGAGGATGCCCTTGTCGCGGATATCGACGCCGTAGGTGGCCTTGATCTTCTCGCGAGCCTTCTCCTCGGCGCTCTTGACGAACAGGCGAGCGATGCCCGCGATGGCGCCAACACCAGCGCCGATCGCTGCACCCAGCGGCCCGCCATACTTGAAGCCGACGAGCGCGCCACCTGCCGTGGTCATCGCGAGGCCCGAAAGGCCCCCGCGCTGGAGGCCGGCCAGGGCGAGTAACCCGCCACCCAGGGCCGCGGCGGGCGAACGGCCAATGGCGGAGAGTTTCTGCCAGAGTGTGGCCGCCTGCCAGGTGGTGGCGACGCCCGGCGCAAGCTGGATCGAGCCGCCGATGCCCAGGAACTCGCGCCAGCCGCCGAGCATTGCTCGCCAGCCTGCGCCCGCCGGCACGAACGGTGGCGTCCCCCAACCGCCAGCCGAGCCGCCTGGAATTGGCCCGCCTCCGCCAAAGACCGGTGCGGCACCAATGCCGAGCAGGGCGCCGAGCCGACTGCCGCGAACTCCCGTGGCGATGGGAACGCGCGCCCCGCTGAACAACTGCATCAGCAGGGCGGCCACGCGCGAGGAGACGATCTCTTTGATAGCCGTCAGGATCGCCGTCTTGAGCGCGTTGCCGATGGCCGACCAGACCGACTGGGATTTCGTCAGCAGCGCATCGAAGACGCCTTCAGCCTGGCGTTTGAGCGATTCGAAGATCTGCCGATTGTGATCCCGGATCATCTCGGTCTGGCGGATGGCAGCGTTCTCACGCGCCGCCTGGACGGCGGCGTCAATGGCCTCCTGTTGCTGCCGCCGGATTTCCTCGCGCTGCTGGGTCAGTTCCCCGATCCGCGCCCTGATCTCGTCTGCGCGGTAGCCCAAGCGCCGGAGGTTGGCCTCCTCTTCGAGCACCATGCGCGAGGTCTCCATATCAAACAGTCGCTGCTTGATCTCGTTGACCCGTTCCAGGTAGGCGACCTCGATCTCCATCTTGCGCTGCTCGAGGGCGACCTTCTGCTCGATGGTCTGTGCATCGGTCGCCTCGGCCTGGCGCAACTGGGCGTCGCGCACCCAGCCGGCACGCTGCTCCTCGAAGCCGTAGACCCGCTCGGTGTGCTCGAGCACCCGGCGCGCGGTGTCCTCATCGTTGGCCAGGCGACGCTGGTAAAGCTCCGTCTCCCAGGCGAGCCGCTGCTCGTACTCCTCGCGGTAGCGCTTCCAGGTCTCCTCGATACTCTCCTTCTGGAGCGCACGCAGCTTGGCCTGGAGTTCGCGCTCGAGGTTATGGCGGGCCTCGGCGACGAGCGTGTAGCGGTGGATCACCCCGCGCTCATCGACGAACGTGGTCAACCGCTGAGCCTCGCGCTCGATGTCCAAGAGCGCACGCGCCGGCCCTTTGACCGCTTCCGCCTCTGCGGCCAGGGCGCTTTCAAGCGTCGTGCGCGCGGCTTCGGCCTGGCGCTTGCGGATCTCAGCCTGGAGTTTCAGTTCCTCCTCGGTCGGCCCGGTCTCGAGCCTGACGGCGGGCCTCGGAAGCTCGAAGCCTCCCGGCGGGACGGCCCAGGGCAGGTACTTCTTCCCGGTCATCCCGTAGGTGATCTCTTCGCGGCTGAAGCCCGCCTCCTCGAGATCCTTGAGCGAGCGGCCGTCGCGGACCATCTGTTGGACGCGGGCGCGTTTGATCTCCTCGTCGAGCAAGGCCGCGCGCTGGTCCCACTTGCGCTTCTCCTCGTAGAACACGAAGCCCAGCGCGGCGATCCCGGCCCCGATGAGACCGGCCCGCAGACCCACCGAGGCCAGGCTCAAGGCGCTCAAGGCCCCGGCCAGCTCGGCGATCTTCTTCGCCAACTGGTAGGTGGCCAGAACCGTGGCCACCTCGATGACCACGCGCCCGAACTTCGCCAGTGTGTCGGCGTTCTCGGTGGCCCATTGGGCGGCGTCTTTGAACAGCTTGATGAGGTCCTTGAACTCCTTCTGGAAGCGCGCGCCCACCTGCTCGCGGAGCTTCTGCATCTGGCGGCCGAGCGCTTTGAGCATCATCTCGGCCTCGCCGGAGGCGGCCGCGTGCGCGCCCTGGATCTTGGCGCCCTCGCGCATGATGGCGTTGTAGCGGACCTGCTTCTGCTCCGCTTCGGTCAGCGCCCGGTTGCGGCGCAGCTCCTCCAGGGCAAGCTCCTTCTCCAGGTTCACGAACAGGCCCATGGTGCGCAGGCCGCGCGAGTAGCCGCCCTCCACGGCCATGAGCAGTTTCTCCAGCGCCTCGCCGGCGGCGATGTTCTCGATGGCGGCGGCGTCCTTGGCGAGCTTCGCCAGTCCCTCGACCTTGGCGAGGTCCATGTCGGCGGCGATGAACCGGGTGATGGTATGCAGTGCCTC